>Ga0306912_1000130_pt1 | contig 43704 bp, 44 predicted proteins | sample AntRauFillE10628_FD_190443 | JGI IMG/M metagenome (GOLD analysis project Ga0306912, IMG submission 190443) | Saline lake microbial communities from Rauer Islands, Antarctica - Metagenome Filla E10 #628 (v2) (version 2) | ecosystem: Environmental > Aquatic > Non-marine Saline and Alkaline >...
CATTACAAAGTGCAGGTATTTCCTAATACTTTTTACACTCACAATAGTGGTCTGTCAACGCACAAACAAGAGCAACCCACCCACGTCCAGAAAACAACCCAGTGCCCGTCAAAACCACTAAACCCGCATATTCTAGTAGAGTGTGCGGGTTTCTGTTGTTTTGTGACCCAATAGCGTGGCTTTCAGAACTTTACAAAGACCACCAATACATCAAGTCAAACATTCAGGAGTTAGCTTCACTTTCAACAATCTGAACCAGTCGAAGTAGCTTTTGAGCACTTTCGTAAAGCTCTCTGTCAGTCATTTCTGCATATTTCTCATCGCCGACGTGTTTACGCATTAGTTCCTCCCAACCTCCGGAGGATCGGCCTCCGAAGGTTGGGTGATATATCAGAACAGTTTATGTTTGATAAATCTTCTTTGGTGATCCCACGGAGAATCGAACTCCGATTTCATGGATGAGAACCATGTGTCCTAGCCGTTAGACGATGGGACCAGTTGGACTGGGCTCCTTGTTTAGTTGAGCAGGTTAGTTATAACAAAAATGTGTGTTTTATAAAAGGGGACAGTTAAACAGCAGAGGTTTGTCTTGTTTTTTCTACACAAGTACCGCGAGCATGATTAAGCTTACAGAAAGCATACTTAGGCCAGCGAGCTTCGCTCCAGTGTGCTGTTCATGAAAAAAGCGATTTCCTGAGATAATGGCCCACAAGATAGCACTGGTGCGTTTTGCAGTCATGACTATAGAACTAGGTGCGAACAGAAAAGCAAAACTAATCAAGACAGACTGGAGACCACCTCCAACTGAATGAATGAGTACTCGAGGACGCCTGAGGTGCCGAAAAGGATTTTTACGGGAGGTGTATACAGAAGCAATTCCCAGATAGACTCCCAGGCACCCATACATCATCAGTTGTTCTCCCGCGACTGAGTTGAAATTGTGGATGTTGTATTGGTAGAGCGATACGGTCAGTACCGCCACTAATGATCCGCCGGTAATGTACCAGGCACCGGTGGTTTTCAGCGTCCTGGTAGAGAGCATGGTTAGTACAGTAGCTAAAATGATACCAATACCTAAAATTTCGAGCCACGAGATACTGTAGCCCATAGCGATGTCTGCAAATACGAGAAACGGAATGGTCAGTATACGTAAGAAGGAGAACGTGGCACGAGTCGCTTTCTCTAGACCGGTGATAAATAGGTGAATGAGCACGATTTCGAGCAACAACCTGGTGAGAAAGGTTGGTAGTGAATCGAAGCTAAAGACCAGCGCGCCGAACTGCTGCCCAATCATAGTGTCACTCGGAATCAAGAATACAACTGCTAAGAAAAATAATATTCCAAAAAAACCGTTGATGAAAGCTAGTTCAAAATGCGTCTCTCTGCGGTTACGCAGTTCTTCTTTGGAAAGACTTTGCCCAATTTCACCGATGAGTGTGGCAAGTGATGTAATGATGATTCCAAACATAGTGAGGTGTCACTGGTCAGAGCTTTAGAAAAGGGCTTGCTTTAATAACTCTGACGTAGTCAAGCAAGTGCCGTGCGCTCAAGTAACGATACCTGTGACATGGGACTTAATTAGTTTTTCGCATTGTTTCTTTGATGTCAAAGCGGGGATTGACCTTTTTTCCGGGATTGAAGATGTCTTGGGGGTCAAAGATGTGTTCAGCGTCAGTAAATAATCCGAGCATTTTTTTGCTGAACATCTTGCCGAGATATGGAGTGCGGATGATTCCGTCGTTGTGTTCGCCGCAAATGTCACCATCGAACTTCACAGCAGTAGAAAAGAACTTTTCGGCCATTTTTTCTACTAGCGCTGGAGTACTTTTGTTGGTGAAATCTAACAGGGGATAGAAGTGGAAGTGCCCGTTGCCACCATGGCCATGCACCGCGGCGGTCACGTTAAACTCTTTGAGTAAAGCTTTGACTTGAGTAAAGAACTTGGAAAGATTTTCTGGAGGAACGGTCATGTCTTCCAAGAACGCGGCCGGTCGCTTGGTCTTGTCTTGAAATTTGGAAAGCGTATAACTAGCCCTTCGTATTTGCCAAAACATTTCTGCTTCTGTGGGGTTGGTTACTACTCGAGGCTTTACTTTGGCAGTGGTCAGTTTACGTAATATAGATTTTGCATCATGCTTTTGGGTTGTCTCTTGGTCGAGCGTCGCGAGCACCATGAACTCAGGTACTTTCCGTCTGTACCTAACGTGGTAGGTCGTGTACATAGAGAACATCACTTTGTAATACTGAGCTCCGCTGAGTCGGTCTTTGAAAAACCCAGGGTTTTGCAGTGCGAGATCAAATGAGAGAGCATCGAAAACTTCAATGTTGATGGGATTGTACTCAAGTGTTTTTACAATTGTCTGAGCTGCATCGTTGAGGTCAAAGATAGGAATCGCTACCAGAGTGGTGTCAGTAGCGATGGGAATCGCTCGCATTGTGATATGTGAAATAACCCCAACCGTTCCTTGGCTACCAGAAATGAGTCGGGTGAGGTCAAAGGTACCTTCACCTTTTTTGAACTTGGCGACTCCTTGTGGAATTACGCTCCAGAGCGGGTATCCAGCACTGTTCTTTTTCGTTTTGGGCTTGTTTTTTTTGATTTCTTTTTCGTTCTTGGTAATCAGAGCGTATATTTCTTTTGCGATACGAGCGTGTTCATGGTCTTGTTTTATCAGGAGTTTGAACTCTCTGAGGGTGAGCGGTTTGATGCTGTAGGTGTGACCATCGTGCAAAACCACATCAAGTGATTCTACCCAGTCAGCGCAGTGGCCGTAGCGCAGTGAGTCTGGTCCGGCTGAATTGTTTCCCACAGCGCCGCCCATACTGCAGATATCTTTGGATGCCGGATATGAAGGGACATAGTAGCCTTCAGTCTTTAGCTTTTTCTCGACATTTCTCCACATCGCTCCGGGTTCACAGGTAAACGTGATTTGGTCTTTCTTTTTGGTGATATCACCGATTTTGTTGAGGTGAGCACAGACATCTATGACGATGGAGTCAGTCAATGAGCCGCCGCCCAGTCCAGTTCCAGCTGCTCGTGGCGCCAGTGAAAGAGAAGGAAAGCGTTTCGTTTCTTGGGCGATTACTTTGGTAGCAATCTCAATATCTTGGCGGTTTTTGGGTTGAAGTACTACTTGCGGCCGTACCGAAAAAATACTTTCGTCGGTGCTGTAGGCATCGAGTAAGTCTTTGCTGGTAGAGATACCGCCGCGAAAGCCGTTTTCGCGTAATGATTTTTCTATCAAAAGGTGACCTAGAGGATTCCGCTTCACGGTTTGTTTGAGCTCTAGGTTCTTAACTGCTTTTTTGACCGTGGCTGCTTTGTCTTTGGTTGTTTTTTTGACCGCGGGCTTCTTTGCGGAGACTTTTTTCGCTGCCGTCTTTTTCGGGGCAGTTTTCGCTGCTGTTTTTGCTTTGGGACGAGTGTTATTTTTGATAGCGACTTTAGTCGCTGTGGAAGAACGGGTAGCCATATTACTTTCTAGTATACCGTGCTTAGAAAATTGTGAAGGGTGTTTTTCACACATTTGTTTATTGCACACTGTAGCAATATGGACAATAAAAAACGCCCAGGATAATAATGTCCTGGGCGGGTTCTGACTAAAGCAATTCAGGAGTGCATGATTCAAGCCAAAAGAAATACGATTTACTGTTCTGGTTTAGTCACGTTGTTTTCCAGTAAATGCTCGATAGTCATTTGGTGAATAACCTCCTGCATATCTTCGTTAAAGGTGCTGACGATATGGTGCATTCGCTTGTCAGTGGCAAGAAACGGAAGCAGTTGACTTTGTATGTATTGCAACTGAACTTTTACTTGTCGAATTTTTGTGCTGAGGGTGACGTCTGCGCAGTTGTTCGGGGATTCCTTAGCGTATGCAGTTTGTAATTGAATGCATTCTTCCTTGAAGAGAGTGATATCCAAGGCAGTATCCATAGATTCGGCCAAAACAAACGTCGGTACAAACATTACGAGTGCAAAAAAGACATAAAAAGAAGCTTTCATAAGACCGTCCTAGATTGAGGTGCGAACAGAGACTCTCAACATTATAAATAAATTATACTAAATGTCAACAGTAGGCGATATGTGGTATTCTACTGCCTATGACACAAGAACGAGCCTTAGATATCTTAAAAACTGGAGTCAATGTGTTCTTGACGGGGGAGCCGGGGGCCGGAAAGACCTATGTGATAAATAAGTACGTGGCTTGGCTCGAAGCAGCTGGACTCAACGTGGCCGTGACCGCGTCTACCGGTATCGCGGCCACTCACATTGGTGGGATGACCATTCACTCGTGGAGCGGCGTCGGTATCAAAGACTTCTTGACCCCGTTTGACTTAGAGCAGATTTCTACTAAAGAGCGGATTGTGAAGCGGGCCAAGGCGGTGCAGGTATTGGTACTGGATGAAATCTCGATGCTCGATGGAAAAGTGCTTGATATGGTTGATCAGGTTTTGCGTACCGTGCGGGCCAGCGAAGAACCGTTTGGCGGCATTCAAGTAGTATGTATCGGAGATTTTTTCCAGTTGCCACCGGTGACGCGTAATGGTGACATGATGCGATATGCTTTTGAATGTAACGCGTGGCTTCATATGAAGCCCTTGATTTGCTATATCACCGAACAGTATCGACAAGACGATGAGACGTTACTTGGTTTGCTCGGCTCAATTCGTCGCAACGAAATTGAAGAGGAACACTACACTCTGCTCGAAGAACAAACAGAAATTGCCTTTGAACAGATTGAGCCTACCCGTTTGTATACCCATAACGCTGACGTTGACGTGGTGAACAACCAAAAGTTAGCAGAGTTACCCGGGCCAATCAAAAAATTTCAAATGGCTGGCAAAGGCAAGAAGCCGATGATTGAAGGGTTGGTCAAAAATTGTCTGTCGCCCGAAGTTTTGGAGCTCAAAGAAGACGCCATGGTGATGTGCACCAAAAATAATTTTGAAGCCGGGTACGTCAATGGAACGCTCGGCCGTATCATCAGATTTGATGAAGGATTTCCCGTCCTAGAGACCATGGACGGAAAAGAGATTTTAATGAAGACCACCACTTGGGAGCTGGCTGAAGATGGTAAGGTATTGGCCTCTATTGAACAGCTGCCGCTGCGTTTAGCCTGGGCGATTACGGTACACAAAAGTCAGGGAATGTCGCTCGATGCTGCAGAGATTGATTTGTCTAAAGCTTTTGTGCACGGTCAAGGCTACGTAGCGCTGTCTCGAGTGCGGTCCCTCGATGGTTTGAAGGTGTTGGGAATGCATCCCAATGCTCTGCAGGTAGACCCCAAAATTGTGCTGCAAGATGTAAAATTTCACGTCGAATCGACCACTGCCGAAGATGCGTTTATCGCGATGGAAGATACGGAGGTACAAGAGATGCACGAGCGCTTTGTGGTGGCTCACGGGGGAAAGGTGCCGGCTGAGAATGAAGTTGGAGTGGTGAAGAGTGCTCAAAAAAGAGTGCAGGCCGAAAGCACCTACGAAGTGACCAGAGAACTGTTGCGAGAAGGACGAGGAATTGCAGATATTGCGAGCACTCGAGACGTGACTGAGACAACTATTTGGACGCATATCGAAAAGCTCGCCCAAGATGGGCAATTGACGGCTGATGATGTAATGACACTTGAGCCAAAAGACATTGATTGGGGAAAAGCGCGAGACGTGTTCGACGCCGCAATTGTGAAATACGGTGCCGAGAAACTTAAGCCGCTGTATGAAGCAGCTAATGAAGAATACGATTACACACTCGTTCGTTTGGCCCGAATCCAGTATCAGCTGGAAGAAAAAGCATCCACCCCAGCTCCGTTTTAATATTTTATTTTACTTCCCATTGTCTGTGTATGCGGACGGACGAGGGGAATCTAGGTGAAGATGCAGCGTGATATACTTTGTGTATGAACGGAATGAGAGAAGCGGCTTTATACACGCAATGGATACAACCCAGCTGGGCACCTCCGTCCTGGCTTTTTGGGCCGGTTTGGAGTGTGCTATATGTATTCATTGCGATTAGTTTTGGATTCGTATTTTATAAAGTCTTTAAAAAAGAGATTCCAAAGTTGGTGGCGGTGCCGTTTGTCATAAACCTCTTAGCTAACGCCGCGTTCACTCCAGTGCAGTTTGGCCTACAAAACTTACCACTGGCGGCGTTTGTCATTCTGGTCGTGCTGGTCACAATTCCGTGGATGATGTGGGCGGTGTATCCTCACGCAAAGTGGGTGGCCTATGTGCAGATACCCTATCTACTGTGGGTGTCATTCGCGACGGTGTTACAGCTGACAATTACGTCTTTAAACTGGTAATATGTGGGGCTTACGGAAGCGTCGAGTTCGGAAAAAGCGGACTTCGACCGTTACAAAACATTATCTCGCACACAAAGAACTGACTCGCTCGCTTGTGCATTGCCGGCTAGAGTATTTCAACCAGCACTACAACCTGCCGTATAAACGAGTAGCTATCAAAAACCAACGCCGGTGTTGGGGGAGTTGTTCGTCACTGAAGAACTTGAATTTTAATTACAAAATATACTTTTTGCCGCCGCATTTACGTGACTATATTATCGTGCATGAGCTCTGTCATTTGGTTGAACTCAATCACGGACAAAAGTTCTGGGATTTGGTTGCGCAGCAAATTCCGGAGTATCAAAATTGTGTCGCTGAACTGAAAGTGATAGATAGGCTCGCCGGATCAGTCGCCGGACTAGTAGCCCTACTGGAAAGCCAATGTACTCCAGCTGGGGATAAAATAGCCGCTGCTTATAAATAAAGAGTATATTACATATACACATACTTACCATTCTAATTAGACTTATGAACAAATTTATCCAACTGTTTTTCAAAAAATACGTCCCGGGAGCACTACTCGTGGTGTTACTGCTCAGCCCGTTGCAAAGTCATGCAGCTTTACTAGCAGACGACGTTGCGGTGTTTCGACAACAGGTCAAACTGCTGACCGAGGCTATTGAAACATCAGGCTCAATCACAGAAACTAAAAAAAATGAGCTCAGGGCTGTTGTGTCGGCCATAAGTGACTCTATAGGCTTACTGGAACTGCAAGTTCAGGCGAACCCAACAGCAGATTCTTCACGACGAGTGAATGTGCGAAATGTCACCGTCACCGGCAACGCAAAAAACTTTACTTCACAAGCAGTGGTAGAGTGGGGACCGGAAACGGTTGGAGGGGTTTCGTACGGTTCAGAAACGAATACCTACAATTATAATTTCGTTACAGGGCTCAACGAAGCGGCAAAGATAGCGCGGTTGGCAGAGTTATCAAATTTAACCTTTGGACAATTATCAGCTGAGATTGGCATTGGTGACTTGAGGTTAAAAGAAAAAGCAACTATTTCTTTTTCAAGATTTGATAGTGCGAACGATGCAAACCGAAACTACAACCCGCCACAAAGAAGTACAGGGTTAGAAAAATATTTTGGACGGTTCTCTATAGTCAACGCCATTGACATTGTAGCCGGTACAACTGGGTTTAGTTTTTCTCTAAAGACAGATCAAGCTGAAGCATTAACGCTATCTCTCGAGAAAAATTCTGGTAGTGACTTCACTTCTTCACTAGCGTATCAGACATACGACAACACAAGGACGCAAAGAAGAGACACTACAACAAGTCGAGAAGACGTCACGAATGCCTTCACTCCGCTTTTTGTGGGCTCAGGGAACCTCTTTAGCACATCAGATTCAACAGTGGTGGAGGACCTCGTAGATTTTGCGCTGGATAACGAAGTTTTTTATGAAAAAAATACTTCAACAAATATAAGTTCTGCCAGGACAGCAGCGCAAGCGTGTTTTTCTGACGAAATAAAAGACGTCTTAGAAGCCATCATGATTCAGTATGCAGAAACGAATTTCCAAACAGCCGCTACTATCCCTGTCAAAGTAACTGCTCAAATCATCACACCACCACAGCCAGCTGGGTTCACTCGATATCCAGGCTCTCGCGGTGCTGATGAATGTATGGGAGACGGTGAAGATTATTTCTTGACCATTGGTTCCCCAGTAAGATAGTGAAATATCCTCTTTGATTGCGAGTACTAACGAGTATTACAGTGTAATCAAAAAATATGGAATTTTTATCAAGCTTATTCATCGCAGTTACCGCATTTTTCGGATTTCAAACTGTAGACGCACCCGCCGTTAGTACAAACAGTGAGGAGAATCAAGTAGTTACTCAGACTGAGGTTGAAGCTCAAGAGAATCAAGATGTGCTCGCTATAAACAATGAAACAGAGGCCGTTGCAGTCGAAACACAAAGTACGCAGAGTCAACCAGAGAGTGAGAGTATGCAGAATAGTGAAATGACTGATGATGAGGCATTCAGACAAACCGGAACGCCGCTGGACACAACTGTTGCGGATACACCATCGGATATGCAGACCATGATAGTAGCTGGAGGCTGCTTCTGGTGTGTCGAGTCTGACTTAGAAAAACTTAATGGCGTAGTGAGTGTTGTCTCAGGCTACGGTGGGGGAAGTACGGAAAATCCGACCTACGAAAACTATGGATCTGGAGGACATCGTGAAATAGTAGAGGTTACCTACGATGCTAATCAAATATCGTTTGAAGATATTCTCATTGTGACCATGAAGACTACCGACCCAACAGATGATGACGGTACATTCGGAGATAGAGGTGACAAGTATTCAGCGGCGTTTTACTACGAAACTCCAGATCAACAACAAGTCATTACAAATTTGATTGATGAAGTTGATGAATTTGGTCCGTATGACGAGCCACTGGCTATTGACGTGGAGCAGCGTCCAACGTTCTGGGCAGCAGAGGACTACCATCAAGATTACTACAAGGGCACACTCTCAAAACTTAAGTACCAATACTATCGCATTGGTTCTGGACGCGATAAGTTTATCGACAAGTATTGGGGGGCCAGTGGGCACACAGCAGATTTGCCTTGGAGAAATACCATTAGTACTACTAACGAAACCTATATGTGGAGCAACTACCAAAAACCAAGTCAATCAGAGCTAAAAAATCAACTTGAGCCAATTGTGTACAAGGTGACGCAAGAAGACGGAACGGAACGAGCGGGAAGTAGCGCGCTAGATAAGATTACCCAAGATGGGATATACGTTGACGTGCTGTCTGGGGAGCCGCTGTATTCTTCAAAAGACAAGTTTGATTCGGGTACGGGGTGGCCTTCATTTGTGAAGCCGATTACGGCCGACGCACTTACCGAGCACGTGGATAGAAAATTATTTTCTGTCCGTACCGAAACACGCTCAGCTATCGCTGATAATCATATTGGTCATGTGTTTGCAGATGGTCCAGCAGACAGAGGAGGGTTGCGGTACTGCATGAACGGAGCCGCTTTGAAGTTTATTCCCAAGGCAGATATGCAAGCTGCGGGGTACGGTGACTTTCTCCAGTATATTTAACAACTCAGACCCCATGCGTCCAGGGGTGTCTGGTCTTTTTGTTGTGATATTATAACAACCATGAAAAAAATACTCACCTCGACCCTGGCTTTTTTATTGGTGGTTACCGGACTGACTGGAGTCTCTGCGCAGGCGCAAGAACGTACAGAGGTGCTTAATGACAGTCCGACTGTCTTCATGTTCGGTCGTGATGACTGTGGTTTTTGTAAGAAGCAGTTCGAGTTTTTAGCTAGTGAGGGAATCAAGTATGAGTATTTGAATATCGTCACCGATGAACGTGCTCAGGAGCTGTACGACGCTGTGACAGCCAAGCATGAAATATCAAAGGTAACCCCTGTGACAGTCATAGGAGAACGTGTACTCGTTGGCTTTAACGGAGCTCAAACTACCGGGCAAGCTATCAAAGACGCGGTGGTGGCAGCTCAGTATACCGACATAAACTCCGTAGAAGGTCACATTGAAAAGGCTGTAAAGCAAGAGGTGATTGTGGGAGGCGGCTGTACGGGATTGATTTGTGAAGAGGGTGAGGTCTCAGGTATCACCTTTGACCTTCCGCTTATTGGCGTGGTCGACTTGAAAGCCTTCTCGCTTTTTTCGCTGTCCGCTCTGCTGGGAGTAATAGACGGCTTTAACCCGTGTGCGATGTGGGTGCTAATTACTTTCCTGGTACTTTTGTCGCAAGCTGGGAGCCGCAAAAAAATGATTATGTTGGCGGGAATCTTTATTTTTGCGCAGGCAGTGATGTACAACTTGATTTTAAATGTCTGGTACAAGACCTGGGATTTTGTAGCGCTTGACCAATACGTCACACCGCTCGTGGGGCTGCTTGCAACGGGCGGGGGAATCTTTTTCTTGTGGCGCTGGAACAAAAATAAAGACGCGGCCTTGGTGTGTGACATAAGTGATATCGAAACACAGTCAAAAACTATTAATAAATTTAAAAAGATAATCAATCAGCCTGTGACCATCATGTCAGTGCTGGCGATTCTCTTGATTGCGTTCTCGGTGAATATCATTGAATTTGCCTGTTCAATCGGGATTCCACAAGCGTACACAAAAATTCTCGACTTAAATATGCTGACCTTCATGGAGCGGCAGTGGTACATTTTGGTATACACTGTTGGGTACATGGTTGATGACTTCGTCGTGTTAGGGTTAGCTATCTGGGGGTACTCAAAGCTCCAGTCGCACGGTGGAAAGTATGCCCAGCTCTCACTGCTCATTGGGGGTGTGCTGATGTTGCTATTGGGTGGACTCTTAATTATTAATCCTAGCCTCCTCGTGCTCTAAGGTATACTCTTATTTATGGAATTATTACAACTAGCGCAATGGTCAGGAATTCTTATCGGTGCCCTCTACGTCCTGGTGCGAGGAGCTGATTTGTTCGTCGAAGGAGCTAAGCGAATAGGCGCTCATTTAGGAATGACATCTTTTGCTATTGGAGTATTGATTGTCGGTCTGGGTACCTCTTTGCCAGAGCTCGCATCCTCTCTGGCGGCGGTAGTGGCCGGTTCTACTGAGATTGTGATTGCCAACGCAGTTGGGTCAAATATCACCAATATTCTCTTGATTGTGGGCATCCTCGCAGCCCTTGGTGGACCCGTAGTCATTAACAAAAATCTACTGAAAACTGAGTTGCCGATATTTGCGATAGCAACTATCCACTTCGTCATGTCTGTGTATGATGGCGTGATAGATCGCATAGAAGCATTGCTACTGGTCGGTACACTCTCAGCGTATCTATGGTATTTATTCTCACCATCAAACAACGCCCGCGAACAAATGGAGGTAGACGTAGCAGGGTCAAAAAGTAAGTTGAATACTAAAGACATTGTATTCGTACTCTTAGGTATTACCGCGGTGCTGTTAGGCGCTCACTATACGGTGCAGATGGCGGTTAACATTGCGACCGGGTTGGCGATTCCACTTGGGTTGATATCAATTGGGGCGATTGCCATCGGTACCTCACTACCAGAGCTGTTTGTGTCGCTGCAAGCGCTGAAAAACAACGAAGTAGATTTAGCTATTGGAAATATCTTTGGTTCCAATGCCTTCAATATTCTCCTCGTTGTTGGTCTGCCGGGGTTGTTGGCGCCGCTCGTGGCAGGGGAAGTGGTGATGCAGCTTGGCCTAGGTGTCATGATTGCGGCGTCTTTGATCTTGTTTGTTAATGGTCTGGCCAATCAGATGCAGAAGTGGGAAGGGGCTATGATGCTTCTGTTCTTTGTCTTTTTTGTAGTTAAGCTCGTTCAATTTATCTAATGACCTTACCGGAATTGCTATTGATTGATAAACCAAAAGGAATCACGTCATTTGACGTTATTCGTCGCTTACGCAAAAACTATACCAACGCTCATGATGGAGAAAAAGCTCCTAAACTCGGACACGCTGGCACATTAGATCCGTTGGCAACTGGACTAATGATTATCGGGGTCGGTCCGGGCACAAAAAGATTGACTGACCTGACGAAGCTTAATAAAGAATACCTGGCTGAAATACGAATAGGAGAGCGACGCTCAACGGGAGATTTGGAAGGGGAGGTGCTCGAAGAAAAAAAAGTGGAAGAAACGCCAGCAGTTTTACAGAGTAAAATCTCTAACGCCTTGGCAGACATGATTGGTGAGCTGGAGCTGCGTGTGTCTGCGTACAGTGCCATCAAAGTAGATGGTGTGCCGATGTATAAACGCGCCCGAAAGGCTGAAAAAGATGGGGAAGTGGTCTCGCAGGTGCCGCTACGTACTATGCAGGTGTATGAGGCAGAACTATTCAGGATAGTTAACAGTGGCGAAAAACCTTATGCAACGGTGCGGTTTTCAGTCGGGAGTGGTACGTACATTCGCTCACTGGCGGAAGAGCTCGGCCGACGGATTGGCTATCCTGCCACTCTGCAGAATCTCCGTCGCACAAAAGTGGGTCAGTTTGAAATAGATACCGCTCAGCAGATTGAATCTGTATTTACATAAAAACCGCATGACCAGGAGTCAGGCGGTTTTCTAAACTGCATCGGTTCAGATTTTTTGCAAATCAATTTTTGCTTCGGTGAACACACCGGTTCGTATCATAAAGAGGTCAAATAATGACCGGTTCCCGCTCCAGGTAGGGTAGATAGCAACTCGGCCATCGCTCAACCGTTTGGTATCAAGTTTGTGTTGAAACTGCGCTTGAATGTTTCCCACAACACCCGCTGTTGTTTTCCCACAGGCAATCCAGGCCCGAATTTTCTTCGAGGTTCTCTTTTTGTTACTCATCGATGTTCTCCCGAACGATATGAAAGGACAGTTGTCCGCGTGTATTAAAGCACAGTATATTCTGTGTGTAAACAAGCGGGCACTCACTTCTTACCTTGGGTACAGAATATTAGAAAAGGGACTCTACTACCATTTTTACGTCACCACCATCGGCTTTCCCAGCCAAATCTTTCATTATTGCTCCGACCAGTATTCCCATCTTGCTTTTGTCATCGACGCCCAGTTCAGCTTTTTTTGCCTCGGCAAAGGGTCGAATTTCCTCGGGTGACATCATCTGCGGTAGGTAGCCCTCGAGTACCAGCAATTCTTCTTTTTCTGGTACAGCTAACTCAGGTCGGTCGTTGGCTTCAAACTGAGTGATGGATTCTTTCCGTTGTTTGGCTAGTCGCTTTATAACAGCCAACACTTGTGGGTCTTCTAACTGGTCTTGCGGAGTGTGGCCAGTGGATATGAGCTCGTTGGTGAAGGCAGTGAGCATGCTGCGAACAGTGCGCAGGCGGACAGCGTCTTTTGCTTTCATAGATTCTTTCAGTTCTGCTTTGATGTTTTCGTGTAGTGACATAGATAGTTGGTTATAAAATTTTTGCTGTTCGCATGGCGTCCTAAGTGTTGACAGCAAACCGTTTTCGGAGGCTGAGCTTAGTTTATCACGGTTTTTAGTAGATGGTATGATAAGGCGTATGGAAATGATTTTAGTTGGGTTGGTGGGTTTGCTGTTGCTGATAAACGCGTTTGTAGTGTACCGCTTGCTGCAGCCTAAAAACAACCGTGACAAGGAATCAATGTTTGTGATGCAGCGGATTGAAGACCTCTCACGAACGGTAGATTCGAAACTCAGCGAAACAAACAAAGCGCTCCAAGAAGGGAGTCGGCTGCAGTTTCAAGAGAGTCGAACGCTCATTCAAGATATAAATAAAGAGATGAATGAACAATTGCGTAATGTAATCAAAGGAGTGTCTGAAGTGGGAGAAAGCTCCAAACAAGTGTTTGAAGTGGCAGATCAACTCAAAGAACTCCAAGATATTTTAAAGAACCCGAAACAACGGGGTGTACTGGGCGAATACTATCTAGAGACGGTGTTGCAAAATGTATTACCACCGGAGAGCTTTCAAATGCAATACACGTTTTCCGATGGTGAAATCGTCGATGCGGCAGTCTTTGTTAAAGACAAAGTGATTCCGATAGACTCAAAATTTTCATTAGAGAACTACAATCGGTTCGCTACTGCTAAAGCCGGGGAAGATAAAGTGAAATACGAAAAGGCGTTTATAAACGATTTGAAACTCCGTATTTCCGAAACAGCAAAATACATCCGACCGAGCGAGAAAACCACTGACTTCGCGTTTATGTTTATTCCCCACGAAGGCATTTATTATGATTTACTCTCAAACAAAGTAGGCGCGGGCGAAGATAACCTCATTCAGCGCGCAGCGGGAAAACAAAAAGTAATTATTGTCTCGCCGACATCTTTCTTGGCGTACTTGCAGACAGTGCTGCAGGGGCTCAAAGCTATGCAGATTGAAGAGAAAGCGCAAGACATTATCAAGAACGTCGAACGTCTTGGTAGACACATTACTAAGTATGAAGAGTACTACCAAAAGCTTGGAAACACACTGTCTACGACCGTAAATCACTACAACGCCGGCTATAAAGAACTCAGTAAGATAGATACCGACGTGACGCGAATTACGGGTGTCACTGCTGGGGTCAACCAGTTAACGGTAGATAAGCCGCAGAAAGAAGATGAATGAAAAAAGCCCCAGAGATATCTGGGGCTGAGTGTGTTTTAAGAGACGTATAGAACGTTGTTGTACTCGCCCTGGCAGTCAATTTCAACATGGACTGGAACGTTTCGACCTTCGATTTGGATGGTCAGGGTTTCTCCTTGCTGGTACTCCTCAGGCGGTTTGGGAAGCACGACACGTAGCTCATTAATTCGATGACCACTTCGACGCTTGATTACGTACGTTTTACTCATGAGCGGACTCCTTTGGTTTCTGTTAAAAAAATAACTCATTCTACGCATTGCCGCAAGCAGCTGGGCGAGCTGTACAGACGAGCATCGTGGTTTCGGGTAGCACTGACGAGAATATATTTTGCTTCACTGGCTTTCTGAGTTAGTCAATAGGTATCGCTTTAGTTGCATAATTCACACTTTTCTTGTATTATGCCGCCTATTATGGCTACAGAAACAACCAGCGCCCCATTTGCAGTTATTGCGACCGGCGGCAAGCAATATATCGTACATGCAGGCGACACACTCTTAGTGGAGCTGTTAGCAAACCACGAAGTAGGTGAAAAAATCGAATTTGATACGGTATTGATGACAGATGATGGAGCAACTTCAAAAATTGGAACTCCTCACACCGGAACCAAAGTAACCGCAACTTATCTCGGAGAAAAGAAGGGTAAGAAGCTCACTATCGTGCGCTACAAAGCCAAGTCTAATCGAGACCGAAGAGTGGGACACCGACAGCACTACGCTGAAATTCAGATTGATTCAATTAAGTAACAATAAAGGCGCTCAACAGAGCGCCTTTATTGTTACTCTCTTGTGTACAAAAAAAGAATCAAGAGCGGTTTTGGAGCGCGTTTTTGATAGTCTCTACGTCCGCGTACTCCAGCTCGCTGCCGGTAGACAGTCCGCGACCGAGATAAGAAATTTTAATATTGTGCTCGGTGGCCAAGTCAGTAATAATGGATTCCACAAACCGCGCGGTGTTTTCTCCGTCGGGGTTAATAGAAAATCCTAGAATTATTTCCTCCAGGCCGGCGGGGATTCTCGATTCAACCGTTGCTTTTAGGGTGCCTCCCCGGAGTTTGGTGTTGTCTTTGGCGTTCAAGAGTGGAACAGTGCCGCCCAAGACAAAGTACAGACCATCAAAGACCCCCGCTCGTTCCATGGCCTGCACGTCAGAGTCACGCTCAACTACCAGTAAACGGTTATGGTTGCGATTATTAGAGCTGCAAATGGAGCAGGTATTTGACTTGGTGTTTTCGTTGGCAAAAAAGCGGTGACAGCTGGAACATTCTGTGACTCGCTGCTTGATGTTTTCTACCAGTTGGGCAAATTCTTTGGTATCAGCTTCACCCATACGCAATACATGAAATGCAAATCGTTTGGCCTGTCTGCCGCCGACGCCGGGAAAGGTTTCAAAATATCTGATGAGGGAATCTAGGGTAGACATGAGGATTGATTATACACTCTTAGAAATCATCTCCGGTACCGGCGGCTGCGGTGTGATGAGTGTCTAGGTTGAGGAAGCGGACATGCTGACCATCGAAGTACAACTCAGCTGAACCAACCGCACCGTTTCGGTGTTTTTCAATCATAATCTCAGCAATATTTGGCCGTTCTGCTTCTTTATCTTTGTTAGCTTTGTCTTCCCGGTGAATAAACATCACGACGTCGGCATCCTGCTCGATGGACCCAGAGTCACGGAGGTCTGAGAGGCGTGGTTTGCCGCCTCGTTGCTCCACAGCACGCGAGAGCTGAGAAAGGGCAATGACTGGGATATCAAGCTCTTTCGCAAGGATTTTAAGGGACCGGGAAATTTCAGTAATTTGTTGCACCATCGAATCACTGTTTTTAGTCAGGGTAGGGGACATCAGCTGCAGGTAGTCGACAATCAGCATGTCCAGACCGTGTTCATTTTTCAGTCTTCGTGCAGCTGAACGCATTTTGACAATATTTAAAGCCGCTTCATCGATGATATGAATTGGTGCTTTATTGAGCTTGTCCATGGCTTGTTGCAAAGACTCGTACTCTTGGTCGTTGGACAAACGACCGGTGCGCAGTTTCCAAGAGTCTACCCCAGACTCAGCCGCCAGCATTCTGTCTACTAGTTGTTGGTCACTCATTTCCAATGAGAAGATACCGACTGAAGCTCCGTGTAAAAGAGCGGCGTTGCGAGCGAGGTCCAGAGCCAGAGTAGTCTTTCCCATAGATGGTCGAGCGGCCAGAATAATCAAGTCGGCTTTTTGGAATCCAGAAAGGAGGTTGTCTACTGCTGTAAAGCCAGAGGGGACTCCGCGCTGTTCTCCAGGGTTGGCACTAAGATGCTCAAAGCGTTCCCAAGCCTCGGTCAAGGCACTCCCAATTGGTCGAAATTTCTGCGCTGATGGTGCCTGGGTGGCTTGGAAGATTTTCTTTTCAGCTTGATCCATCGCTTCGTCAACCGTGTCCGGGTCAGAGTAGCCAATTTCAGCAATATCGTCAGCCGCGTTGATAAGACTGCGCAGGACAGCTTTGTCCTGTACCTGAGTCGAGTAGTACATTGCGTTGCCGGCTGCAGGCACCGTTTCGATAAGTTCAGTGATATAGGCAGCTCCACCAACTCGTTCTAATTGTTTGGCTTCCTTGAGGACGGTAACGATGGAAATCAGATCAATCGGGTCACCTTTAGCGAATAGTTTTTGAATCGCGTCAAAAATTGCTCGGTGTTTGTCAGCAAAAAAACTTTCTGGGTAGACGGTGACCGACACATCATGCATCACGTCCGGTTTCAAAATAATTGCACCCAGAAGCGCCTTTTCAGCTGGTACGTTTTGTGGAGGGGTGCGCAGAGCGCGGTTGTGTTCATCTGCCATAAGTAATGAGCAGTTTACCACGAAAGGTTCCTTGACGGTTTATACACAGGGTTGTGGAAGGCGGGGATTAGTTTGTTTTGGTGACTTTGGGCCCATGAGTCGAGTCTTCAAGAGTATACCCCTTGATTGTAAGGTTTTCTCTGAGCATATCTGCTTCGGCCCAGTTGCGAGCCACGCGAGCGGCTTCTCGTCTATCTACCAGTTCCTGAATGTCTTTGGGTAATTCATCGGTGGCGATAACACCTAGTGAACGTACCCCGTCGGACACACTTTCGGACAGTCCTATATCAAGTACTTCATCCATTGCCATCAGTGTTCCGCACTTAGTTTTATTATCCAGCGTTCCATCTTTAATCATATCCCACATGATGGCTAGAGCTCCGGGTGTGTCGAGGTCGTCTGCCAAACGTTCGTCAAATTTCTCCAGGTACGCAGCGTCCGGGGCGGCTGATTTTTGTTTGTACTCTTCGTACATGTGTCGTTTGAGACGATATAAAGCTTGCTTGGCCGCTGTGAGGGCTTCCCAAGAGAAGTTTACTGGTGAACGATAGTGGGCCGTTAATAGCCAGTAGCGATAATCGTCTCCACTAAAGCCTCTGTCAGCTAGGTGGCGCATGGTGATGGTGTTCCCGAGAGACTTTGAGACTTTTTTATTATCGATTGTAATGAAGGCATTGTGCATCCAGTATTGAGAAAACGTCTTACCGGTGACTGCTTCAGATTGGGCGATTTCGGCGTTGTGGTGGGTGGAAATGTGGTCGATACCTCCAGTGTGGATGTCTATTTGTTTACCAAGGGTGGCCATGGCCATGGCTGAGCACTCGATGTGCCAGCCAGGAAATCCTTTGCCCCAACGACTTTCCCAGCCCAGGTCACCTTTTTTCCAGACAGCGAAATCAGCCGGATTTTTTTTCTCTGTATTTACGTCCACGCGAGCGCCGCTTTTGAGTTCATCGAGTTGAATATTTCCTAATTGGCCATATTTGGGAAATTTTTTGATATCGAAATACACCCCATCGCTCGTTTCATAGGTAAAGCCTTTTTCATCCAGGGTTTTTATCAGGCTGATTTGTTTTTTAATATAGTCACTGGCTCGAGCCCAGGTAGTGGGCGGGATGATACGCAACTCGTCAAAGTCTTCTTCAAAGGCACGGATGTATTGATTAGAGAGTTCAACCATCGCAGTCAATGTCACCGGTAGTCCTTCGCGCTTGAGACCTTTCATCATTTTGTCCTCACCCGCGTCTGCATCGTCAGTCAGGTGTCCAAAGTCAGTGTAGTTGATGGTGTGTTGTACGAGATAGCCGTTACGAACCAGTGTGCGTTTTAAAATGTCAGAAAAAACGTACGAACGGAGATTTCCGATGTGTGCATAGTCATAGACGGTTGGGCCACAACTGTAGATTTTGACCGCTGTGGCATCAATTGGCTCAAAGATTTCTAGGGTACTGGTCTGAGTATTATAGAGCGTAATTTCTCGAGTAATAATCGGCGTTTTTCCCCCAAAGAGTTTTTCCAGCATTACCTCTAGTGTACCAATATCGCATCGGGCGTACAACTCCTTTGGGCTCAGCCCAGATTGTGTAATAATAGCCATTATGTCTAGCAATCAAAATTCGGAATCAAGAGTCGCCAAGAAAAATGTACGGCGTGGCCTGGGATATTTTTTAGCGTTCGTCTTTGCCTTTAGCGCATTTTTTTCTGGTATCCAAGTGGGCCAGGGAGTAGACGCAACAGAACAAAAAGCCTCCTTATTCAGTTTTCTTACCAACAAGTCTCAAGCAGAAACTCCTACTAGTAAGCCTGATTTGACTGAGTTCTGGAAAGTGTGGGAGTTGATGGATGAAAAGTTTGCCAACGCGAGTTCAAGCGAGATTTTGTCTAATGAAGAACGTCTAGAAGGAGCGATTGAAGGTTTGGTGGACGCGTTTGGAGACCCGTACACCGTATATCTACCACCAACCGATGCTGCTTCGTTTAATGAAGATGTGTCTGGAAACTTTAGCGGAGTAGGAATGGAGGTTGGAATCCGAGAGAATCTAGTAACAGTGATTTCACCATTGCCTGATACTCCAGCGCAACGGGCGGGAATTGTCTCGGGCGATGTGGTGGTAAAAATTGATGATGTGAGCACCGAAGGGATGCGTATTGATGAGGCGGTAAAGCTCATACGCGGAGAGCAGGGGACAGTGGTAACTCTACAAGTCTTTCGCGAGGGTGAGCTTGAATTTTTGACCATTCCAATTACCCGAGACACGATTAATATTCCGACGGTAGAAACCGAGCAGATTGAGGACACGTTTATCTTGTCTTTATATAGCTTCAACGCACTCGCTGACGATGCGGTAAAAAAGGCTCTGAAAGAATATACAGACAGTGGTGCAACGAAACTTGTGCTTGATGTGCGCGGCAATCCCGGCGGATTCTTACAAAGTGCAGTTTCTATCGCCAGCTACTTCTTACCAGCCGGCAAAGTGGTAGTGAGCGAAGCCTTTGGGGACGAAAGCAAAAACGAAGTATTCCGCAGTCGCGGACGCCAAGTTCAACTCTTCACACCGGAAAACCTCGTGGTACTAGTAGATGGCGGTTCTGCCTCAGCCGCTGAGATTTTAGCTGGGTCACTCCAAGACCACGGTGTCGCCACTGTGATTGGAGCTCAGACCTTTGGTAAGGGCTCAGTACAAGAGCTAGTGAGTCTCGATGGCGGTGCGTCACTGAAAGTGACTATTGCCCGCTGGCTGACACCAAACGGCACTTCCATCTCAAATGGTGGACTGACTCCTGACATTATGATTGCCCGCACTCCGCAACAACGAGTAGCGCAAGAAGATCCACAAAAAGACGCAGCGGTGCGATTCTTGGCTGGCGAAGAAGTAGTCAGTGAAAATTTTGAAGAACAACTGACCGAAGAGCAATAAGCTGGAGAAATAAAGCACGTTTTGCTATGATAGCGAACAATTAGCGACAGATAATAAATACAGACTATGAAAGTAATCCTTCTACAAGATGTAGCAAAAATCGGAAAACGATCTGATTTAGTAGAAGTACCAGATGGGTACGCATTAAATCAATTGATTCCCAAGCATATGGCAGAAGCAGCCACGAAACAAAACAAGAAACGAATCGAAAAACTGCAAGCCAGCGCAGCGTCAAACAAGGAAGCCGACCAAGCCCGGTTTGCTTTAGCAGAAAAAGCTCTAACAGCAAGTGTCATTCAAGTACCAGCAGACGTAAATGACAAAGGTCACGCCTTTAAAGCTGTCAGTGAGCAAGATATTGCAGAAGCGGCTCAGGCAGCCGGTATCGATGTGGAAGCTGCAATGCTAGTGGTTGGTACGCCAATCAAAGAAGTTGGTGAGCATACCATCGAGCTCGTGCGAGGAGATAACACCGCTTCTATTACAATTGAGGTAATCAAACAAACATAGGTATGAAAGAGATTCTGCGCGATTCGACACCGATATTAATCTTGCTACTAATATGCGGTACTCTCATTGGAGGAATTTCTTGGTGGATTGGAGGTGGTTCAGACACACTGCTTTCAAGCGAAGTCGAACTGCAAAGTGAAGAACAGCTCAAGGCACCACTCAAAGCAGAAGAACTAGAAGCTTATCAAGTTGATATAGTAAATGATATGAATCCAGTAGCCGTACTAGAAACCAACAAAGGGACAGTAGAAGTTGAATTGTTTGATGATGCAATGCCAATTACCGCCGGCAATTTCGCTAAGCTGGTAGAAGAAGGGTTTTACGATGGTATTAAATTCCACCGAGTGATTGACGGATTTATGGTGCAAGGTGGTGACCCAAATACGAAAACCGACGAAGTATTTACCTATGGTCAGGGCGGGCCCGGGTACTCAATCCCAGACGAACACATTGAAGGGGAACTTCTGACAAACGTACGAGGCACTCTTTCAATGGCTAACAGCGGACCCAATAGTGGTGGAAGCCAATTCTTCATTAACTTGGTTGATAACACCAACTTAGACTTTAATAAGGCACCACTGTCTTCCAGACACCCGGTGTTTGGTAGGGTTGTATCGGGAATGGACGTGGTAGATACGATTGCTGCAGTTGAAACTGGACCATCAGATCTTCCGTTGGAGGATGTGGTGATTGAAAAGGCGACGATTCGAAGAGACTCATAATTCATTGTAAAAAGCACAAGTATAAAAAAACGACCGGCTCCAAAAGAGCCGGTCGTTTTTTTATTGTGAGTACAAACTATGCTGCCGCTACAACATCAACGGCTTTCTTGTTCACTGTCTGGCCATTGAATCGAGTTTTTCGCATATTTCGAAAAGACACTACACCGTCTGCCATAGCAAAGAGCGTGTGGTCTTTGGCCACTTTTACGCCTTTTCCAGCTTCAATCTTCGTTCCTCGCTGCTGAACGATGATTTGACCAACACTGACGGCTTGGCCATCCGCGCGCTTCACACCGAGAAACTTTGGTTGTGAGTCACGTAGGTTCTTTGACGATCCACCTGATTTTTTCTTTGACATACGTTTACGGTATACTGATTAAATAATGCGCAGAGTATACGACACATGAACGAAAAACTCAAGTCATTTGTACTGGATGATGCGTTTTACTACGCACTTTTAGTGATTTTGGTGGCTATCGTAGCATTTTTGCTCGGACGAAATTCTTTGGGGCAAATCCAGCCCCAAAGTGCTGGGGTGCAGATATCTCAACCAGTTGCAACGGGTGAGCAAACTGCAGATGCTCAACCAAGCAACCTTACTACCGTAGTAGTGTCTCGCTCTGGTACAAAATATCATTTACCCACTTGTCCGGGAGCCAAGCAAATAAAAGAGAGTAATAAAATAGCTTTTTCTTCTGTCGCGGAAGCTAAAGCGGCCGGCTATAGCGCCGCCGCGAACTGCGACGGTTTAGAATGATACAATATCCATATGTTAATAGTAGATACTGAATGTTCTGGACTGCGTCCAGAACGCCACTCAATTCTATCCATCGGAGCGTTAGATTTTCGAAATCCTGAGAATCGTTTTTACGGCGAATGTCGGGTGTGGGAAGGAGCTCATATTATGGAAGAAGCGCTGGCGGTGAATGGCTTTACGCAAGCTCAGGCTACTGATGCGAGTAAAGAATCAGAGGCTGAGCTGATGAGCGCGTTTTTAGAATGGACGCAGGATTTACCAGAACGAACACTCACGGGACAAAATGTTTCATACGACCGAAATATGCTTATGGCTGCTGCCGAGCGGGCAGGGCTCAATTGGAATCTAGCGTATCGCACCATCGACGTACATACGCTGGCCTGGATGCATATTATCCAAAGAAAAGGGATTCCACCCGTGGATGCAGAGCATAAGCGAAGTAAGTTGAATTCAAAAGCCATTTTGAACTACTGTGGTTTAGAAAAAGAAATAGACCCGCACAACGCACTGACCGGCGCATTGTGGCATGCCGAGGTCACATCGCGATTACTCTACGACAAAAAACTTCTCCCCGAATTTGCAGAGTTTGAAATCCCTTGGCTCACCCGTGGTGCTACAATATAGCCATGTTTACCTCAAAAAAACGCTCGAAAGACAAAAAGAACAAACCTGATAGTCGACCCGCAAATAAAAGAATTGTTACGGAATTACTTGACCCTAAAGGGGCCGATGGAGATGCGGTGCAGTCTTGGCGGGTATTTCGAATCATGTCTGAATTTGTGCAGGGGTTTGAGCTTCTGCGCGGTCATGGGCTTGCAGCCACCTTTTGGGGAAGTGCACGAACTACTCCCGATGAACCGTATTATAAAGAAGCTGAAGCACTTGCAGCAAAGCTGGCCAAAAAAGGCTACTCCATTATTTCTGGTGGCGGAGCCGGTATCATGGAAGCTTCAAATGTCGGTGCCTTTAAAGTGGGCGGAGACTCGGTGGGCTTAAACATCCAGCTCCCATTTGAACAAAAGCTCAATCCGTACACTACCGAGTCGCTGAACTTCGATTTCTTCTTTTCTCGCAAGGTTATGCTGACGTTTGCTTCTGAAGTATACGTATATTTCCCGGGTGGTTTTGGCACGCTCGACGAGCTCTTCGAAATCATGACTCTGATTCAGACGAAGAAAATCGAGCCTATTCCAGTCGTGTTGTACGGCAAAGACTATTGGGAACCACTCATTAAATTCTTCGAGAAAACGCTTCTAAAGAAATTCAAAACCATCAGCCCTGAAGATTTGGAACTATTCCACGTAGTTGACTCAGTAGATGAAGCCTTCAAGTATATAAACAAAAACGTAAACACCAAAAACGTAAATCAAATTTAAACATGTATTTTTCCTACTTCGATATTGATTCTGTAACAGACGGAGTAATAAAAAGCGGCGTGAAGAAACTTGGCACCTATCGAGAAAAGGTACGAAATGTTGTTGCGCAACATGATAACAGTCAGCCCGAGTATTCACTGGTGCGCGCCCAAAACCCTTCGGTGCATGAGATGCTCGATGAAATCGTAAAACAATACAAAGGAATACGACATTTGATTGTAGTTGGGATTGGGGGATCAAACCTGGGTCTCGAAGCTGTTCATTCAATTCTAGGTGAACAAAAAGTCGTGCTCCATACACTCGATACTGTTTCAGCAGTCGAGCTCAAGCAACTGATTGACTCTCTGTCACCAGTCAAGTCAGTGAAGAAGCTCGCAATATGCGTTATCAGTAAATCAGGTAATACAGCTGAGACGCTCGTAAACGCTGGGGTGCTGCTTGATGTGCTGGAGCAAAAGTACCAAAAGGCTATCTATCAACAAACTATTTTTGTGGGTAATCCAAACACGGACTTCATGAAAGCAGGGAAGCGACTCAAGGTAAAAACAGTAGCGATGCCTGAGATTGTCGGGGGACGGTATTCAATCAGCACAGAAGTTGGATTAGTACCGCTGGCTCTATTGGGGCACGACGTTGATGCGTTTATGGCGGGTGCTTTAGATGCGAATCATGAGGAATTTGAAAGTTTGGTAGCGGAAAGTGCCGCTCGGTTACACCATTACATTAGTAAAGGGTTTCGTCACTATAATTTCTTTGCGTTTGAAAAGCGGCTGGAAAAAATGGGTGCGTGGTACAGACAGCTTACCGCCGAGAGTCTCGGTAAAGAATTTGATAATGACAAAAAGCCGGTGACCAAAGGGTTTGTGCCTACTATATCAACTCCCGTTGAACTCCATTCCGTTGGTCAACTGTACCTGAGTGGTTTTAGTGGAGTGTACACAGACTTTGTTACTTTCGACGATGAGGAAAATAACTACAAAATTCCTAAAAAAGGGATTGCTAAACACTATGGCAAGTTCGACATGCAAGAAGTGGCTACGGCGCTCTATGGAGGAGTAATGGCGGCCTACAAAGAACGCACTTTGCCATACCGTTCAACTATCTTTGACGACGACAATCTGGCCTATTCAGCTGGGTTGTTTATGGGTATGCGTATGCTTGAGACAATGTACATTGCTCACTTGATGAACATAAATGCGTTTAACCAACCAAACGTTGAACTGTATAAAAACAAAACTAGGGAAATCTTAGGACTGAATTAATATGACATACGTACTCTTTGACATCGGTGGGACCAAAACTCGAGTCACCATTTCGGAAGACCTCGAAACGTTTGCTGACGTAGATTCATTCAAAACACCCGTCAAATTTGAAGACGGTATGGATAAAATGTGTGCGTCCATCAAGCAGCTGACTGATAAAAAAATAACCGCCATTGCCGGCGGTATTCGAGGCTTGCTGACTGAGGAAAAAGACGGCATTCAAAACGACGCTATTTTAACAAAATGGGTGGGGAAGAACGTCGTAAAAAAACTACAGGCTTTGGGAGATGTCCCCGTCTTTCTAGAAAATGACACAGCGATAGCAGGAGTCGGTGAGGCGCTATTCGGAGCAGGTCGTGAATCGGAAATCGTTGCCTATCATACGATAAGTACTGGCGTCGGAGGAGTGAAAGTTGAAAATGGTGAAATAGACCACGCCAGTACCGGCTTTGAGCCTGGGCACCAAATTTTAGATATAGACCGAACAATTCTCGGAGAAGAAATCACTCCGACACTAGAAAATCTAGTCTCAGGAACCGCTTTAGGAGAGCGTTTTGGCACCAAGGCCTATGAAATTCCTCAGTCTGATGTGGTGTGGGACGAGCTGGCAGAGTACCTCGCGCAAGGTTTGCGTAACACGATTTTGTACTGGTCACCAGACGTAATCGTGCTAGGGGGAGCAATGATTGTGGGAAACCCGTCAATTTCAGTCGATGCTGTGCGCAAGTACACTGTTGAAGCCATTGATGGATTTGTAGAGACACCACCAATAGCCAAAGCCGAGTTGGGCGACCATGCTGGTCTCTTTGGTGCAATGGCTATTCTCAAGCAGAGATTATAGGCGTATACTAAATACATAAAAGAATGTTACGGAACATTATCCAATAATTATTTGTTATGGAATTTCTTATTTTAGTAATAGTTCTCGTGGTTGTAGCAATAGTGTTGCTCCGAGAAGTTAAGCAGTATGAACGCGGCGTGGTTTTGACAATGGGAAAGTTTACGAGTTTACGGGAGCCGGGCTGGAGTATTATTATTCCCGTTTTTCAGCAAATACAAAAGGTAGATTTACGAGTGAAGGCGGTGGATGTGCCTGATCAAAAAGTAATTACGCGAGACAATGTCTCAGCGAGCATTAACGCCGTCATTTACTATAAAGTATCGGATGCCGCTAAAGCAGTGTTGGAGGTAGAAGATTTTCGGTTTGCCGTCTCTCAACTGGCTCAAACTACCATGCGAAATATTGTTGGGAGCGCTACATTGGATGAAGCACTGTCTGAGCGAGATAAACTGTCTCAACGTATTCAACAGATTATTGATGCTGAAACCGATGCCTGGGGCATCCGAGTAGAAAACGTTGAGCTCAAAGACTTCTTTTTACCACAAGACATGGAACGAACAATTGCCAAGCAGGCCGAAGCCGAGCGGGAACGAAGAGCTGTGATTATAAGTGCTGAAGGGGAAGTGGCGGCAGCTGAAAACATTGCTAAAGCAGCAAAAACCCTTGCTGAAGCTCCCGGGGCACTGCATCTAAGGACGCTGCAAACACTCAATGACCTCTCTTCAGATCAGTCTAATACCGTTATTTTTGCACTTCCAATAGAAGTTTTGCGAGCAGTCGAAGGGCTAGGGAACCCGATGGATAGCAAAGTGGTACAGACAACAAAGTAGTTCTTGTATTGACAAATAATAATAACTGTGCTATAGTCTAATAAATCCGCAGTTTGTGTTATAGTATCGCGGTTATCGATGTCGCACTGAATGTCTTGTTTCCAGATACGCCGGAATCTCCACATACATACGGCATGTCTCATCGGTATTTGTTAGTTAAGACCCCAGCTTATTTTATCGACTGTAATTTTAGCCATCATTTCTGCCTCTACTGCCAACGTGGTATCAGTTCCAGAGATGGCTTACGGACAGATCGCTAGTGAAGAGACGACTACGATAGTGCGAAAAGTTGCACCATCAGGTAAAAGCACCGAAGCAATTGTACGATCATACTTCCGGGATATCCCGATAATGACCGAAATTGCTCGCTGCGAGTCAACTTTTCGACACGAGCTTCAAGATGGTTCTATTCTCCAAGGGAGGATTGATCCAGCCGACACAGGGGTAATGCAAATCAACAAGCGTTACCACGAAGAAACTGCTATAGGAATGCAATTAAACCTCGACGACATTTATCACAACATGGCCTACGCCCGACATCTCTACGAGACGCAAGGTGTACAACCATGGAGTGCATCAATGCCTTGTTGGGGAAATACTCTTGCAGCGAACTACTAGATAAAAAGACCATCAAGTTTCACTTGATGGTCTTTTTGCGCCTCTGACATCTGGTGCCGGCTATTTGTACGAGAGTTTTTTCGTGTTGGTTCCTCCTGGGCCATACGCTACTAGGTACAGTAAACCACCAACAATAGCGAGGTTCTTAAACAGGTTTGGATCAGCAAAGTCTCGGTGAGCGGCTATCGTTGCCGAAACGGTAAATAAAATCAAAGCGGCAGACGCCAGTCCAACTCGGTAGCCAAGAATGATTGCGAGTCCTCCTAAGATTTTCACACCCATTACCAGCCAGACGACCAGACCGGCTAGAGGAATACCTAGTGAAGTAAAGTACTGAGCCGTAGCTTCAGGACCAGCTGTTAAAAGCATACTGAGTCCACTGCCAAAAAACAGTAGTCCAATAAGTATTCTTCCCACTTTTGTCCCTTTATCGCGGACTAAATCACGCTGGGGAGCTGACAACATCAACATAATATCGTTTTCATTATTGAATAAGAGTAGCTTAATTATAGCAGGAAATACGCTATAATGAGCGTATATATGAACTACTGGTTAATGAAATCTGAGCCCAATTGCTACTCCATTGATGACTTAGAAAATGATACTGTAGAAAAATGGGATGGTACGCGGAATTATCAAGTGCGTAACATGATGCGAGACGATATGAAAGTAGGGGATAGGGCATTGTTTTATCATTCTAACGCCGGAAAAGAAACCGGAGTAGTAGGAGTAATGACCGTTCATTCTCAAGCGTATCCTGACCCAACTCAGTTTGACCCAAATTCAGAGCACCCAGATCCAAAATCAGATCCGGAAAATCCCCGCTGGTTGTGTGTGGATATGAAGTTCAAAGAAAAATTACCTGCGCTCGTATCTTTGCAAGAAATAAAGCGTGACCCAGATTTTTCTACCATGCCTCTGGTCAAAAAAGGCAACCGGCTCTCAGTATTTCAGATTAATAAAACACATTTTGACAAAGTCGTCGCACTTGGAAAAACGCAGTAAATAAACAGAATAGTTATGAAAATTGGATTTTTTGATTCTGGACTGGGTGGGCTGACTATTCTAAAAGCGGTGGTCAAAGAACTCCCGCAGTACGACTACGTCTACTATGGAGACACCTTGCATCTTCCGTACGGCGACAAAACTGAAGAAGAAATATTTACCCTGACTAAAACCGGAATTGAATACTTGTTTGAAAAGGGCTGTGTATTAGTTATTGTTGCTTGCAACACAGCTTCGGCAGAAACGCTGCGGAAGCTGCAAGACAGTTGGTTGCTGGAAACATATCCTGACCGAAAGGTGTTAGGGGTAATTGTTCCAACTCTGGAGAGGGTGCTGGAAAGTAATCTTTCAAACGTTGCACTGCTGGCCACTAAAAGAACGGTTGAGTCAGATAAGTATAATGTCGAATTACAAAATCGAAGCCGGCAAACAGTCACATTGACTCAGATTGCCGCACCGGAACTTGTTCCTTTCATTGAATTGAATGAACGTAAGGCCGCGACTCAAGCAGCCATCGCTCGCATAGAGTTTGTGGCGGGGGAGAGTGAGGGGGTGATATTGGGATGTACTCACTATACGCAAATCAAGGACCAGCTGAGATCTCATTTTGGAAATACAAAAACGATATTCTCACAAGACGAAATCATCCCACAGAAAATCTTTTCTTATTTAAAAAATCATTCGGAAGTAGAGAGTCAGCTTACTCAGGCAGGAGAGCGAAGTGTGCATCTTACTCAACACCGTCCAGACTACGATTTAATTATGGGTCAATTTCTCGGTGGGGCGTTCCTGGCTGAAGAATAAGCGTGTATTAGCTATACTCTCTTATGTCGCACAATATATCTTTTGCGACATAAAACATATCTCGTTAAGCTCTCAAACAGCTTATACTTCTTACACCTCTGTAGGGTCATGTGGCTCTACATCAATGTCTGTGTACACGGTTGTGCGTGGGTGAAGCTTCAATAGTTCAGCTGGCCGCTCATTGAGCTTTTTATCCTCCGCATTGAGTTTTTCCAGGATTGTCTGCTTGTCTGCTCCTACCACATACCCAATTAACAGGTCTACGTTGTCGAGTATCCAGTTAGGTGTAAATGAGGCCCTAGAATCGATTGTAAGGCCTTCTAAGGTAACTGGGACGTAGGTTAGGTCGTCTTGATAGGTCTGTCGAAACGAGGTGCTCGGCAAAGGAAAGATTCCGGCGGTGTGTCCATCACTACCGACTCCGAGTATGTATATTATTTTTGGGTTATTCAGTTCAGTTAAAATTGAAAAAAATTTTTCTTCGATTCGCAGCGCAAACTTTTTTGCTGATTCGTTTTCTTCTGGCACGGTCTCTATGACGTGGCTCAAAATCGAATGCTCAGCGTATCGACTCTGAAGTTGTAAAAAATTGTTAATTTTTGGCTCCCTACTCACTCGTTCGTCCCCCATCATGAATATTGTGCGACATTCAGATTTGTTGCATTGATATTCTTTACAGTCAGCGTGGAAGCATTTCTTCCCGGGGCGAATGTATTCCACAATATCTAAAGCGGAGCCACCCGACAGGATGCATACCACGTCTCCTAGGTGCTCTTGAATGACGTTGTTTATTTGCTCCCCTGCTGCTTGAGCGGGTGTTTTTGTAATAATGAGTTGAGGCATACTATAGATCTTCACCCGGCTTTTTGACCGAATTGTTTTATGCTTTAACACCTTGTAAAGGTGTAGAGTTGCTGCGACAGTTGCTTAGTGGGTGTTCTATGGATTGCTCTACTGAACATCATGTAGTATCCAAAAAAAGCTGTTTATGACGTTTTACAGGGGTGGTAGATACAACATAGGGTCAATATATGCGTCAGTTGCAGCTACCGGTGTAGTGGCTGGTCCGCAACTGGTTACGGTTTTTATTTCATTAAACCTCCGCACATTTACTCCGTCTTTGGCGTACACCGTAAAGTGCAAATGTGGCCCCGTTGAGAATCCAGTATTCCCTACATAGCCGATAACATCTCCAGTATTTACTTTTTGTCCGGCCTCCACCCCTAATACGTCTTGGTGGGCATACAGCGTAGAGAGTCCATTGGCGTGGTCAATCAGGGTCCACTTACCCCAAGAGTAACAACCGGGTACTGCGTCGGTGTTTCCGGTAGCGCGAACCGTTCCGGTCAAGGGTGCCAAAATAGGCGTACCTCTTGGTGCTCCCATATCAACTCCTGGGTGGTAGGCTCGACCGCCATACACTGAGGCATTTCTGGCGGCAAACTCTGTTCCACCAAAGTATTGAGTAATCACTATGTTTAGAAGCGGCCAACTAAACACGGCAGTTCCTGGGCTGGGAATAGTTGTCGGATCTAAAAAGAACTGCAGCTTTGATTCAAACTCGCGGAGCTCTTTGAGGATTTTCTCTTGGGCCGCTTTTTGACTGGAGAGCAACTGCTGGTAGTTTTGCTCTTCGCTTTTTGTTACTTCTAACAAATCTGCTTGCTCCGCCTTGTTGTTTACGAGTACTTCGTTTTGCTCAGAGTACTGGTCTTTTAGTCCAGTTAGTTTACTCCGTCTTTTTTCGTTTTCTGTTCTCTGTTCATTCAAAAGGTCTTTAAATGTACTCAAGTCAGATGCTTTTAATTGGATGGTGTCTCTGATGTTTTCGTGGGCTTCAAGGGTACTCCAAAAATCTGATAGTCGTTCGTTTCGTAGTAGCAGCTCTAGTAGCGTGCTGTCTCCAGCAACATACTCCGCCCGGATGATTGTACTAATAGTCTCTTCGGCTTTTGCAATCTCTTTTTCGGTGCGAGATATTTCTAAAATAAGTTTATTGATTTCTAAATCAGTGGAGGTGATGAGATTTTCCGTTTTGGAAATTTCCGCATTTACCTTTTTTCGCTCAAGTTCGAGTTGGTTGATGGCTGACTGTAATGTCTTTTTTTCAGCGCCGACCACTTTTAGGTCTGCCTCAAATTTTGCAATCTCAGCTTCTATCTCTGCCAGTCGCGAGCCCCTGTCCTCTATCTGGTCGCGGAGTTTTTCAACTTCAGACTGAGCAAATACTTCTGGAGACACGAACAAAAACTGCGGAAGCAGAATTCCAAGTAAAAGGGCTACGAGCAATCGTTTCGGTATCACTCAGTAATTTTATCACAAGCTGCTCGAATACGGGAGAGAGTTTCTTGTTTACCTAGGACAAAAGCAAGTGTGAAAGGGTCTGGTGACTGAGCCTTTCCCGATAAGCACGTACGCAGTGGCCACAAGAGTTCACCCTTCCCCACTTCTTCAGCATAGCTCCAGAGAGCTTCTTTAATCGTAAGCGTGGAATCAAAGTCTGCTTCTGTTAGCAAAACGAGGGCTTTTTCTAAGCGTGGGAGAGCGTCAGCTGCTGACGTATCGTTTTTCCACTGCATGAGTTGCGGATCGCATTGCGGGGCCGTAAATGCCCAATCGTACTCCCCTGCGTTCGCAGCCGCGGTAATCTCAACTTTATTATGAATGCGCTCAAGAGCTCCTGGAACCAGTCTAGATATCAACTCAGGGGAATATAGAGGTTTCTCTGCAAAACCCTCTGGTAAGGCTTCGGTGAAGTACTGAGTCTGAAACTCCGGTGTCTGTAATTCCAGATACTTCTTATTCATCCACAAAAGTTTTTCCTCATTAAAAGCGCCGCCAGAGCGTTGAATTTTTTCAAGTGAAAACGTTTCAATCAAACTATTGTCTTCTCCATTGCTTCTATACAATTCTCGTTCCCCTCCTGGATTCCAGCCGACCAGCGCTAGGAAATTTCGCATTGCTTCGGGCAGATATCCATCAGTGCGGTATTCGAGCAGGTCTTTGGCTCCGTCGCGCTTACTCAACTTCTTCTTTCCATCTGGTCCCATAATGGGTGGTAGGGTTACTAGTTTTGGATACGGAATTTCTAACGCGTCGTAGATGCTTAAAAATTTTGGTGTACTGGAGATAAATTCTTCTCCGCGCATTACGTGGGTTACTCCCATTTTTAAATCGTCTATTATGTGGGCAAAGTTGTAGGTTGGATATCCGTCAGCTTTGATGAGAATGACATCATCAAGCATTTCTTCTCCAGCTGATAGCTCGCCGCGCACCTCGTCCTGCCACGTGTAGCGTTTGACTTCAGGCACCCGAAAGCGCAACGCTTGTGTACCGTCCCAAGTACCAAAAGTAGTTGGTCGGTGATTGCGATATAAAAAAGGTTTATTTTCAAGGTCTGCTTGTGCTCGAAAGGCAGCGAGTTCTTCGGCTGAGTAGGGATCAGGATACGCCAACCCTTTTTCGATTAACTTCTGCGCATATTCTTTGTAGATTTCTAATCGGTCTGATTGCAGGACAGACTGAAATTCTCCGGGTTTATCTGGACCATAGTCGTACTCCAGTCCCAGCCAGTGCAGAGCTTTTGTAGTGTGTGCGATGGCTCCATCAATTTCTCGGTTCTTATCAGTATCCTCGATACGTAATATAAATGTACCGTTGTATTTTTTGGCAAACAAGTAGGCATAGAGCGCTGTGCGCATCCCTCCAATATGCTGAAAACCAGTCGGTGACGGGGCGTACCGAGTGACTACTTTGTGAGATGTATTATGATTCATGTTCGTGGCCAATTGATAGTACTACCGAAGCTATTTTTTGAGCAGAGCCAGGAAAAGAAATTTCTTTTGCTGCCGCACTCATCGTCGCTTGTTTGTTTGGATCGTTTATAATAGTGCTTATTTCTTCTACAAGCAAGTGCTGGGAGAGATTGACTTCTTCTATGACGGTTGCTGCGCCGGTACGCGCGTACGCGTATGCATTACTTCTTTGGTCTCGGCTAATGTCTTGGGGTATTGGTATTACGATAGATGGCTTTCCATAATGCGCGATTTCAAACAGAGTGCTACTACCGGCTCTGGTGACGACAACGGTTGCTGCGGCGAGTAAATTTGCAAACGTCATTGCATCAACTTTTCCTTCTAAGTAATAATTTTCTTGTAGCGCCGGCTCGTCGCTGAGTAAGCTTTTTACTGCCAGCCGCATGTCATCTACATTGTCTGTTCCGGTTTGGTGAAAGATTCGGTAGTGAGGCAACAACGCTTTCAAAGCGAGTATCAGAGCGTTGTTTAGTCGCTCTGCACCCGAAGATCCACCGGTCACGAGAATCAGTGGCTTGTCACTGGGAATACCTAAAGCTGAAAATGGGTCGGTGGGAATATTGAGAATTTCGGGTCGAAACGGGATGCCAACGAGCGCAGTTTTTTCTTCTGGAAAAAACTGCGCGACGTCGTCATACGCAATCCCGATATAGCGAGCTTGCTTGCGGGCAATTCTGTTGGCTCTGCCAGGCACTGCGTCTGACTCGTGAATCACCACTGGAATGCGCATAAATCGAGCTGCCATTAAAATCGGAATGCTGGTGTAGCCACCTTTGCTAAATATCACGTCTGGGTAAATAATAAAAAGCCTGAGCGTGCCGATAAATATTCCGAAAAAGTTTCTGAAAATATCGACAAAGTTTTGGATTGAAAAGTAGCGACGTAACTTCCCTGCCGGACAGTAGATATAAGTAATGTTGTATTGCGCCAGCGCAGCTTCGTCATACGGTGCTGGTCCAAAATAATACAATTCTGGCTGGTCAGGACTTTGCGCCAGCTCATTAGCCACAGCCATCAGCGGATAAAAATGCCCTCCGGTTCCTCCTCCCACAAATCCAATCTTCATACCTGCAATTGTATCATGCGGACTTTGAGAACGACCGGTACTTTGACACATTCAAAACAATACCCAGTGACGCAAGCGTCGCAGCTAAGGCTGTCCCCCCATGACTGATAAATGGCAATGGAAGACCAGATAGGGGTGCGAGCGCCACCATTGCCCCCATGTTTAAAAATGCTTGTGCAACAATAATGGTCATAAACCCAACCACCAAAAGTGTGCCAAAAATATCTTTAGCTTGAGTTGCTGTTTTATATCCCCGTATGGTCATACAAACAAACACGATAACAAGTAGCGTGGTGCCAAGGAAACCGAACTCCTCTGCATACACTGCAAAAATTGAGTCACTGGTTGGTTCGGGTAAGTATTCAAATTTTTGGATACTTTGTCCAAAGCCACGGCCGGCAAATCCACCAGAGCCGACGGCAATTAATGATTGTTGAATTTGGTATCCACTCCCTTGCGGGTCAGCTCCAGGATCTAAAAAGGTGGTGATTCTGTCCATTACATACGGTCGAGCTATGGCGACTACTGCCAGCATGAGTACCGCAGCAAGCACTAATATTCCGATATCCCGCCACTTCGCTCCAGCAACTAAAAACATTGCGAGCCCGGCAAAACCCATGATCATAAAAGTGTCTGTGTCCGGCTGGAGAAGCATCACCACCCCTACCGCTCCGACGATTCCTACTAGTGGAAACACACCGTATTTCCATTGGTCAATTTTCCCGGTAACGCCCGAAAGCCAAGTGGCTAAGTAAATGATAAAACCAATTTTTAAGAACTCGGCAGGTTGTATAGTTGTTATTCCCAAATCAAGCCAGCGCGTCGCTCCTCCGTGGGACATACCAAGACCTGGAATAAATACAGCCAGCGTACCGAATAAACTAATGATAAAAATATAAATCGCGTACTTTCTCCAGTGACGGTAGTAGACGTTACTCAGCAAAAAAAGAGCTACCCCACCGCCCAGAACCCCAAACGCAAACTGAGTAAATGCTTCAGAACCAAAGCTCGCTCCGTCTCGAGCCATCAGCCCCAGAGATGCTGAAGAAAAAATCAAAAAGCCGCCGGCAACCATGGCAGTAATCAAAGCGAGTAATACTGTATCTACTGACTTTGGTTTATTGTTCATGCGAGGGTAGCAATGATTACGCCTGCCACTGCGCAGAAAATGCTAATAATCCAGTATCGCATCGTGACTTTGTAAGACGGCCACCCAATAGCTTCAAAGTGGTGGTGGATCGGCGCAATCCGAAAGAGTTTTTTACCGGTACTTTTGCGATAAAATATTTGCATTACATTTGAACCAACAGTAACAATAAGCGGTAGTCCAACGACGGCTAGCAGAGAGATGCCGTTTCCGTCGCCGAGCGTATCAGTCATAAACACGACCGTGGCGAGCGAGAGAGTGAGAGCCATGGACCCTGTTTCGGTCATCCAGAACCGAGCGGGTGGAATGTTAAACCACAAAAAAGCCATAACTGCACCCACGACAGTGGCGCAGAAAGCAGCCAAATCAAATTGTGACTGAATGATAGCAATGCCGGTATATGCGGCAAAAATAGAAGCAAATACGCCGCCGGAGAGTCCATCGATGCCGTCGATAACGCCACTAGCATACAGGGCCAACGTCAAGAACACGAAAAAAGGAATAATCAAGAGTCCCAATTCTACCGTTCCGTCGAAAGGTATGCTGATGCTGGTAACCCCAAGTTTGGCATAAAACCACCAGCCAAGAGCACTGGCTAAGACAGTGATGAGTCCTAGTCTGACTCTCAGCTGGATGCCTTTTCCGTCATGGATTACATCGTAATAATCATTTAAAAAGCCAATGACGGCACCAATCAAAAGTGTGCCAGCAGGAATCAGGGTTTGTGACCGACTCAAAAAATCGAGACTTGCGAAGAGAGAATCTGAAAATAATAGCGCCAAAGCATATAAACCGACCAGAGTAATCAACGTACTGGCCCAGATTATTATCCCGCCCATGCGTGGCGTTTTGGTCTCCCTATCGCCTTTGAGTCGGTTGAATTCAGTGGCTTCTTGTCCACCGATGGCTTTTTTTCCTCCTTGTTTCTTCCATACTTTGTATTTAAACAGGAAATGGGTTACCACAGGTGTGATAGCTACGCCGATGCTAAAAGACAGTAAGGCGGGCACGAGAACATTAATGAGAGTTGATTCCATAATCATTGAATAGATTGTTGTACTGCGTTCACTAATGTGAGGACATCGGAAAAGCGCTCATCTCGAGTCGAGCCTAAAACAGTGACAATGATTGGCCGATTGAGTCCCAGGTCAAAGGCAATAGTCAGGTTTCCACCGGCCAAATCAGTGTAGCCCGTTTTGGAACCAATGAGGTTTGGAATTTGGTTTACGATGTCATTGGTATTTTCTGTTGTGTGGTAGTCGCCGCTGGCGTTGTATACTCGTGTAGTTACTTGCTGAGTCGGAATCAAGATGTCAGGATAGGTGCTTATAATGTGCTCCATTAAAAATGACACATCTTTGGCACTTCCGACTGATCCTGGTTCTGTGACTGATAAGTCAAGACCAGTCATGTTCTTAAACTTAAGCGAATTCAAACCGAGCTCCTCGGCTTTGATGTTCATAGCCGTTACGAATTGGGAAACAGAATCTCTGTCACCAAGCGAAGAGCCAACGCTTGCTGCGAGTTCATAGGCGGCGTCGTTTGATGATGAGATGAGTGCCATTTGCGTTAAATTCTCTACAGTGAGTTGTTCACCTATATTAAAACCACTGCTGCCTTCCTGCAGTATTGCGTTCCGGCTGATTACTGCAACCTCACTTTGTTCTATTAATTCGTATGACAGTAAAGTGGTCATGAGTTTGGTGATTGAAGCTAGAGGGAGCGGAGTCGATTCATTACTCGCATATAAGGCTCTTTGAGCTCGCACGTCCCATACATAGGCTGCTTCTGCGCGGAGATTTAGCGGCGCTATTTTTTGGGGTATCAACACATTTGCCGCTGTGCTCGGTTGGATGGGTGCTGGTGAAAGCTCAGGAGTTACTGGATTTTTAGTATTTTGAAATAAAAGTGTACTAAAAATACCCACTAGGATGAAACTGAGTATTCCCAATTGTAAAAGGATGGGAAAGTGATTTTTCTCTGCAGGCTCAGAGGTGTGTATGAGGTTTGGGTATTCTTCGTTACTCATGATGGTGTAGTGTCAAACGCGTCTATAGCAGTCATGAAGTCGCTAAAGCGAGGGAGTTCGTGTTTGTGAGTCACTCCTAAGTGTTGAAGTAATTCTGGGCTAATACGGAATTGATAGCCGTGACCGGTAATGGATTCTCGTATTAGCAGGCCACGGGTCATGAGATTACGTAGGATAAAAGCGGAATTTACCCCACGAATGCGGTCAATTTCTACGCGCGAAATAGGCTCTCTATATAATACGATGGCCAGAGTTTCAGCTCCCGCTTTTCCAATATCCCCAGTCAGATCACTTTTTCGGAGTGATTCAATAAAATCTGAAAGCTCAGGAGCGGTCACGAGTTGGATGTCTACGTCAGTTTCACTGACCCGCACCGCTCCATTTTCTAAGCGCACTCGGAGGTTTTGCACGGCGGTCTCGAATTCTTCACTGGTCACATCAAAAAGTTTGAGGAGTTTGGCTTTACTCTGAGGAGCTGCTTTATAAAACAGCAATCCTTCGATTTTTACATCCAGTGTCATATCGGCATTTTAGCACAACCGCCTTGATAATTCAGGGTTTATTGACACTACCGGGCAACGGGAGAGTAAACCGGTATTTAGTAGTACTTGGGTATCCCCTGCTTATCAAGCTCCAGGTGAATATCTTCAAAGCGATTCGCTTGAGTGATGATAATGTTTCCTTGTTTAAATATTTCCAAGATTGCCAGAAAGCTCACTATGACGTTTTTGTGTTCCGGTTCACGAGCTCTGATATCAGAAAACGTAGTGAGCACTTGTGTTTCTATGCGTTTGCGTAGCATATCTATCATGTCCTCTAAAGAAATGGCTGGTTTGAGTTTCGCTACTGGCTTCACCTCAACTTTTGGTATAGCCGTGAGGACTCCTTGCATGGCGTCTTGCAGTGCCTGCACGCTGCAGTGGGTGTCGGGCATAAAGACTGGCTTGCTTGGTGGTGTGTACTCCGGGGTATAACTATTCTGTTCCCCAAACCTGGCTTGCAGTTCTAAAGAAATATCTCGGTAGACTTGGTATTTTTTGAGACGTTCTTCAAGATTCTCGATACTCGCTGTCTCTTCTTCGGTCAAATCAAGGACCGGTAGGAGTGATTTTGATTTTATTAAAAGTAGAGTAGCGGCGAGCGAGACAAATTGCGCGGTGTTTGGAAGCGAGAGTTCTTGCATGGCGCTCACTGTTTGCATGTATTCGTCGGTTACCGTTGCTAGAGAAATGTCATTAATCAAAAGCTTACGTTTCTCAACGAGTTCAATCAAAAGCTCCATCGGACCCTCAAAGGTATCTGTTTTAACTGCAAAAGCAGTGACCGTTGTCATAGGAGTAGCTTACTACTTTTTTGAGGTGGTAAGAAGTCTATAGAAAGGAAAAGTGGTAAATATCACGAGTGCTAAGACCAGTGGAATACCATACTCGTTCCAGATACTTTGCAGAGACTGTTGCTTGAAGAGCCACAAGTAGACCATGACTGTCAGAAAGAGTAAGAACTCTATACACAAAGCATAGCCGACTGATGATTTATTCATACTGTTTAACAAACTGTACTAGGAGTCTGACCGGTTCCCCGGCGGCTCCCTTGGCGAGTTTGTCGCTGGGGATGGTTTCCATTCTCGGAGCCATGTCAATGTGTGCCCAGGGTGTCTTTTTTGGTGCAAAGAACGACAAGAACGTTCCGCCTTCAATGCAGCCGCCAAACCGGGAAAAGTTTGTGGATATATTTGAGATATCCGCTCGACTACTTTTCAGTGATGATTTGTATTCGTCCCACAACGGCAATGGCCAAAGCAAGTCCCCACTGTTTTCACTGAGTTCCATGAGAGTCTCTTGTAGCTTTTTGTCCTTGGTCATGACGGCAGACGCGTGTTGTCCAAGGGCAGAGAGCGCGGCGCCGGTGAGGGTGGCTACGTCGAGTATCACTCGAGGTGTGTAGTGCCTTTCTGCATAGGTCATGGCGTCCGCCAAAACGAGTCTCCCCTCTGCATCGGTGTGTAAGATTTCCACTGTCTGACCAGACATGGAGGTGGCGATGTCCCCCGCCCGCATACTTTCGGCTGAAACTGAGTTCTCAGCGGCCGGGATAAATGCCACGACGTTTTTCTTCAGGCCAAGTGTAGCAATCGCTCGCAGAGCACCAATCATGGCTGACCCCCCAGACATATCCATATGCATCTCGTGCATCGATCCGGTTGGTTTTACATTCAATCCACCACTGTCGTACGTGATTCCTTTTCCGATGAGCGCAATTGGTTTTTTCTTGCCAGCTTTCTTGTCGGCTACAGTTGGCTTTCCGGCTCCCCACCACTCAATGATAATAAATTGTGGCTTGTCGACAGCTCCTTTACCCACTGCTTCGAGTAAGCCCATCTGGGACTTCTTTATTTCAGCTGAACCAAGTGCTCGAACACTCGCTTTTGTACCCTTCAGAGCCGTTTTTGTAGCTGCAACGAGCTTTGACGGAGTCATGTCTTCTGCGCTGGTGTTGGCGATATCACGGGTGATGTTGGCTGATTCCCCTATGACCAGTCCAGTTTGGAAAGCAGTTTTATCTGCCGTACTTATGTCACCGCACACTAAGATTTCTTTTAGCGTTGCTGAACTAGTGTCTTTGGTTTTATACTTGGTGAATTCATACGCGGCCAGCTGCAGGTTTTCACCAAGAGTGCGCATTGCCCACTGGCTTTTAAATTCTGTTAGTTGAGGAAAAGCCTGGATATCGATTTCAACTGCTATTCGCTCGAGCTGGTGGGCCTTGGCTGCTTGTACGACTGAACGTATAAGGGTGCGGAAAACTCTGCGGTTGATATTTTTCCATTTCCCAGTGCCCATTCTATACTCGAGCATTCCCTCTGGGGTTTCAACTAAGCGATGCCACGAACGCGTATCTTCGGTGAAAATAATTCGGCAGTATTTTTTATGTAACGAAGTAATTGGTTTGTTGGAGGTGGTGATTTTTGTCATATGTGCCAGTGTAACAAAAAGCCAGAACATCTAAAAGATGTTCTGGCTTTTTCGCACATGGGCGATTATTTTTCCTCTGTCTTTTTCACAGAAATACCCAGTTCAATGAGCTGTTCTATGGCCAGTTCCTTTGGTGCGTTCATCACCGCTGTTTGACCTTTTCGGGTCATCGGAAACGCTTGCACTTCACGAAGCGATTCTTCACCAGTCAGGTTCATGATGCTTCGTTCAACACCTAGTGCAATTCCGCCGTGCGGTGGTGTACCGTACTTGAATGCTTCGAGCATGTGACCGACTTTCTCTTGAGTCTCTGCTTCGGTGTTGCCCATCACTTTGTAGACTGCTTCAATGATTTCCGGTTTATGAGCACGAATACTTCCACCGCCAGCTTCATAGCCATTACACACTAAGTCGTATTGAGTAGTGAGAATGTTTTCAATATTTTCTCCGTTCATCAAATCTTCGATGAATTCTGCTTTTGGCATGGAGAATGGATTGTGGGTAAATGTCCAGGTTCCATTGTCTGTCTTTTCGAAAAATGGGAAATCAACGACCCAGGCGTAGGCCAGTACACCATTTTCTTTTTCCTCTTCGGTGCGGAGATCAAATTTATCAGCTCCATACTTTTCCATAGACTCTGCGTAGGTAACTCGAGGAAACGGTTTCTGCTGTACGGTATACCCCATCGACTCAACCGTTGTGGTAATCATTTCTTCAATGATGTCCATCACGTCAGATTGTTCAACAAAGGACATTTCGACGTCTATTTGGGTGTGCTCGTACCCACGGTCTGCCCTCAGGTCTTCATCTCGAATAGCTCGAGCAATCTGTACATACCGCTCAAAGCCGGCATTCATCAGTAGTTGTTTGTACTGCTGGGGTGATTGTGGCAAGGCGTAAAATTTTCCTGGATTGTGTCGACTTGGCACCACAAAGTCACGAGATCCTTCGGGAGTTGATTCGGTCAACAGCGGAGTTTCTATTTCGCAAAAGTCACGTTCCATCAAGAAGTCACGACATTTTTTTACGAACTCACTACGAATGCGGATATTACGCTGCATACGTTCGGTTCGTAAATCCAGTGAACGGTGTTTCAGTCGCACCTCTTCGTCTTTCCCTAAAGAATCTTCTGTCAAATCGTACGGCGCTGTGACGGCTTCATTGAGAATAGTAATTCCGGTAATCTCAAGTTCTATGTCACCGTTGACGACATCTTCCTTAATAGCTTTTTCTGGTCGCGTATTTACCATTCCAGTCATGGCAACTACGTACTCAGCTTTGAGCGTTTTGGCAACTTCTAGTACTTCTGGTTTCCCAAAAACCACTCCTTGCACTTTTCCGCTGCGGTCACGAATATCACAAAACACCATCTTGCTTTGGTCACGAGTAACGTGTATCCAGCCGTTAATTTCTACCTCTTCTCCTTTGTGTGAACTGAGTTCACCAATTAGTGTGCGTTTCATTTGAATGTACTTAATGGATAAACGTGCAGAAACGATAATCGCCCCTGCGCATATATAGATGTATCAATACATGTGCAGGGGCGATTCCCATCAGGTGATGAGTCGCGGTGCCACCCTACTTTTAGTCCAGCTGGACTCTCTATTCTTTGCTTTGTACGTGTCTCCACAGTGTCAGCTGCTTCTTTGACGTGCGCTAAGATTAACCCCTAGACTATCACTAGTCAAATAAAAAAAGCGACCGAAGTCGCTTGAGGGTAGTGATTAAGAGAACCTTAATTCGATATAGTACACCTGCTCAGGTGTAGCAAAATCTGGTTCTGACTCGGTGTAATCGGGCCGTACTCTGGAAGATTTGCTTTGTGTAGTTATCGACACGCCTTTTTTGAGACGCAAGGGAGCTGACGCTCGGATTTGGTGGCCAAATTTCTTGACCAGCTCCTTTTCTGGCCCAACTTGACCTGCTAGGTCGTACGGTTGGATGCACACAACGTTGTCATTTTCGCCAGGGTTCAATTCTGAGACCCCGTAGTGATTCTTCTGTGCCAACAGTCGAATGTATTCAATTAAAAGTGTTTTTTTCTTTTTACCGAAGAACATTTCACTCTCCTACTCAGTGACATCAAATCAAACTATACAGTAATATGAATATATGTCAATTTAGTCGATGCCGATGGCACTGCGTACTTTTCTGAGCGTCTGATTTGAAGTTTCTTTTGCTTTGGTTACTCCAGTTGCGAGTACTGCTCGTACTTCTTCATCTGTGATAGCCGCCCGTTTATCTCGCATCGGCGCTATCATCTCCTCTAAGTCTATTGCCAGAGCCTTCTTTAAATCCCCGTACCGCCCCTGATGTTTTTTATAGAGGGGCTCAAGTTCAGCATCTGATTTAAGTAATCGGTGTATTGCGTAGACGTGTTCTGGTTTGTCCCCTTCTGAATCAGTGACGATACTCATAACAGCTTTTTCAATTTCTTGAGGAGAACCAAATAGCGGAATCGTGTTGCCGTAGCTTTTACTCATCTTTGTGCCGTCGGTGCCCGGAATTATCCCCGCTGATTCAAGAATCATTTCTGTTGGCTCTTGCAAAATAGTTTGTGTATACTCACGGTTGAATTTTCTTACCGCTTCGCGGGTGTACTCTAGGTGCTGCCGTTGATCTTCTCCGACGGGCACTACGTCAATGTTATAGAGTGCAATATCTGCTGCCTGCAGCATGGGATATGTAAAGAGTCCAGCGTTTGGTTCGAGCCCTTTGTCTACTTTGGCTTTATACGAATGTGCTTGCATTAGAAATGGTACGGTCACCATGCAGTTCAAAATCCAGCCAAGTTCCGTGTGGTCCTGGTTATCAGACTGTCGAAAGATAACTGCATTCTGCGGGTCGACCCCGACTGCGAGGTAGTCTTTTACGATGTTGATGCTGTTTTTTTTCAACTGTTCTGGGTCACGCAGACTAGTCAGTGCATGGTAATCAGCCACCATCAAATAGCTGTCATGTTCTTGGTAGATATCGACAAAGGGTTTTAACGCACCAAAATAATTTCCGATATGCAGGTCTCCCGAAGGTTGGAGTCCAGTTAACAAACGTTTCTTTTCTGTATTCATAATTGACATAATACCAGAAAACGGCCAGTGGACAATTTACATTGCGAGCGGCAATTCCAGTGTGAACCTCGAACCTTGGTCATCTCCTTTTGAGTGAGCAGTGATATCACCACCCATCGCTTCAGCCATTTTGTGTGCCACAAAGAGACCCAGTCCAGTTCCGGAAATGTTTACTGAGTTGGCATTATCAGCCCGTCCGAATTTTTGGAAAATATTATCTTGAGTTTTATCGTCCATACCAATCCCGGTATCGATAACATCAACGAATATTTTTTTCTTTTTTATGTCATCTCGCACTAACACAGTTATGGTGCCTTTTACGGTATATTTGACCGCATTGTCAATCAAGTTGTGAATAATTTGTACGGTCTTTCCTTTGTCTGCATGTATTACTCCTTGATTGTGGAGACTTTTCTTGTAGTAGAGTACCAATCCTTTCTTTATTGCATTTGCCCGTACGTCATCAGTAATATGTTCGATCTCCGTTGGGAGATTGAAGTCTGCGAGATGGTACTTCATGTTTCCCGCTTCAATTCTTGAGACATTTAAGTAGTCTTCAATCGCCAGAGCCATCAGTTTTGCAGACTCGTCAATTCGACTCAGCGGTTCGACTGATTTTTGTGGAATAGTTCCAAAGCTCCCTTCGAGTAAAAGTGAAGCATACCCACGAATGGCTGTGAGCGGACTACGCAACTGGTGAGAAGCAATGGAAACGAACTCAGACTT
>Ga0306912_1000131_pt1 | contig 43658 bp, 42 predicted proteins | sample AntRauFillE10628_FD_190443 | JGI IMG/M metagenome (GOLD analysis project Ga0306912, IMG submission 190443) | Saline lake microbial communities from Rauer Islands, Antarctica - Metagenome Filla E10 #628 (v2) (version 2) | ecosystem: Environmental > Aquatic > Non-marine Saline and Alkaline >...
AAATGTCGGTAAAGGAATGTAATCTAAGTCATCCCGCTCCACTGCCCTTGTAAATATAATCTATAGCTCACACAGTTGAGCAAAGCGATTATTCTGAATTTATGCCAGCATTTTCCCTTTCCTAAGGCAAAAGTCGGTAAAGGAATGTTATAGTCATATTTTGCTGACCTTTGGTATCCAATTCTGTCAAATATCACCCTGTTTATTGGTTACTACTTGATTATACCACCTCCTAAGCAATTCTCTCCTCGATACAATACACATGATTGTCCAATTGCAGCCGGTTCTCGTCTTTCGGTTGGTGTGACTGTAACACGTCCATCACTCAGCTCTGCTACTGTCACTAAAAATGGAGTTTGTCGATAACGAACTTGTGCCAGAATCTGCTCGCCAATTTCAACTGGTTGGCGCAATTGAGTAGAGTGAAGAGTAATTGCTTGGTTGTTTTGCACAACGTGTTCTTTGGGGCCAACTGTAATTGTGTTGTTGTGTATATCTTTTTCCAGCACAAACATTGCGGGTCGATGCTGATCTGTGGTGTGTAAGGTGAATCCGTGCCGCTGTCCAATGGTGTAAACAAATGCCCCTTTATGTTGACCGATGACTGCTCCTGCTTCGTTGCGTACGTTTCCAGGAGTCAGGTCGATATAGTGGGACAAAAATTCGGGAATATCTACGTGACCCAAAAAACAAATTCCCTGACTATCTTTTTTCGCTGCGGTTGGAATAGCGGCTGCTTGCGCTTCAGCTCGTATTTCATCTTTCGGAGTGTCTCCCACTGGAAACAGTGTCGAACGTAGTTGCTCCTGGGTCAGGGTCCACAGAAAATACGTTTGGTCTTTTTGGGTATCAACTCCACGGTGAAGCTCAAAATCAGTCTCTCCAGGCACTCTTTGAGCATAGTGACCAGTAGCAATCAAATCAGCTCCCTTTGCCTTGGCAAAGCGTAAAAACGCTCCAAATTTAACGTGCTGATTACATAGGACGTCCGGGTTTGGAGTGCGACCAGCTTTGTACTCTTCTATAAAAGAGTGGGCTACTTCGTCTCGATATTCTGCTTCGGCATCACACGTCAAGAATGGTATCTCGAGGTGTGCGGCGACTCGCATGGCATCGAGACGCTCTTGCTCCCAATTACAAACCATAAAATCAGGATGCCAGACTTTTATAAATACCCCGACTACGTTGTAGCCCTCTCTTTGTAGGCGCAGAGCCGCCACAGACGAGTCTACCCCACCTGAGAGACCAACAAACACCGTTTTTTGCCCTGTATGCATATGTCGCATCATAATAGTAATTATACAAAAAGAAAAGGTGTAGCCAGAGCAACGCCTTTTGTCTTACTTATCCAAGCTATCCAGAGTAATGGTAATACATAGCATAGATAGTATGTACGCTGTCAGAGCAAGCGCCAGGATTGCTCTAGTGATCTCGGTTGAGGGGGATGAGTCATTCCAAAACCGACACAGGATTGATAGAGCGGACAAGGCAACATAGCTCAAAATCCATAGATGTAACCACTGAAGAACAAACAATATGTGTGAGCGCACCATTTCCATGACTCGTTCCTTTCATATCTGAGCCTGTATATACTAAACCAACAAACATGGTTTAGCGCAAATATCGAGAAATATTTTGGCGGTGTTGGTCATACGTTTCGGCGTAGTAAAACTCTCCATCATTCCCGGTGATGTAGTAAAAATAATCTGATTCAGTTGGGTTCAAGACGGCTGTGATGGCATCAAGACCAGGATTTCCGATGGCAGTTGGTGGGAGGCCGGTGTAGAGGTAGGTGTTGTATGGTGAGTCTAAGTCGCGGAGTTCGTTGGCGAGTGTTCCCGGAGGTAATTCTCCAAGCGGTGTGTCCAATACGTACTCAATGGTTGCGTCTGCTTGTAGCGGCATGTCTATCGCTAAACGGTTTTGTAGGATTCCAGAGACGATTCGCATTGACTCAGGTGAATTGGCTTCTCGTTCAAGAATGGAGGCCAAGATCAACACTTCATTTTCTGATAGTGCACTGGCTGTTATTTGTGCTTCTAGGGGCGCAATAGTCTCTTGGTATGTTTCAAGCATGAGTGTAATCAGTTCCTCTGTAGTGTATGTCACCGGCACAAAATATGTTTCTGGGTAGAGTTTTCCCTCTAATTGTGATGTTGTGGCAATGAAATACTCCACGTCAAAATTGGGCAAGAGTGAATCTGCTCTTTTGGCCATCATACTCGCTCGCTCACCTTCAATGTGAGTAAAGCGAATCAAATCTGTGTCGAAGTCACCTTCGGTCAGTCTTCGAGCCACCGCAAGTGAATCTATCGGTGCATCAAACACATACGTGCTTGCCTTAAGGCTGGATGGCTCGTGCAAGAAGACCAAAATGTAGTACAACAGTTGTTCCGATTGCACTACACCTTGCGCCTTGAGTTGTTCGGCAATTTTCATGACAGATGTACCCGGTTCTATCACTACCGGTTCGTTGGTGGGAAATGTAGCAGGAGGTTGATTTAGTTGAAAGAGTATCCAGCTCAAAAACACTACTCCGATCAAAATGATAAAACTGACCCACAAGAATAGTTTTACAAAAACACTAAATCGGCTATGAGACTCCGGTTGAGGATCATTCGGCAGTTCAGGATCTGGTTGTATTGAGTCTTCAAACATATTATTGAAGGTTTCCGGTTGGCAGATTTGCTGGTGCTTCCTTGCGATTTGATTCTACTCGAGTCAGATTTGGGGTCACTACCGCAGTGCCCGGGATGTGATACACCGTAGCAAGTTCTTCCACTGACATAACCTTAGTTGCATCTACTTTCGTTTTTTTATCAGCTTCTGAATATTTACGGAGTTTGTAAGCTTCTAATTCGTCTTTTTTCATTTTCAATTTTCTTCGACCCGAGCGGTCCGACAGCCAATTATAGTCAAAGTCAGTGCGCCATCGGACTCCGATTCCATTTCTTCCCATAATATCGTATTGAGTAAATGATTTCAGTAACGGCCCAATCATTTCCGCGTCGAATTGACCAGCTTTGGAGATGTACATGGCTCGAATACCGACCTCAAAGGCGTATTTCCCCACGTTTCGCTCGATTGCACCTATTGTGTCGCGCTCATTCATCGTCAAGACAGGTCGACTTTCTGTCTCTTCAGGACCCAGCTTTCCCTTGTCCCGGCCCATCAATTCATTAATCTTAGCAGCTGCCTTTTTTTCCCATGTGCCAGCAGCAGTCAATGAACCAGCTTTAAAAGTTTTTTTGACATGAGGCTTACACAAAAATTGAATCCATACTCGTTCGTGTGGCTTGGCTTTACCTAGGTGCTCAATCATTGGAGCCATCGGTTCAAATTTGAATTCTTCTTTGGGGAGCTTTTCCATCCCGTAGTCTATATACGTCTTTATAGGGAGCACTTCGTCCTCTTTTTTCCCCATATGAAACGAGATCATTTCCCACTCCTCTGGATCCCACTTTACTTCGGCAGCATAATCTACTTTTTCTTCAACTACCTCGATTCCCGGGTACTGAGCGTAGAGTTGCGCCTCTAATGCGTTTTTGATTTTTTTGGTTGGAACATTGGCATAAAAACGCACATCACCACCGTAAGAGACCAGTTCAAAGCTATAGAGCTGTGGATGTTTTCCGTCTAGGTATGCCTGCATGAGATTGTCACAACTGTACGGATTGTGGATTTGGGCAAACACACTTTCCATAGCTTCTGGAGACTTAAACACTTCCTGAGGAAGTTTTATTCGCAGAGTCGTTCGGCCTTGATTAAAGGTAAAATTATCTTGGGTAAATTCTTGCCATTGTTCAAATAAAATATAAAAAAGTATCGTCGGTAGCCAAATAGGCGAAGTAGCAATAACAATAGCCAAGATAGGTTCAATGTTGACTTGAAGTAAAGAGAAAACATAGTACATCATTCCCAGACCCGCCAGCATAATCAAAGGTCCAGCAAACGCACCAAATATGGTTTTGAACAAATCACCCATGCGTTGTATTGTACACCAAAACAAAGAGCGATTGTTTTTCAACAATCACTCTTTTGTGTATTGAGTTATTCGGCAACTGTGTAAGTTCCGTTGGAGAGTTTTTTGAACAGACTAGCATCTTGGAGGTTTACCAAAATTGTGTTGTCTTTTACGTAGCGTTCCTTTCGCACCTTGTCAATGATTTCTTCTCGAGAGAGTGGTCCATCGGCAGCTATGATTTCTCGGAGTACTTCTTTGACTACTCCTGCAGAGTAGCCCCACTCCGTTAGTGCGTAGAGTCCACGACCAACGAGTACAAACCGATCGTCTTTGATCAGCTCATTATGCGTGGTAGCAATGTGCGCTTTGTGGCCAAATAGATTGTTGATAGTGGTCGCTACTTCTCGAAAGTGCATCGGTGAACCGTGTCTTTTGACGGCTAGGTACGCATAGTCACGAATTCCCTTGACCCGAATATTCGGACTATCTGCTGGTCCCCAGTCCCCCAGAGGGTTGCGGCCGATTTTCTTTGAAATGCTGAGCCATCGCTTGAGGACATCTTCGTTGTGTTCCTCTGCCATATCGGTCAATTCGGCTCGGAATCGAGCGATAATATCTGCCTCACTCACGAGCTCGTCACGGCTGAGTCCTTTGTGGACGTTTTTAAGCGCTTTTTCTACGATGTCGGCAGTTTTTCGTTCGGTAAACCATCGGTGTGCATATTGAGGGTTTTCTTTGCTTTTGTAGAAAGGGTCACCAACGATAAGTACGAAGTACAGATGATTTTTGGTGGTTGCGTCTGTTGCAAGCTCATCTAAGAGGACATGCTCTGCAATCAATCCGCCACCAAGTTGATCGATGAGTTTCTGGAGCTCAATAAAGAGGTCAAAGTGTTTTTTATACACTTCTGACTTTTGGATTGATTGGATACCGTAGTTCTCAATCTGACGAACACGTTCACGAGTAATGCCATATGACTGCCCAATCGCTTCAAGGGTATATGTCTCACCGTCTTTGCCGAGACCGTACCGTTTTTCTAGTACGTCACGAGCTCGTTCCGGGAGAACCTCAAGCAGGGTTTTGGTGACTTGTTTTGGTTTAAATGAAATCATAATTATTCTTTAAGAAGTCTGTTCGTTGCGTAAACTCCAATGCGTGGCCAAATTTATAACATATTTGAAGAAAATGGTCAACATGCTGTACACAGGTGCTTATTTTTGCAAAATATTGAGTATTCTGCCCGGTACGTAAATAATCTTCGTTCTCTGAGCATCTGCAATTCTCTCTGCCAAATTGGCGTTATTCTTAACTGTATTCATCGCTTCATCTTCTGTTGCATCCGGCGCTAGAGTGATTTCACCACGCATTTTACCGTTTATTTGCACTCCAATGCTCACAACCTCGTCTTTGGCTAATGTCTCGTTGTGTAGTGGGAATTCAGCGGTGTGGATGCTCTCTAGACGGCCATGGTCGCGCCAGAGCTCTTCAGTAAGGTGCGGTGCAAACGGAGCCAACAATCGCAGAAAGACACTGTATGTATCGTCGCTCAGCCCTTCTTTTTCCGCTGTATTGATAAATATCATCATGGTACTAATCGCTGTATTGAACTTAAACCCTTCAATGTCTTCCGCGACCTTCTTAATCGTTTTATGCAGCTGTCGTATGGTTTCTGGCGATTCTTCGACATCACCATCGAGCACGTGCTGGTTGAGTCCATACACTCGCTCGAGGAAGCGCCGGGCGCCGGCCAGGCCATCCTGGCTCCAAGCGATCGTATTTTCAAATGGCCCCATGAACATTTCATAGACTCGCAAGGTATCTGCTCCGACGAGGTCGACAATCGTATCAGGATTAATGACATTCCCCCACCGTTTGGACATCTTACGTCCGTCCTCTGCCAAAATAAAGCCGAGGAACTCCAGTCGTTGAAATGGCTCAAGTGTACTGACGACACCTTCATCGTACAAGAATTTGTGCCAGAACCGTGCGTAAATCAGGTGGCGCACCGCGTGGTCACCTCCTACATATACGTCCACTGGCGCCCAATATTTCTCGTTGGCTTTACTAACCAGCGCCTCGTCATTTTTTGGATCCATGTAGCGGAGGTAATACCACGATGAGCCCGCCCACTGCGGCATGGTATTGGTTTCCCGCTTGCCGGCGCCGCCACACTCTGGACAAGTGGTATTCACCCAGTCATCAATGGTAGCCAGGGGTGATTGCCCGTCTCCGGCTGGTTCGTAGTGTTCTACTTCTGGCAGCACGACGGGTAACTGGTCTTCTGGTACCGTCACTGGTCCACACTTTTCACAATGGACAATCGGAATCGGTTCACCCCAATACCGCTGCCGAGAGAACACCCAATCTTTAATTTTGTACGTAGCAGTCATACGTCCACCAACTTTTTCAACAATGGCCGCTTTTGCTTCTTCTGAGTCCATGCCGTCAAAATCTCCGGAGTTCATTAGGTAGCCTGTTCCTGTTATAGCTGTTTCTGTGTGCAATAGATTCCATACTTGTTTTTGATGATCTGGAGTGAGTCGTTTGTGCATTTCTGATTCGTCTACCCATTCTAGTGTATGGAGAGCTTGCTCTGACTCGGGGATAGTTCCTTGAGTATCTAAGTTATCTACTTCAGCTATGAAGGCGTGGGAATGAGCGCAGCGGTTTTGCTGCTTGTGCGAGGCACAATATTTCGCGGCGGTAATCCAGGTTAGTTTATTCACTATTTTTACTCCAACGATAGCCGCTTCTTCTTCAATCTCAGTAATTGCTGCCTCTTCTGGAGTTTGTCCGTCTTCAATGCCTCCCATAATCGCTGTACCAATCCCCTCTAGGGTGCCATGCCAATTAAGCAATGCGTAGGTACCGTCCGCTGTATTTTTCAGGTGCACAATAACAGTATCTCGAGTAACTTCTTCCATACCGTCTTGCGGAGGATTGTTTGAGTCGTCTGCACACGGCACAACCACTTGCTTTATTTCGATTCCAAACTTCTTCGCAAACGTGTAATCACGTTCATCGTGCGCAGGTACCGCCATAATCGCCCCCGTCCCGTAGCCAGCCAGCACATAGTCGGCGATGTAGACCGGGATTTCTTCCCCGCTAGCTGGGTTAGTGGCAGTGATGCCTTCGAGCTGTACACCGGTTTTTTCCTTGGTGTCATCAAGTCGGTCCATTTCTTTCTTGTTGGCTGTGGTTTTAATATACGCTTCAACCTCGTCCAAGTTTGCGATGACCGACTGATTGTTCTGTACCAATTCGTGTTCAGGAGCAAAGACCATATACGTCGCTCCAAAGAGCGTATCTGGTCGAGTGGTAAACACAGTCACCTGGTCACCGGTAGACAGCGTGAAGTCGATTTCTGCGCCTTCTGAGCGGCCAATCCAGTTGCGCTGGGCTTCTTTGATGTGTTCTGGCCACTCCAAGGTGTCGAGATCCTCGAGCATCCGGTCTGCGTAGGCGCGAATATTCAACACCCACTGTCGCATCGGACGTTTTTCTACCACTGAATCACACCGTTCGCAGGTGCCATCGGCTTCCAGGTCTTCGTTGGCCAAGCCAGTCTGGCACCCGGGGCACCAGTTAATTGGTTCGTAGCTTTCTTTGGCTAATCCCTTTTTAAACAGTTGAATAAAAATCCACTGTGTCCATTTATAAAAATCTGGGTCAGTCGTATTAATTTCTCTGCCCCAGTCGTAGTCAAAGCCAAGCTTGCTCAGCTGAGCTTTAAAATTCTTGATATTCTGTTCCACCGCTTCTTTAGGGTGGACCTGGTTTTTGATGGCGTAGTTTTCAGCCGGTAGACCAAACGCATCCCAGCCCATTGGGTGCAACACTTCGTGTCCGGTCATGCGTTTGAATCGACTGTAGATATCGGTCGCGATATAGCCTTTGGGATGCCCGACGTGCAGTCCTTCGCCAGACGGATACGGAAACATATCCAGCACAAAACACTTCGGTTTATCAGTATTTTCAGTCGTTGTGTAGATACTCTGTTCAAGCCACTCTTGTTGCCATTTGTTCTCTATCGTCTGGTGATCAAAACGTCGATGCATAGAAGTGTGTGGTTATGTATAAAGAACTCTCATTGTGCCACTACTTATAGTTTCTGTAAAATAAAATCACCCCTGAGGATGATTTTTCTCCAGCGTCGTGCAATTCAGATATCAATTACTGAAGGAGTCGGTCATCTATTTCTCGGTCAAAACACCACTCGCCGGCCTTGTGGTCCCAGTTGTAGTTGTCTGGCGCACCAGGAGCTCGTAGTACTCTATCGCCAGCGTATTGTGACAGTGCACCGGTATAGTCAAACTCAAAGGTTGCACATAATTGGTAGGTGTTGTCGCCGGTAATTGCATACTCGAAATCTGGTCTCTCGGCTGGAGTGTCAGGTTTGGTAAACTCACCATACAGTGTTGGCAAATCCTCAGGCAATGATTCGTTTGTATGATAGTAGTCTTCAATCCGCCTTTGCACATCCTGCAAAATCCGAACCATTTGATTGTCTATCTTTACTTCGCGCACCTGATTGGGATTTGGAATCTGTGTCACCGACGCTACTAAAGCCACTGCAATCAGTATGGTCGTTACTCCACCATAGAGCATAGACTTCTTCTCGTGTTGCACCCAATAGCCTTTTGCGTCAAGAATGTAGTACGTGAAAGCTCCACCAATGACCATGAATACCGCTGCGGCTTTGAGGACAAACTGCGTGGTAAGCTCTCCTTCCAAAAAGCTCATGATAACTGCTACCAGATCTCCCAAAAGTACCAATCCACTGACCAGTAGTGACAAGTAAATAAGCCATTTGGTGAGGCCAAGGTAACTATTGTTTTTGCTGGTGCGGCAGTTTTTATTTACCAAGCGGGTCAGGACAAGATAGGTGGGGAAAAATACCAACACCATCGCAAAACCGAGTCGGATACTAGACGCAGCTTGCTCTAGTTCCCAAAAACTGTCTATCGGGTCACGAAAGAATAGATCAATGGCTCCAAAAGCCAAAACAATAAAAAACGATAGTGATAAATACAGGCTGATGAGTGAGCCAAGCTGGAGGACAAAATGTTTAGCGGTATGTTGTTGCATATGTACAAATCATACTCCTATAAGCGACAGAAAGAAACAGTTGTACTCACTACCCTACAACCTTGGGATCTATCAGGTGTAGATGCCAGTGGCCAGGGATTGATTTTTGTTTAGGGAGTGATTCCATTACATACTTGTACTTGTCATTGATGACTGTATGTTTGAGTGAGTTCAGCTCGGTTAGTTCATCTTCCGTGAGATCATCCCCGCTGGTGTGTCTCAGAGGTATCAGCATGTCGTGTTGTTTTGCGATGGCGTCGTACGGATATTTGTTAGGAATTATTCTCCAGTGATCAAATTCTATGATGCTCTTTGTATTGCATAATGGACACACATTGCCTGATTTTACATCTGCTTGTCGTTCTGTTTGGTATAGCAGCTGAGTCTCTTCTGTTCGCCACATACGAGGCATGAGGGTTTTGGATACGTTTGTCATTCGCTCATATTACTATTTTCAATCCAAAAAAGAAACAATCTGGTGCACAATGCATGAAAATGTACGTGTGATAGAATGCCAGTATGAAAAAAGATGAATTAAAAAATGCACCAAAATTATTTTGCGAAAGTGTAAATATCGCCTTTACTCCAGAGTTTTTTGTCGCTGGATTCACCTCGGGCAACCAAGGCACGATTTATTCTTTTACCCCACAGCACGCCAAGCGTCTCAAACAGTATCTGGAACACCAAATTAAAGAATACGAAGATAAGCATGGCGAAATCGACGCTAAATGGGATCCACGCATAGTAAGTCCAGTCCAACGAGCAAATCCACCTAGCGAGGGCTCATAATAACCTCAAGCTATGCATCAGCAGCGTGTGCTACCATAGTTTTATATTAGAATTACATACTTGATATGAAAAAAGCCATTTTAGGGATTTTAGTATTGGTTATAGTCGCAGTTTTATATTTCACGTATACCGACACCGATCAAACCACTGATGTGACACCACCCACTACAGAACAACCAGAAGTCACTGAGACAGAAGAGACAACTCAAGCTGATCCAGGGTCTACTCAACAAGAGTCTGCTGATGCAGATGATGCTGAAGTAAAAGAATTTACGCTTGATGCATTTAGTTTTGGGTATTCTCAAGAAGAGCTGGTGGTCAATGAAGGCGATACTGTCACCATCAACCTCACCAACTCTGATGGATTCCACGACTGGGTGCTGGATGAGTTTGACGCAGAAACGGAACAGATAAGTGAAGGCGAAACCACTTCAGTTACGTTTGTGGCCGGAGAAGCTGGGACTTATGAATACTATTGTTCAGTTGGCCAACATAGAGCCAATGGCATGGTAGGGACTTTGGTGGTTGAGTAATTACTCTCTCATGTAAAAAAGCCAGTGCGTATGCACTGGCTTTTTTTGTTGGCTATGAGTGCAAAAACTCAATCACGTCTCCGTCTTGCACAATGTATTCTTTTCCTTCAGTACGCAGTTTGCCTTGGTCTCGAGCAGCAGCCTTTGAACCACTGCTGACCAAGTCATCAAACGTCACTACTTGGGCTCGAATGTATTTGTCTTTAAAGTCGGTGTGAATAGCGGCTCCCGCTTCGGGTCCGGTGCTGCCGATAGGTACTGTCCAGGCGCGGGTTTCTTTTTCTCCAGTGGTAAAGTAGCTCATCAGTCCGAGACGATTGTAGGCGGCACGAATAAGTCCTTCGACTCCATTTCCCTGGGCACCGTATTCTCGTCTAAATTCATTCTTTTCTTCATCGTTCATGTCTTTGAGATCAAGCTCCATTCCAGCATCTACAATCACGTATTGCGATCCCGTTTTTTCAAAAAATTCTAAGAGTTCTGTCCAGCGGTCATCGTTTTGTTCATCTAGGTTAAATGCGTCTTGCTTTTTGTTACAGACGTACAAAAATTGCTTCATGGTCAACAGATGCAACCCTTTTATCAGTTTTCGTTCTTCGTCAGACATTTCAAGTGAATGTGCGAGTTGGCCAGCTTCAAGGTGTATGAGTAGTTTCTCCAGGAGAGTTTTTTCAGCGACGGCGTTTTTGTCACCGCGTTTTACTTCTCGCTCCAGTCCTTGTATCCGCTTACTCACCGTCTCCCCGTCTGCCATTATCAGCTCTAGATTGATGACTTCAATATCCCCCATCGGGTCTACGCCACCAGATACATGGTGTACATCGCTGTCCTCAAAGATACGCACCACTTCAGCCACCATGTCAGTCTCGCGGATATTCGACAAAAATTTGTTGCCCAGCCCCTCCCCGGCAGAAGCGCCTTTTACCAGTCCGGCAATATCTACAAATTCTACTATCGCAGGTATCACTTCCTCAGAGCCAGAAATCTCTGAGAGCGTCGCTAGTCGACTGTCTGGCACGGTCACCACTCCGACAGTCGGATCAATGGTCGCAAATGGGTAATTAGCAATCAAGACTTCGTTTTTGGTCAAGGCAGTAAATAACGTTGATTTCCCAACGTTTGGCAGCCCGACGATTCCAACAGATAAGCTCATAGTGCTACAGAGTACCAGATACGAATAAATTTGCGAACTTCAGTAGTTGATTAGAAAAAAACCACCGAGGTTCAATTTGAATCCAGTGGTTTTTCGTTGAGAAGATATTGCCTAAAACGTTATACGGTTTACGTTCACACCTGTTTCAATCATTTCGCCTTGCACTCGCATCGGTGTTGCGTCAGTAAACGATGCTGGGTCACATACTGATTCACTGCCATCTGGGGAGATGCAGATACTACTAGAGTCAAAAAACAGTGGTGCAGCGTGACCTTTTACCCCATTATCCTCAAATACGATGTGCCAATATTCTGGATCATATGGTGGAGGGACGCTCTGGAGGAGAAAACCTTCACGATCAAAACTAAATTCACGCTCTGGCCCACTTTCGCCGTTTGTACAGTTGATTTCATTTATCACCCATTCACCATCTACGCCAATTAATTTTACGACTGCCATTCTCGGAGATCGTTCATCGAGACCTCGTGCAAGCACATGCACCTCTGCTTGATTTTCGAGCGCAAATGAGAGTCTTGTGCCAATCTGCGGCGGTATCTTTGTTTGGCACAATACTGGATTCACCTCTGTTCCCTCTTCTGCTAGCGCGGCGGTAAGATATGTCAGTACGTTCCCTGACAACCGTGGGTGGGCGAGTAAATTTTCAGTCATCGGGTCTGTAGTCGTGCTTAACTCTGCGTCGTGCCAGGCCTGGTAGAATTCAATCGTAGCATCCATCGGGTCACCGAGCACTTTCATGTTTATCTCCTCGGTCGAAGCATTCTCTTGGTTTATGAGCAATGCAGCGAGCAAGCCTGCTAATGCTACACCAATTACAATCAGGATTATTTTTTTCATATATATAATTTTGAAAGTATATCAGACAAGCGACTTTTCATCATCAGTTTCACCAGGTTGAAAGTCTATTCAACAGATAGAGAAACAATGCGCGTATACAAGCAGTAACTGAGAGCTGTGTATACCTTGTGACAGAGTGTGATGCTGTACGGTGCCTGATTATTAAAAATTACCAACTGCTATTGCTATACTGAAATCATGAAAGCACCAATCATACAGACTGAACGTTTTATTATACGGCCATACTCAGAAGCTGACGCGTTACTCTGGCAAAGCTGGGATATAGATCCGGACATTCAAGCATATATGCCAGAGCCAATGAATGCACCGCAAGACATCTCAGAACAGTACAAATACATAAAAGAATGTGAAGCAGAAGAAGACGGATACTACTGGTCAATTGACACGAAAGCAGGTACGACGATTGGAACCGTAGCTCTGACTGATATCAATGGACACCACAAGTTAGCTGAAATTGGTATCATGCTCGGTGATAAAAACTATTGGGGTAAAGGAGTGGCTACAGAAGTAATCACTGCAGTGGTCGACCATGCTTTTAGAGAGCTCGGTGTAGTACGAATCTCTGCTGAAACAGAAGCTGGAAATATTGCGATATCAAAAGTGCTGGAGAAAGTAGGCTTTATCCAAGATGGCATTTTTCCTTCGGCTCGAGTCAAGAATGGTCAACGGGTTTCAGTACAGAATTTCGGAATCATAAATCCAAAACACTAATAAAAGCCTCCATATCGGAGGCTTTTGATTATTTGATATAGACAGTGCCCACACTCTTCCCTTTTTTGATGAGGACGAGACCGTCTTTATAGTCTTTTTCTGTGATGATGAAGTCTATTGCTACAGGCTTGCCATGGACTTTGACTGCATGTGCTTCTACTAAACGACGAGCATCAGACTTGGATGTAGCAAGCTCAAGACCAACCAACGCATCTACTATATCGAGACCCTTTATCGCTTGGGCTCTGGTTTGACCCAGGCTTTTGGTCTCATTGATGATGAGTTGTGCGTCTATGACGGATAGAGAAGAAACTTTTTTAGAGCCATACAGCAGCTCAGTGACCTTCACGATAGACTTGGTAATCTCGGTACCGTGCACAAAAGTCGTAACATCGCGCGCTAGTTGTTTTTGTGCGATTCGCTTGTGTGGTTCGGCCACGTGCTTTTGTATCACGGACTCGATTTTTTTCAGGGTAGAGAAAGAAAAGATTCTTAAATAATCCGCTACGTTGGCATCGGTAGTATTGAGCCAAAATTGGTAAAATGCCAGCGGCGACGTTTTGTTGGGGTCAAGCCAGACGGCATTGCCTTCGGACTTCCCAAACTTTTTACCAGATGTTTTGTCGGTAATGATTGGCGTGGTCAGTGCGTAGGAGACAGTCCCATGAGTACGACGGATGAGGTCAACCCCAGAAATAATATTTGCCCATTGGTCTGAACCACCGATTTGTAAGTCAACTCCAAATTGTTCATTGAGGTGCAGGTAGTCATAGCCTTGCAAGAGTGAGTAGGAAAACTCCGTGTAGGAAATGCTGTCCTCGTCAGTTTTTAGGCGGCGTTTGATGATGTCGCGCTTTATCAGTTGGTTAATCGTAAAATGCTTACCCACATCACGCAAAAAATCGATGAGTTTTACCTTTTTGAGCCAGTCAGCATTGTTCACCACCTTGAGCGATTTGATTTCTAGCAGACCCTCCAGCTGACTCTTGATAGCTGAGATATTATGTTTGAGAGTTTTATCATCCAACAGATTACGCTCACCGCTTTCTCTTGGATCACCAATCATTCCCGTCCCTCCTCCGACCAAAAGAATCGGTGTGTGTCCAGCGTCACTGAGGTGTTTCATCAAGATGATGGGTACGAGATTGCCCATGTGCATCGAGTCTGCCGTAGGGTCGACTCCCACGTACATAGTGCGTTCATTGCTCAAGATATCTCCGAGCTCTCCCCCGCCGGTTTGTGCGATCAAGCCTCTGGCTTCGAGCTCCGTGTGTAGTTTTTTGACTTTCATTATTTGTATACTAAGCTAATCGCTGAATTAATCAATTAAAACGGTAAAAATCCTTTTTGGTATTCACAAAACACAATGTCTTGCGGTGATTGGCCAGTAATGGCAGCGAGCGAGCCCCGCGCTTCTGCGCGTCCTCCGAGTGAATCAATGAGACCAACCTCAAGTGCTCGTGTGCCAGGCATGGTAGCTCCATCGGCAACTGCTTCCACAGCTTGGACGGTCATGCTTCTATAGTCAGAAATGATACTGACAAACTCATCGTGAATAATCTCCAGGTCTGCCTGCAGTTTTTCTCGTTCATCTTCTGTGATTGCCCGATTAGGAGAACCAGTGTCCTTATACTGTCCCGTCGTGAGCTGTACGTAGGTGATTCCCTCCTCTTCATTTTTCTCCGATTCTTCAAGGTACGACATGTTTACACCGATACTTCCTACATTGGACATCGGGGAGGCAATCAATACGTCAGTAGCTGCAGCGACGAGGTACCCACCAGAAGCTCCAATGTCGCCGATGAGTCCCACCACCGGTAGTGAACTATTGATAAATCGTTCGGCAATCCTTTGTGAAGCAACCGGTGTGCCGCCCGGAGAATTGATTTCAACCAACACTGCGTCAATGTTTTGTTCTCGTTCTACCGCATCCATAAATGTTTCTACTATTTCTGGAGTAATGACTAAGTCGAAGTCGGCGAGACCGTAATACGGCAAAATAGCTCCTTCTATCGGCAACACTGCAATGTTACAGCTCCCGTCGCTGATGTTTGATTCAACTTCCCAGAGGGCTGATATAGAAATTATCACTACGATAATCGTCAGTACCACCACTGTAGCGCGCATAATCGCAGTCGCCACTTCTCGCCCAAAAGATTTTTGCATACCGTACATATTACCATGAGTTTTGGTCTGATATGAAAATAGTAAAGAACGTTAGATTAATCAGAATCTGCAGGTATAAAGATAGGCCGGCATCGAGATGCCGGCCTATTGATATTTCATTCGCACACAAACGCGTAGTCCACTCGTCTTCTAATGAAGTCCGAAGACGTGGTGGCACGACTATATCGCCCATACCCCGCACCGTAGTGAGGGCACGTCTTAGCAGTATTGTGTGCAATCGCTGCTCCACCCAAAGTTTCAGCTACACCAGGCATGTCACTACTGACAAACCCTTGCGCACCACAGCCAGCAACCATGGTGAGTACTACCAGGAGCGCAAGGCGATTTAACACCGATACTGCAATCTGCTCTGGTAGTCATAGCAGTAGCGTGGTCTGCTGGGTCGATGGGCCTGGTTGTACGGTTTGTTGTGCTGTCTGCGGTATTCTGCCCGCCGGTTCCGATCGATAATCCCTTGCGGTATGGGTTCGCCCGATTCCGTCCAGGTCTCAAAGACCTGCTGCGTGTTCACACGATTGTTGTCAATATTGACTTGACCGTATGCAGCACCGCCAGGCTTGGTCGGCTGTCCTGGTACTGGTTGCCAGTTGGGAATGTCGCCAATCAAGTACGAGGCAATGGCGGTTCCAGACGGACGCGGTTGGTGCGGATTATCATTTGAGGCACAGGCAGCGAGTACTGAAAGAACCAGTACGCTGACCAGTCTGCGAAGATGAATAAACATCAGCTTTCCCTTTCTTTGGTGATGTCAGATAAACGTTGCTTCTTTTTTGATTATGCCTTACTTTAGTAAAAAGGCAAATCTATACTGCATTTTGACCGTGTTTTTCTACTTCGGCAATCCACTTGCTCCGGCAAGCATCATCGACTCGTTCGCACGGACCGTAGGTAGTCACCTTGGTTTTGATACCAGCAAATTCAAGAATGCCGTACTGGATTTCATTGGTATAGTCACCAAACTGCCACCAAGTCCGAAATGGACTATGTGAGCCAGACAAAACATACACTCGGGCGGTTTTTCCAGCCAGGTGCTTCTCGATTTTCTTAGTTTGTTTATTGAAATTAAAGGCAAAGCCTGGCAACCAAAATCTGTCAAAAAGACCCTTTAGCAGCGCAGGCATAGTAGTCCACCAGTTTGGATATCCAATCACCCAATGGTCGCATTCGGTAATCGCTTGCTGCAGTGTGACCAGGTCTGGCTCCAGCTGTTGAATTTCTTTGTAGCCTTTGTGCAAAATAGGATCAAATTGCATGTCTCCGATATTGAAGCGCTTTACCTCATGCCCCGCCTCCTCAGCTGCCATTTGGTAGTGATCCAAGATTCCACCAGTAAATGTATCCGCATCCGGATGACCACACAAAATAACAATCTTTTTCGGTTGTTTCATATGTATGTATTGTACGGCAAACCACGCCTCCAAAAGTCACCCCCTGTTGATTAATGATTCATAAGCATTAGAAGCTAAGTCTAGATAGAGATTTCATCTCGTTCCGGTCTCGGACAGAATTGCAAATTCAATGGTGTTCATATCATGCTCTGTTAGTCGGTACTTACGCTTGAAAGCCTACCACTGCTTGAATCGGGCGAGCGTGAAATTTTAGCCCAATGCCATTTACTTTTAAGCTTATAGTTGGATTTGGTGTTTGGTCGCCAGCTGCTTGTGGTTCATCTTCGCGATATGCGTATTCAGCTGCTAATTGATCTTTATCCAATTTAAGAAAAGTATTTTTAAACGCTTGACGCACTCCGTTCATGGTGTTTTCAGCTCCCGCTAATACAAATTCCACGTGCTCCCAACCATCTGCGTAGCTGTGACTTGACTTTGGATATGGTAGTTCAACGCCATATGTGTGCCATGGCCCGAGATCGAGCGCTTGGCTAAGCTGGAAGATTATAATTTCACGACCGTTTACTGGTATAGATGAAATAATCTGACCAACTTTTACCAGTTGTTGTTTTAAGTGATCGACACTAGCTACATCTTCTAGTCGTACACAAATATGATCAATGCTGAGCTTTTGGCACTGCTCGAGTATTCCAAGCTCCGTCAAAGCTGAAAATAATTTCCGCGTAAAGGGCTCGATATTTCCTTGTAGCGCTACCCAGCTGATTTGATTGGTGTGATTAGTCATACAGTTTCGATTGCATCTAGTGCGAGTAGGTTGGCTGGGTCTGTAATAATTTTTCGCGCTTCAGGTATGGTGAGCCAGCGAACTTTATTATATTCAGTATAATCAATAGCCAGTTCAGTTGCATCAACCTCCACTAAATGGCATACGTCAAAGTGTTTTTTACACGGTCGTACGTCGTTTATAATGTTGGTCACGGAAAGCAAGAAAGGTTTTGGTGGTGTTTTGAAAAAATCTTTCACTCCCAACTCCTCTTTCATTTCTCGATTGATTGTTTGCAGCAGCGTCTCACCAGGGTCTATGTGTCCCCCTGGCATGAGCCACAGTGCTGATTTGGGCATTTATCCAATGATAGAGTGATTTCTTGCTGCAGACTCATATAGACAGTATACCAAATGAAAAATATGAATAGTAACAAAAAGAAATCCGCCTCCAACGCAGAAACGGATTTCATTGTTGGAGGCGGACGTTAAATATTTTACAAATACTGTCGTGCTGATGAAAGTTTTTCTTCCATCCACGGCGGTAGATCAAGCGAATAGAAATCGACATACTTCTCGATAGTGTCGAGATGTCTCTTCATCTTCCCAGGATTTGGGTTATTTGCAGATATTTCTGCCTGAATGCTTTGTAACTCGAACCGTATTGAGGCGGCACCTCTTGGTTCGAAGCAACGCCAACCAAATGGGTTTTCCGTCAGTGGGACCCATACTATCACGGGCAAAAGAAAGAAATATCCACCAAAATGATAACCATACTTGTAAAAGATCAATACCGCTACGCAAAGCGATATAAAAGATACGATTCGCCAAAACCGAATCATTCCGCAGTCTACTAGAATGTGAGTCCGCTGAGCATTTTCCATAGTCCTCGCTCCTTTTATGTCAAAATATAGTAGTTATACTTCAGTTATACATATTGTCAATTCATACTCTAGCGAGCGCTTCAATCTACACATCGAATATGTACCCAGAGATTTTCTGAAATATTACAACATATCAATCCTAGGTCGGTTTCTAAAAATAATACTAAAATGATGATTGAAATGGTATATAAAATTTCAGCGCGGTCCGTATGACGGACCGCGCTGTATTGTTGTTTTAGAGCTTGAGTCGCTCTTGAGCGGCGATGATGTCTTTCATGTCGCTCAGATAGAGCTCTGGTTCCCCGTGCGAACTACAGACAATGTGAGCATTCTCCAACGCACTGCGCAAAGGTGGTACCAGGTGAGGTGATATAAGCTGTTCAATAGAAGAAATCAGATTATATTTATCCAAACCATCAATATCGCTGCCTTCTTTGTAAACTATGTACACAAAGAGACGGTACCTATCTTCAAGGTTCACTTGTTGGACAACTGACTCAATAGAATCGTGTATATGATCTCAGATCATCCACAAAAATTCTTCGTCGATAATCCCAATATATTCCTCTATTAATGTCTGGAAATATAGATCGACCAAATTTTTGGGTGTCAAGATACCGATGAGCGCAAACAAGTTTTCGTTTTTCGCCTCATCCTCACCTATCTGTTCAGCGTAAGTTGGATTGAAAATCCATGCGAATAATTTCTCAGCACCGTGTTGTTCGACCGCCTTTGCACTTTCTGCTTGGACAGTTGGGACGTCAGCACACATTTCGATGATAACTTGGAAGTCTTGGTCAGCGACAGAACTAGTCATCAGTCGTCCTCCTTAGGAATTGCTATTTCAGGGTTGATGTATTGGTTGACACAGTAGCAAAGAGTGCAGTCTGAAGCAAATGAGCTGATGCACTCATGCCCCAACAGTCTTTATTTGAAAGCTGGCTGTTGCACCAGCTTATCTCTCAATAGTGACCAAGCTTCTAAGAAGGCTGCTGTAAAATTTTCGGGGGCTGCGTCCATTTCTTTGTCTAATGTATCCGTGTTGTACCAAACAACTGCGTTCAGTTCTTCTGGCTCGTAATCAATTTGAGTATCATCAGACACCACTACTTTATAGATTGCATTATAAAAGTCGGTTGTGCGCAGAGAAGTTTCCACCAATGCAAGATTTACATTGGCTAGTCCGAGTTCTTCTTGTAGCTCGCGATGCGCGGCTTGCTCATATGATTCACCAATATCAACGTGACCAGCAGCTGACTGGTCCAAAAGAAGAGGCTTCAAGACGTTTTTGCCCCGCTGCTGTACGAGCAGTTGTCCTGACTCGTTAAATACATATACTCGAGCAGCGCGTCGAATCATGCCTTTTTGTATTGCGTCCATCATATACTCTGTTCCTATCTCGGTGTCATTTTCATCGACGACAACAACTTTCTTGTACCCCATCAACGGTGCAAGTACTGACTGAGGAACTTGAATTGGTTCGGATTTCTCCTCGAGTTCATCAGCGCTATTGAGTCCAATACCCGCGTTCTGTTGCAGCGTGTAGATAGTTACGTGTGCGGGTTGCGCAGGAACGGCCGCACCAATCTTTTCAGACAGATATTTGGCTAGCCCATCAAGATTTGAAACGTTGCACATCGCAACGACACTTTTACGTTCGGCCTTAGAGGCCAAACGAAACTCGTTGGTAAAGCCGCTAAATTTCACTTCATGTTCTTTGATATAGTCGCAAAAATGTTGAACGATTTCGTCATCACTATAGGGCTTCATTTCTTGTATGTTTTTTACACACAACAAACTAATGTGAAAATGATCTATTTTGTGCAATGTATCACCCGCAACCTCAAAAGTTTCAGGTATTTCATAGCCATTACACTCAAGGGCGATATATCCTTTCCGAATGTAATATTTTGAACTGTTGCAGATATATTTTTTCGGTTCCATAAATCAATTGTCAATTTACATGATATTTTGCCAATAAACAGTATGGGCGTTTACTTATAAGCACAACTAATTTTTCTTGTTGCACGATGAGCTGGTCGCTTGGAGGTGCGCAAAGCAGAACATTAATCGGATGAATTCATTATGACCGGTCGCGAATAATTGTGTCGACACCCTCTTTTTCTTCTTCGGTTTTGTATCCACTGTCCGGACTATTTGTAAGATTCTCTAAAAGTTGTATTTCGTCTTGAATCGCTTCAGACTCACTGACCACTAGAGATTCTTGTTCCATATACTTTTGAAAGTCTCCAAAGAGCTGGCGATAATCTTCTGAAACAACCAGGTCTCGTGACAGTCGCTCCCAGTGGTTTAGCTCCCGCGGTATATACGCTTGGTTTGTCGGTTCAGGATAACGATTGTACGGAATCGCAAGGCCTGATTCATAAAAGCGGTACGGACTGACTGGTAAGTAAATAGTCTTCTCTGGTCGTCCGAGTCGCAAGTTTTCATCTATCGTCCAGTTTTGGATAAGATTTGCGTAGCGAGAGAGCAGTACAGCCTTTCTCACATTTGGACTGGCAGTCTCGGTACGGACTGACTGCCAATTCACAAGACCAGAGTTTGACGAAGTGGCACCAGTTCTGTCCATATATGAAGCTGTTACCCTGGTTGGTTCCCCGGTGTTACGTATCTTTTTCATATGTGCCAAGATAACTCCGCCACGAGAGTTGCCTTCTGCAGTTGGTGTCGGAAAGAGCGTGCTTACTTTTAGTATCTCCCCGGTGGCCAGATCTGATTCAGGTGATCCATATACAGCGCGTATCTCATAGTCACCTGACTCAATCGTGAGATTTAAATCAAATACGAGTGGAGAAACCATGTACTCAAACTCAATGTCTAGTCGCTTTTCAAAATCAGTTGAAGAATGAATCGCAAAGTAATTAGCTCCTTTTATTTCTTTCGTGAGCGCTTGGATGAGTTCAGTGTTGAAGTCTACGCCAACCCCAATAAAAGTGGCATGAATCCCTTCTTCTGCATTTCTTTGGCCAATACGGTACAAGTCATTTCGTTCGATCGCACCAGTGTTTGGCATCGCATCAGTTAAGAAGATAATTCTGCGTTCACGGTCCACCCCCTCTTCTTGGGAGAAAGACTTAATAGCACGAGTCCCTTCCTCAAGTCCGGCGCCCATATTGGTGCCGCCACGAGGTTGAAGGGTGTAAATTGCATTTTTAGCGGTTGCATAGCCGTTTTCGCCCATTGGTTCAACCGTGGTGAGTGTTGATGCTCTGTTATCAAATGTCACAATACTGAGTCTATCCTCGGGCTTTAATCTGTCGACCATTGCACCAAGCGCCTCTTTCGCCACCTCCATTTTTGAGGTGTTCCAGTCTGCATCCTGGGGGATGAGTGACTTATCTCGAAAACTGTCGTAGTAATATCGATCAAACGGACTTTTCATTGAGCCAGAGATATCGAGTACCACCACTACATCAAGTGGCATACGCTCGAAGGTATCAGCATCAATATTGCTCCCAAGGCCAACTGACAAAAAGTACTCATCTTCGCCACTAAATGGATCTGGTACCACTGCTGCCTCGTATTGTGGACAAAAGAGGTCAGTACAGCCTGTTTGGTTGGCGGTTTCAAATACGTAGTCAAAGAATAACCCTTCGTGGGTAATATCCGTTGGAATTGGTAAGTAGCATTGCTCAATATTCTCGCGGAAATTGTCGATATCCTTTGCACCACCAACAGCAAACCCAAGAGTACTTTCAGGTACAGCAGCTGTTGGTGAGGAAGGTACAGCTACAGAGGGGCTCATCGATATGGTGTCATTTTGTAAGCCGGTACTGGTAGCCATCAGATTAATCACTCCCCAGAAAAGAATAATTAAGATGAAGATAAAAAACGAGAAGCTCATGTAGATACGACCTTTTCTACGGGCAAGTTTGTTTCCATCAAGACCTGGAATCAAATATAAAAACGCTCCCCATAGTAATTGCACAAATATCAGTAGTAGCGTAAAGGGAATGATAAAAGTATTTACACTATTGAGCACAGTGTTAATAAGGCTAGAGAAATGAGTTGGCTGACGGGACATGTCCAAGAAACCAAGTACAAACCCAATAACTACTATACAAAGGCTTGCAAGTAAAAATGGTGCCAGGATGCGGGTCACAGATGGCCCAATTACTGCCTCATAGCCCACTTCTTGCGACTTTATATGTGCAGCCTGCGTTGCATGCCTAACCCGGTAGACAATGAACCCAATGGCGTATAAAACCAGTATAAATACTACATAACCCCAGACAGCTGTCACCGGTGAGGGAAAGACGCCAAAGCCTTGTTCTAGTGGTGTTGGAGGTGGAGGAGTTGGGCAATATGAAGCTTGCTCTTTTTCTCGTAGCAAAGGATTGACTGAATTGAGAAATATTAGTATCAAAAATGGTGCAAGAAGTGCAGTCGTAACCAGCGGGTGCTGTTTGATTGAAGCGATAGTAGACTTGACCATAAATAATATTTATTCTTGTATATTATTACTATAGCAAGAAGAATGTGATGATATGTTATGTGTTCACATAGTGTAAGCCTCCATGTGTACATAGCTACTCTAAGGATAATGGCGCGAACCTATAAAAGCAGCTGGTTTGAAGAAAACAAAAACAAAAAACCATGCGATAATATTGCAAGGTTTAAATTTTTTCACAAAGGTTGTGCTGCTTTGTTTGTTGAATTAGCGACGAATGGAGCCGTTGGGATTGAATTGTCCGGCAGCGCCAGCACCTCCTCCCTGCATCTTCATAAGCATTTCTTTCATTTCTGGACTCATGACGGCCATTATTTCTGCTTGATACTTAGGTAGTACTTTTTGAGCTGCTGCCATCTGGTTGTTGCCATTGGCTTTTAATTCAGCCTGCATCTCTTTTGCAATTTTTTCGAATAACGCTGGATCTTTTTCCAACATTTCCATGATCATTTGCTGCTGATCCTCTGGCACACCTTTCATTTGCGACTGAAGCATCTTCTTCATCGCCATATTTTTCAATTTTCCAAACATATGTGAACGATTGTACCATATGCTGCGTACTAAGAAAGATAACCGTAAAGCATAGACAAATTGCTATTTATATGGTATCTTCACGAATTATATTTATATTATGCATACCTTAAATCAAATTTATCGAACAGCCGGACAACATCCTATCAAATCAGCCATCACTATCACCCTTATATGTGCTCTTGGCTTATTCCTTGTCAATCGAGTAGCCGTAGAGAGTGAAGAGCCAGAGGAGGCAGGCAACCTACCTCAGGTGACTCTTGGTACCGCAGAAGGCTTTGCCGGTGGAGACTCTATATCTGTACTGGGTAATGTACGTGCCTTTACTGAGGCAGCTGTTACTACGGAACGGGCTGGTCGAGTGGTACGAGTAAACGTTACTCTTGGTCAAAGCGTGAGCGCTGGTCAGATCTTGGCGACTTTAGAAAACGCCGCTGAAAGTGCTGCCGTAGTGCAAGCCGAGGGGGCGTACGATGCAGCTGTTGCAGCTAGAGCACAAGCTGTCGCAGCAGACTCGCGCGACAACATCGGGGTGGACGAGTCACAAAATACCCTAGCTAGTGCGCAAAATGCTGCGGTGAATACCTACAAATCAGCTTATACAACAGTTAATGGAGTGATTTTAAATAATATTGACACGTTCTTCACCAGTCCAAATGGTATGGTGCCCGGCCTTCGAATTGAAGGATTTGGTCAAACCAACTATCTCAATAGCGAACGAGTCGCCTACCAATCGCTTTTGCCAGACTGGCAACAACGCGCCAACACACTTACCGTACAAAATAACCTCGACCAGGCACTCTTGGAGGCAGAGACTCGAGTAGACCGAACTCTGGCCATGGTTGATTCATTTATCACCCTCTTCAATCGCGCTGATAGTGGACGGTACTCAGACAGTGAGTTGCAAACCTTTAGTACCAATTTTACAACCTTGCGTTCATCACTCCTTGGGAGCAAGAGCTCGATTGAAGCAGCACGAGTAGGACTGAAGTCAGCCAAAGATGCTGGTACTCGAGCAGACATCAGTACAACAGTCTCGAGTGTCCCAGCTGCAGACGCACAGATCAAGCAAGCACTTGGTTCATTGCAGTCAGCTCAAGCAAACTTTGCTAAGACCGTTTTACGTACCCCGATTAGTGGCACAATCAACTCGCTCAATATAAAGTCGGGAGATTTTGTCAGTTCATTCCAATCGGTGGCAGAAGTAGCAAATAACAACGCTCTAGAAATCGTTGCGTTTGTAAGTGACAAAGAGCGAGACATTCTTGCCGTTGGAGATACTGTACTGATTGAAAATCAGTACGAAGGTCGCATTTCTCAAATCGCGCCCGCAATCGATCGTGCGACTCGGAAAACGGAAGTGCGTATCACAACCGAAAACACCAACATTAAAAATGGTGAAACGGTCAATATCACCAAAGAGGTGGCGGCTACCTCCACGGTTACTACCGTGGTAAACATTCCATTGACAGCGGTGAAATTCGAAATTGAAGACGGCTTTGTGTTCAACGTTGTCGACGGAAAGCTGGTTCAAAATCCAGTTACACTGGGCACAATTCGTGGTAATTCAGTTACCATTACCGACGGACTAAGCGCTACTGATACATTTGTCGTGGATGCGCGCGGTCTCCTACCAGGATCTGAAGTAACAGTTACACAATAGTATGTGGGAATTTTTCATCAGGAATAACAAGTTCGCGTACCTATTTCTGGTAGCTTTAATTGGAGTCGGTGCGTACAGTGTCATTTCTATCCCTAAAGAGTCCGCACCAGAAATCATCATCCCCGTTGGTGTGGTGTCAGTAGCCTTTCCTGGTGCCCCAGCCGCTGACGTGGAAACGCTGGTGACCAATGAAATTGAACGAGGTTTATCCAGTCTCGAGAACGTGAGTGATATTACCTCCGTCTCGCGCGAGGGTGTAGCCAGTATCACAGTTGAGTTTGAAGCAGATGCCGATCTTGATTCATCAATTCAAGATTTGAAGGATGAGGTGGATGTCATTAAAAACGACCTACCATCAGACACCCTTGATCCTAATGTATCTGAAGTCAACTTTGTCGACCAGCCGATTGTGACCATCGCCTTGTCGGCACCGATTAGTGACTTTGAATTTACCGCCCTGGCAAATGACATCGAGAGCGAGCTAGAAACTATTTCTGGTGTGTCTCGTGTGCAAACCAGTGGTGCTCGCAGCCGTGAGGTCACCGTTCTAGTGAATCAAACTGCGCTTGAACGCTACAGTCTTTCTCTGTCCGATGTGACTAACGGACTGCGCAACGCCAACCAAACATTTCCGATCGGTCAGATAGAAAATGATGGTATTGCCTACAACATCGCCTTTGAGGGTGATATAACCGATACTGAACAAATTGAGAATGTCGCGGTAGCCAATCGAGATGGTCAGCCGGTCTTTGTCCGCGACATCGCGGTAGTAGACGATGGTTTGTCTCCTGGTAGCACGCTTTCACGACTCAGTGTTGATGGGCAACCGTCGGTCAATTCGATTTCAGTTGATGTATTTAAACAATCAGGGGGCGACATTACCCAGATTGCCGGCGCGGTGAATGAACGGGTTGCCGAGCTCACGCAACCAGGTGAAATCCTCGAAGGGGTGACGGCTAAAACCATCCTTGATGCTGGCGCTGACATCCGTGATGACCTGATCCGTTTATCTTCTTCTGGTCTCCAGACAGTCTTTTTGGTTGTTCTCCTACTGGTAGTTGCCATTGGCTGGCGTGAAGGTCTATTAGCTGGAGCTGCTATACCGCTCTCGTTTTTGTTTGGGTTTATTGGCTTGTACTTTTCAGGCAATACAATTAACTTCTTAAGCCTCTTTGCTCTTATTTTGGGTATTGGTATTTTGGTTGATTCCGCCATTGTGATGGTTGAGGGTATCAACCGCAAAATGAAAGATAACCCCGACATAGACAAACGGCAGGCGGCAATTGAAACTATCAGAGATTTCTCTTCCCCGCTTATTTCCGGTACCTTAACCACCGTATCAATGTTTACTGGGCTGTTTATCGTCAGCGGTGTCATTGGACAATTCATCGCCAGTATCCCCTTCACGTTGATTTTCCTCCTGTTCGCTTCCCTGTTTGTTTCGTTGGCTATCCTCCCCCTCATCGCTGCCTCTGTACTCAAACGACGCAGTGCTACCCGGATTGAACAAAAACAGTACCAATATGCCCGTGATTTAGAAGCCTGGTATACCGCCAAGGTGAAAACGTATTTAGATAGCAAGGAGAAACAGTTCGGCTTTCAAGCATTGTTGTTCTCGTTACTCGTTTTTGCAATCTCCTTACCGATAAATATCTTTGCTGGTCTTATCGCTGCCCCACTGACCTACATCGTGACTCGTTGGTCGTATCGATTGCAAGATCGTAAAAGCTTGAGCGAGCTCCTACGGTTTGTATTGTGGGTGCCGGTGATGGCAGCGGTAGTTGGAGTTTCGTTTGCCGGCATGAGTGCGCTGTTCCCGTCTTACAATCCAGTCAAAGTGATTTTCTTTGCTCAAGGTGATGTAGATTTCGTCGTACTAGAAATTGAAAATCCTGAAGGTACTACTAAGGAAGTCACCGACATAGACGTTCGTCGCATCGAAGAAGTGCTCTACGACGAACCAGATATCGAATCATTTACCGTGACAGTAGGTAGCGGGAGTCAATTTGGTTCAGGTGGTAGTGGTGAAAAGCTCGCAAGCATATTTATTAATCTCACCCAAGACCGAGAGCGTAATAGTACCGAGATAGTCGATGACTTGCGCTCACAAGTGGCTGTGTTTAACGACATAAAGGTAACGGTCAACCAACCAAGTGAAGGTCCACCAACCGGTGCGGCTGTAGTGGTCAAGTTCCTAGGAGATGATCTTAACGAAATAACCACCTTGGCCAACAGCTCAGCTGTATTGATGCGAGACATTGAAGGATTGGTAAACGTGGAAACCAGCACCAACAATAACAGTACCGAATTCGTCTTTGAGCTTGATCGGGCCAAAGCCGCTTCACTTGGTCTATCACCGTCGACTGTCTCCCAGATTGCCCGGACCGCAGTATTTGGTAGCGACGCCACCTCTTTGACGACGCTCACCGATGACATCGATGTTGTGGTGCGGCTCAATGTCAGCAACGATGCAGATGCTACTGCCGAGTCAGCCAATCAAACCACTATCGACGCGATAGAACAAATCAGCATCCCGACCCAAAGTGGACCAGTTCCCCTCTCGAGCTTGGTCACTACCTACCTGCGTGAGTCGAGTTCGGTAATCAATCACGAAGACGGCAAGCGAGTAGTTTCAGTAACCGCTGACGCAGCTAGTGATGCAAACTCAAGAGAGCTACAGACAACGGTAGTCGATCAAATCAACGCGCAGCTCGATATTCCTGATAACGTGACCATCAGTACCGGTGGTGGTGAGACAGAAGACTCAAACCAGGCGTTTATTGAAATGGCTCTGGCACTAGTGGTAGGTATCTTGCTGATGGTGGCGGTGTTGGTACTACAATTCAACTCGTACCTACACACTAAGTATGTCCTGACAATCTTGCCGTACTCCTTGATTGGTATCATGTTTGGTTTGTCACTGACCCAAAATCCGCTCTCCTTCCCTTCAATTATGGGCTTTATCGCTCTGTCGGGAATCGTGGTGAATAACTCAATCTTACTGATTGACATGATGAATTCGATGCGTAAACAAGCACCAGATCGGCCAGTCAAGGATATTGTCCTTGAAGCCTCTGGTAACCGTCTGCGTCCAATTCTGTTGACCACGACCACAACTGTGATTGGTATGGTGCCACTCACCTACGCGGGTGACCTGTGGTCACCACTGGCCTACGCGGTGATGTTCGGACTAGTGTTTTCGGTTGTGATTACTCTGGTTCTTATCCCGATTCTCTACTACCGAAATCCGGGAACAGTTAATTCTTAAGGCAGTAAAAGAGCTCTCCGTGACGGAGAGCTCTTTTGTACTATGGTATAGCTAGTGTCGTTTTAGCAGTGACATGATGCCATTGACAATTCCGATGGCGAGTACCAGCCACGTAACATACGCTATGAAGAATTGGATGAAGGTAAAGTCAGTGATGCCTTGAAGTTTGAGCGCAACGAGTGCACCAAGTGTGTACCAGCTTCCAGCTTGTAGCGCTGGACCAAAGGTGCTTGGCATGATTCGAAATGTCATTAGCACAGCATTGATGAACAATACAGAAAGCGCGAAGAGTTGTGCAATATCAAACGCAGTCAAGCTGGTGACTCCCGAGTAGACAAACTCAAGAGCAATCAGACCGAGTGTGGTAGTCAAAATTGCCACCATCGCAACTCGCAGCAGTGTGTACACTACACCCATCATTTTTCTTTCCGTTTCGTCAATTTTGCCGTCGGAGATGGCCACGAAGAAATTAATAATTGCTAAAGTCGATGAACCAACCCCTAGAGAAATCGAAAATGTCTGCAAGATTGCAACCAAAGAAATAAATATTGTCATACCCCTATCATAGCAAATGAAATCTCAGTTTATACAGAAAAAGAGATGCGAAGGTGTACAAACGCTAATATAAAATAGTAGGTTGTGATTTATCAGAAAGATTACAAAGGGTCCATGATAAAGTAGTTAGATGAATAAAAGTGGATTTGAGCACCTGGAAAGCATTTACCGAAATTACGATATACGCGGTAAGTATCCAGAACAAATAACTCCAGATGAAGTAAAAAAGATCGGATCAGCCATTGTTATGCATTTTAAGTGCAAAAAGGCTGCTGTCGGTCGTGATATCCGACCATCTTCACCCGTCCTGCAAGCAGCACTAATTGAAGGTCTTACCGAAGCTGGCTGCGATGTGGTTGATTTGGGCGAAGTGACTACACCAATGACGTACTTTGTGTGTGGTACTACCGATGTCGATGCGACTATTATGGTGACAGCCTCACACATGCCTTCCGAATACAATGGTCTGAAAATCGCAGTAGAAGACGGAAAGCCGGTGGACGCAGCCACTTTAAAAGTACTAGAAAAAATAGTCGGAGAACATGTATATGCCCAGAGCGAGACTTTTGGTGTTGTGAAAACTGAATCGCCATTAGAGCGTTGGCGAGAAAAGTTCCTTCAAGCACATAGTTTTGAAAATAAAAAACTAAGAATAGTCATTGACCCCGCGAACATGATTGGTGGTTTAGAGATTGATACATTCAAACAATTTGAACCCTGGCTTGAAGTGTTCACAATTTACGATGAATTTGACCACACCACACCTAATCACGAAGCAAATCCAATTAAACCAGAAACACTTGTTGATCTAGGGAAAGCAGTAATTCAGTATAAGGCTGATTTAGGAATTGCTTTTGATGGCGATGCAGACAGAGTTGGATTTGTCGATGAAAAAGGGGTTTTTGTGCCAGCAGATCTAGCTGGTGCACTCATAGCAAAACAGTTGCTACAAAAAAAGCCTGGTGCAACCATTGTCTACGATCTTCGTTCTTCGAACGCTTTACCAGAACTAGTGGCGAAAGCTTCTGGTACTCCGGTGGAGTGGAAGGTCGGTCATACAAATATGCGTACCAAAATGCGTGAGCTAGAAGCTGAGATGGGCATTGAGTTGGCTGGGCATTATTTCTTCAAGGATACTTCATATTCTGAAGGTGGGCCCTTACCAGCGTTACTGCTACTTGAGATGCTGCACGAATCGGACAAGACATTGTCAACATTAGTCCAGTCTATCAACCCATACCACCACAGTGGTGAGATAAATTCCACTATCACTAAATCTATTGACGCAATATACAACGAACTCAAAGTCGCCTTCCCGACTGCTCAGATTTCAGAGCTCGATGGATTAAAATTCGTGTTCACTGATTGGTGGTTTAGTGTTCGTCCATCCGCAAACGATCCAGTACTCCGTCTAAATCTAGAAGCTGCCACCTTCAAACAAATGGAAGATCGACTAGATGAAGTTCTGAGTGTGATCAGATCATAGCCGTTCATCATTCGTTAAAGAAAACGTAAAACCATATTCCTAAAGAACTTGAAGGGCGACAAAGAAATAAATAGCGAGGCTTGATACATCTCGAATCACAGTAGCTAATGGGCCAGAAGCCAATGCTGGGTCTTTGCCAACCCGCTCAAATGCCCACGGTAGTATCAAAGCGACAATCACACTGAAATATACAGTCAGCAATACAGAGGTCGCGAGGATAAGTGTAATAGTGGCCTTACCCAGCCACAGCCAAGATATGATGCCGATTAGCACAGAGAGTATCCCTCCAACAAAAGTGGCTATAACAAGCTCCTTACCAAGGCGCTTAACGATTGATGTCCGCAGCTCGGTTGCGAGCGAACGAACAAAGACCATTTGGGTTTGTGATCCCACCGAGTCTGCAATGTACACAATCGCCGGTATAAATGCAGCCAGCGCCAGCTCGCTCTCCATGGCGTAGGAATATTTTTCAACTACCCACGCAGCAAGAATACCGCCTCCAAGACCAATCACCAGCCAAGGCAACCGACTGGTGAGATGTTGCCAAATGGTAAATTGAGAAAATCGCTCACTGGCAGTAACATTAACACCAGCATATTTCAATATATCCTCAGTGTGTTCGTCGCGCAGTGTTTGGAGGATGGTGTCTGCAGTCACTACCCCGATGAATTCGTCATTCATTGAGAGCACCGGAACAGCTTTGATATTTTGCGCAAGTGCCAGATGCGCTACATTTTCCTGATCGGTATTTTGGTGCACATACGCCACATTTTTGATCATGATATCTGCTATAACTGCATTTGGTTTTGCTATAAGCAACTCGTGCAAAGACACGACTCCAACCAGTCGTGTATTATCTAAAACATAAATATAGTCGATGGTTTCGTACGTATCGCTAAAAGCCTGCACGTGCGCAAGTGTATCTGCGGCGCTTGAATTCGCAGTGGTGTTTGGCACTGCTGTAGTCGCGAGTCGACCAGCTGTTTCTGGTTTGAGTTGATTCACCCTAATATTAAAGCATTAAAAGTACCAAAGTGTGTACCAGTGCGTGCACAATTACCATTCGAACAAAGTACACAACCCCCCCCCAATCGCACTTGCGAATGGGGGGGGGCTAAATATACAGCGCTTCAAGAAGCAGATGCATCCATGCAGATATGACGGATTGCTCGCTTGAAACTCAACTGTGAGTCTGGCAGGTACCATGTCCAATCAGTGGTAGAGATGACTCTGGGTTTCGCGTAACGCGTACCCGGTATGCTCGCCGATTTTGGCGAATATTCGTGTTTACTCAAGACACAAGAACGGGCTTCGATGGAGCTGGTCGCACTTTTGACCACAAAATCGGATACCGCTTGGGCGACACCTGATGTTAGGTATATAGGAACAGAGCTTGTTAATATTGCAACAACCAAGCTTATGAACAGGGTGCTTGTTAGCTTTTGCACTAGATATCCTCCTGGATAATATTAAGACACGTATCTACTAGCAGTATAACAAAATCAATACATTTTAGACACTTTCTATTCTGGTAGAAGACTTTGTACCGAGTTGACCAAGGAAATAGTGACCGCAGAAACATATTTTCGGAAATCCCCTGGTGGTGAGAACCTGTTTGATTGAAACGGAATATGTGAATTTCTAGAAGGTGGTGGATTTGTGGTAATAGAGCGGTAACGTATACTGGATACATAACAATAAGAAATACATACAACATGAACAATGAAAGTTTTGGAAGTAGTGGTATTGAAAATGAAAAAACTACAGAATCTGTTATAAGTCAGTATATTGAGTTGAATACAGAAGTGACTGACATGCTTCCAATGTATCAATCACAAGAAAAGAACCCTCGTTGGGAGAAAATGAACGAGATTGTGAGTCAGATTGATGAAGAAGATATAAAAAGATAAATAGCAGAAGGACATGATAGTGAGGTGATTAGTCTATATGCGTCAGTGATTTCTCAGCTCGAATCCTTCAAAGAAGAGTTGCTCTAAGAATAGTAATATATTTGTCATACGAACAAGTATACAAAACTCCCGATCCGGGAGTTTTTGATGCTGCGAAACATAGCGGAGAAATGGGTCAGGTACCTTTAACATATTGAATCACTGATAACTTACCCTTAAGGGACATTATTGTTTTGGCGGACTGTACAGGATTTGAACCTGCGACCGCTTCGCTGCCAGCGAAGCGCTCTAAACGGCCCAAAAGCCCCTTTAAGAAGTAGGAGCTTTGTTTGTCAATTTCTCCAGACTGGTGGCACCCGAAGCGCTAAGTGAATACAAATCGTGTGGTAATGTTATAAATACTTACTGCATCAGCACCGACATAACACACTCACGGACTGACGTCGCTCGCTTTGCTGTTGCGGTGCCTTCGGGTGCGTTTGTGAGTTTACATTTAAGAACGGGAATATGGATTTTTCAACGATGATACATGTTCTATTTTTCCTTGTTCTGCGAGTGTGTCCAAATGGCGGTCTATTGTATCAACAGAACTGAGGGAGTAAATTTTTCGAACGACAGCCCTATCGGGACCCCCTTTTGTATAGGGGTTTTCAGTTAAGATTTTTAGAATTTTTTCATCTATTAATGACTCAACTCTCTCTTTTAATTTTGACCTCTCGTCTAAAGTAAGGTGTTCTAGAAATGATCCGGAGGAGTCATCAAACCACGATAATTTTACTCCCATATCGATCAGCTTATTAAGTAGACGATAATCCATCTTTAGAGATCTTGCAGCTGCGATGGTAAACTTTTTTACGGCACGTTCTGGATTTAAATCAGCTATTTTTTCATAAAAATGAGCATTTTTAAATCTTATGTTTAGCTTATGTGTTACTAGTTCCTCGTATCCTTGGTTGATTAGCATACTAGCTATGTCTTCTGGTAGATAAACTTCATCTAGTTTTTCTAGGATTTCGACTTGATCATGTTTAATCAGTTTTTGAACAAAATGATTCCACTCAGCGACTAAACTATAAGTGAAACGATAAGGGATTAACACTTTTTGATTCTCAACGATCTCAGATATACGTCCCTGTTCAAGTAAATAATCACGTATTGCGTCAATAAAATCTTTGTTGTTATGATTACCAATAAAGCGTTTTTCAATTAGGAATTTCGCTGGTACAATATCAAGAAGTTTTAAAATTGTCTCTTCACTCAAGTGAAAGTTCCATGGATTCTCAAATATGGCATCTAAGTGCCCGGATTCAATGAGCAGATTCGCAACCTCATCACGGAATGTTATGTAATTATATTTACGCTTCTGTCCAACGAAACTAGATTGCTCAGACCCGTCTCCTATAAATATTTTCTCAAAAAACCCTGAATTAATAATGAATTGAACAACAGGTACCTGGCTCGCGGGTTCCTTTTCAAATTCATATAGTAAGTCTAAAAATTTACCTACACATACATTAGAACGATCTTCCTCGATCAACACAGACAAGTAATCTTGGCCCCGATCGCCCTGAAGATCGGCAAACGACATTTTTAGGAATAATTCAGTAACTTTATTCAGCATCTTCTCACTACGCGAAACTAGTTCTTGTATGTCATCGCGGTCAGATAAGTTGAGCTTTTCAAAGCTTGTTGCTACCAATCCGTCTAGTCCACAATCTATCAAAGTGAGTGCCGTGTCTTTATCAAGTGAATTAAATTTTTTAACATGTGTTGCAACGATATGATTATTACCAGTAGCAAGCAATTTACGCACGAGTGCATTATGATCGTCTAAGCTATTAAAACGTTCTAAATTGTTAATCACAAGTTCCGCTTGTCCAGCGTCAATCAGTGCAAATGCTGTACTCTCGTCGAGCTCTCTATCTTCACCTAGATACATAAAAACGTAGTCCTTTAGTTTGTCTCTTTTTGAGCGTAATTCATTGATTCTCGGGTCTCGACTATATCCAAAACCGTGGATATTCTCATCAATTTCGTATAAAAACTTGAGTTCATCAGCAGTAAGTTCCTCACCGGCTCCGACTTTTTTATCAATACCAGTAAGGCGCTTCATATCAACAGAAGCTGTTTTATATTGTTCTGCCTTATCACCAAATTCATCTAGCTTGTCATCTAAAACTTCCTGCAAGATTGGCTCCATCTCTTGATTAGAAAGAACACCACGTACTTCACCAATCTGATCCTCCTCCATTCGAATTGCAATTCGTGGCTGAGTGGGTTTGCCATTGTTATCATTCGTGTAGTAGACATAAAAATCACCCTGGGACAATTGACCTTTGGCAGTTTCATAACCTTCAGTGCACCAACCAGTACCTTTACCACTTATTGATTCATGCAATTGTTCAGCCTGATTTTGCTCAACAGTTAGTTCAATACCCGCCTCAAGATTATTTTGAGTTTGTTCTGTTGTTTTTGATCCTTCACTGCCATAAGGGTTATAATATTGCTCACGCTCATTGTCTGTCCAATCGCCACCAATCCAGTTGTCATCGGCGTCGAAGAAATCATTAAAACCTGGATCTTCTTGGATTTCGTAATCTTCTTCACCACCGGCAAAATACTCCGTATCTAATTGGCGGTTACTTGTTTGAGCATACCTGATCCATACCCCCTCAATATTCTCACTATTTTCAATACTAGCTTCGAGTGAACGCTGTATTTCTACTGCATATAGATCAGCAAATTTAGCGTCGTAGAGTTGTCGTACTTCAGGATCTTGTGTTTTTTTGGGATCGTGTTCCTTTAATGCTTGTGTATATGAATCGCATACGCGAGCTAATGCATCCCGATATATATCAGGGAACGGTGCGGTTGTAGACTTCGTTCTTTTTTTAAAATGACCTAATTCTTTGTCGAATTGGGAAAATTTCAAAATATTACGAAAAGCAAAATACTTAAACCAGTCAGGATAACCAGCATCAGAAGAACTTAGATATGTTACCCATTCTCTGAGACTATGCTTCTGATCGGCTTGAACAGTTTCAAGCATCCTTTCTTTAATTTCTTCATTGACTTCAATATCGCCATGACCTCTTTCACGCGCAATTCGTTTCTGAAGATTGATGTAGCTCTCGGGTAGTTCTGTAATTAAAAACTTGTCACACAACTTGTTGAAGATCAATTCAAGGTTACGTTCTCTCGTTTCTTCAGATATTCTACCCTCAGGAGACGTGCCTCGACTCTGAAGAAATAGTTTATGCAGTCTGTCCAGATATACTTCAATCTTTTGCTCAGGGTTATTTGGCACTGGTTTATTATCTAAGGACTTCCGTTTTAAGTTTACTCGCTCAATAGTTTTCTCTATCTCACGCTCTTTCTGCAGATCAGGTTGTTTATGGGGAAGAAATGATGACTCAAATGACATATAAAATATATTATCACGGCAACCCTAAATTTCCTTTCTACTTTTTGGCGGCTTCGCCCACACACCTATTCCGCTTTTTTAGAAATGGTAAAAAATTTTTGGGAGTTGCTCGCGCCCAAGGCGCTAGTATCGCTACCAGCCCGAATGCGTACGCAGAGGCATAAAACACCACGCGCTCGACGCGTTGCTAGTGTTTAGATTGGAAGTGAGTCCAAGCTTGGTGCAATAGAGACATCAGAATAGAACCCGAAAGTTCTATTTTGGTGGACTGTACAGGATTTGAACCTGCGACCTCTTCGCTGCCAGCGAAGCGCTCTACCAGCTGAGCTAACAGCCCAAGTGAGGAATTAAGTGGGAGCTTGCTCACATTTAAGTTCCGAATGCCGGGCTGAAAGTTTCTCTTCCAGCCCAAATGAGAAGTTAAGTGGGAGCTCGCTTACATTTAACTTCCGAATGCCGGGCTGCAGGCTTGTCTTCCATCCCATTACTTGAGGGCGACAGAATTGTAACAAGATTTTACAATAAACTAAATACCTCAGGTGGTATACAATACTCATATGTTTCAAGGCCTAAAAAGAATATGTGCTCATCGTTGGGTGCAGGTACTGATTGTGATTACATTTCTAGCCGTTTTAGTATACTTGCTGTTCTTTAAAAGCATTACCATCACCCCACAAATGGAAGCAAAAAGAATAACTCAATTGGAGTTGACCAAACAATCGCACCAACTCTCTACGTTTACATCAGATGGGTGCTCGGGCGGTATCTCAAAAAACTGGGCTACCGGTATTGAAAATTTCTCTAGCCTCTCGAACTCCATAGCTTCTGAGTACTCCAATCTGTATTCAGTACCATTTGAAGCTGCGTGCGTTAAACACGACCGACTCTACCACGCTGGTACAGGCGGATACTCTGGTCGACTGGTAGCTGACAATCAATTGCGCTTAGACATAATGCAGTATGGTATTGACCGCGCAAGTGAGATCCAGCAACGCACTGGCCTGGCGCGTCCTGAACAAGCCATCTATCTATACGAGGTGATTGCAGAAACTGTGTACAGAGGCGTCAGACTGGGAGGAGCTCCTTGTACCGGAGAGCCATATGCCTGGGGGTATGGATACAACAACGGAAACTGTATAGATCAGTAAATAAACTAACAGTCGATTTACTGGTACTGGATAAACAACGGCTGTGGAGTTAGATTGAGGATTTCTCTTGGGGACAGAAGGTGTGTACTGGGTGCTTTCATGTCATTGCCGTAGAAGACTTTGAACCCAGTAAATTGGACTGGTTCGGGTTCGATGACGTTGTAGTAGGTGCCAATTTTATTGGCTGGCGGACCCCAACCGTCCATCACCATGACAATCTGAGTATGTGCATTTGGCTTGATGTCAGCATGATTCTGGACCATATTTTTGGTAAAGCGGTGTACGATAAGAATCTTGGGCGGTAGATTATGCTCCACTGACAATGATTGCAGGTATTCTGCCGCTCTATTGATATCCTGCGCATTGACCATACCGATGACAGTGCCTGGTGCTCGCTCATTATGCATGGCAAACTCTGGATCTATCGCCAAGTGCACATCTGGTTTTATGAGCCATTTCTCCAACCGTTCAATCTCTGTCTGGAGGTCAGCCAGACCCACTTGTACTTCAAGTATCAATATACCGTCTACCTCCTGCGCGAGCCGGTGCGCTTTTTCTATCTGGCTATCTGGCATCAAGTTACGATACATACCGTCAGCTCCCGGGTCTGCTTGGGCGACCATTGCGATGTAGTCGATAGCGGGGATGACTGGGGTCTGGGGGTCTGCTGCTTCCCAGTTGGCGACTTCGTTGAGCAACATGTTCTTCATTACCTCCGGTGGAAATTTACCCAAGGCTCCCATCCGCGTAGAATAAAAATTGCCGTAGTAGGCAACGATGCGATGAAAGGGTAATAGCGCCCCCAGCTCTGGAAATGAGACTTCTGCAGGCCAAGCTTTACTATGCGCGGCAAATAATTCTTGCGGGTCACGCGCAGGGATAACCGTGGTGGTGGTGCCAGTGCTGGATGCATATGACACCTGGGTGCTGGTGCTCAAAAGCGCATAGAGACCATTGTTGGCCATGCGCAGCATTAAAGTTGCATACTCTGTTTTGTCGAGTGTCGGCTCTGGAGGGATGACTTGTTGAGGCTGGTCTGGATTTTCTATTGTATTGAGTTCTGTCGTTGGCGTTAGCGCCCGCGATATTTCAGTCGGTATAAAATAATTCGCCAGCGTTAAACCCGCAAAGAGCAAAATAAATACGCCAGTTAGGCCGATGAGTACTCGGGTGAGCGTATCGTGCTTGGTTACTCTGGGTTCCATATTGAAAAAGTATAGCACCCTACACAAAAGAAAATGCTATCTTTACGACATCAACTGGTCATGTCTTAGCGAAAACCGCCACGGTTTATCAGCCCATTCTCCCGCATACGTTACTCCTATCCTTGGCGCAGTCTTAATTACTGTTTCTGGTACAGCTACTCCCCTATCCTCAACCCAAATCCCGCTCTTGGGTGTACTAGGTAGCGTGTTTATATCGCGAGTGATACCTAGTGTTTTAGTAACCCGACCCGGACCGTCAATGCCCTCTACTCCACGGATCATGACTGCCGCTGGATAATCAACATCACCAGTCACGATGTTGATAATGTGGTGCAGTCCATATATCAAGTACACATACCAGTGACCAGCGGCTCCATACATTACTTCAGTGCGTGGTGTGCGGCTTTTTGCAGCATGGCAGGCTAAATCAGTTTCTCCGTCGTAGGCTTCGACGTCTGTAATCATATACGCCTGCTGTTCGTCTTTGAGCGTGACTACCAAATACTTACCCAGTAGATCAGGTGCTACAGTCAGTACTGGTCGCTGAAAGAATGACTGTGTGAGCACGGTATTCATACCTGCAGTATAGCCCAAAACACCTTTGCCCGCAGAATCTGGTAGATTCTGCGGGCAAATGCGTGTCGCACAGCTTTATTTGGTTAGTTTGTGTTGCATTTTGGACAACACCACGCGCAGCCATCGATTAGGTCTGCCCACTTGGGTACCCGCCGCTTTGCCTCTTCTAGAGCCAGGTGACAATCATTAAAGTGCCCGAGGGTCAGAGCGTGCGTGCTGTCTGGCAAGTGCGGACAGGTATCTGCATTGTGCAGCTCGTAATTTCCCCCACTTTGTTTATTTTGCTGCTGGGGATTTAAAATATAATGCCCAATTTCTATTTCCATATTTCTAGATGGTACCATTTTCTACTTAAAATTTATAATTACAGGTCTGGTACGTGGTATAACTAAAATATTACACTAAACACACGTTCGTATGGCTGACAAAAACATAGAGATAGAAGGCAAACAAGTAGGGCGCATTAAAGCTGGGTGGATTTTATTCAAAGAAGCCTGGGGTTACTTGCAAAGCGATAAGGAAATGGTCTTCATACCACTGGTCACCGCCATCTTGAATATTTTACTATTTGGTTTCTTGATGACTATCTTTTTCTTTTTAGTACTTAATGGCACCTTTTCAATTAGCTCTGAAGGAGAAACATCTAGTGTCGGTGAGTACATATTCTACTTCTTCATCTATCTTATCGGTGCGTTTACTTTAGCTTTGTCACAAGCTGGAGTGGCACACACTGTGTATACCCGTGCTCACGGTGGTGACGCAACGCTTGGTGAATCACTCAAGGTGGCTTTTTCTCACTGGGCGTCTCTTTTGTTGTGGTCAGCTATCACCAGTACTGTGGGTCTGATACTGCGTATGATTGCAGAACGTTCAAAATTACTCGGCCGAATCGTGGTCGCTCTGTTTGGAGTCGCCTGGTCTATACTCACCTATTTTGTAGTTCCAGCCATCGTACTGGACAAAAAAAGCGCTCCAGCAGCGATTGGACACTCAGCCAAAGTGTTGAAACAAACGTGGGGTGAGGCAGCAGTGTCAAACGTCTCACTTTCGATTGTTTTTCTGTTTGCCTATATCTTTTTGATGATTGCTGGGTTTGGTCTAATTATATTCCTGGTCAGTGCAAATGTCGGTTCTGCCATTTGGTTTGTGTTGCCACTGATGGTGATTGGTTTTATAGCTCTTGTTCTGGTGCAATCAACTCTTGAGAGCGTGATAAAGACGTTGTTGTATATTTATGCGAGCGAAGGAGTGCTGCCACCGAACTTCAATCCGGTACTCCTCCAAAAAATGCTGCAACGAAAAGATGGCGCCTATCCTCAGCCTCCGACTCCACCGCCGAGCACCACCGCACAGCAGTCTTCAGAGCCAGTCTCATTTACTCCAAATAGCACCGCAAGCGAGTACTCGAGTAGAGGGTAAGTGGGTTTTTAGAGGACGGGCTACAAAAAACTCGCGATGGTATGCATCGCGAGCTTTTTCTAGATACTGCTGCACTATTCAATAGTGAAGTCTACTACCGTCTCCCCTTCTACTACTGCGTTGATTCGTCCGGGTACATAGTCCATTGTGACTGGTAAATCTTCACCGTCACGCTGAGTTACCCGAAATGGTACACCGGTTGCTTGTGCGTACACCTCAGCCTCAGCTTCTGTCATGCCAATGATTTCGCTTCGCATATCTTGCTGCTGACCAGGCGGCGGTTCTTGTGGTGGAGTCACGGCATCATCTGGCACTTGGTCTGGAGCACTGGGTCGGTTATCTGTTGATAACGGGCTGTCTTGCCAACCAGTCGATTGACTGTAAATAAAAACACCGCCCCCGATAAGCACTAGCCCCACTATCGCCCAAACATATGTATGTTGCATAGAAATTATTGTTATTCTTCAAATTATACTACTTCTACTACTAGTATCAACTACCTGAAGCAGTGCTCAAGTGAGATCAAGTTACGATATTTAGTGAGTGAGTAGTCAAATACTAATCACCAGCCCTTTGCATTTTTCGATGCAAGTCGATATAAAACAGTACCTTGGTAAAAATATCCAAAACTAGATACAGCACAGCCGCTGTCACCGCAGTGAGTACTCCGTACCCATCAGGAGCCAACAAAAATACGACCGGAAAGCCTGTCCAGCCCAGCAGGATGTATTGCGCCAGAGCAGAGCGATGGGGTGAGGTAGTGGTAAGTAAAGGGTAGATCAGGCGAATATACGCGATAGTACTGACAGCAAAGAACCCAATCATATACCAGCCATCGTAATAAGAAGCTGCTGCACCAGTGAACATCACAATCGCCGTGAGATACAACAGGAATACAGTTTCCGAGAGAGACTTTCCAAGTGATCTGGCGATTTCATACATTAGCAATGTACAACTCAGACCATAAAATATCCAGCGAGTAGGATAGACCAATTCCCCGGCCGCACCAATCGATACCAATGAACCCTCCAGCATGAGGGTGTACGAAATAATCGTGATAAAACTGACCAAAAATGCCGAGTTAAACTTTTTCTTATATACCCACAAAAAGTATAGTGATGCTAAAGAGAACACGGCGATGCCGATGGCAAATATAGTACTAATTTCGATTTCCATTAACTGAATCGTACCACAACATACCGCCGACTCATGCGTTATATAAGCTTTTCAGTGTGTTTTTGATTATTCCTTTTCTTTGTAGTCTGACAACTCAGCAAACTTGGCGGTCATAGTCGGGTTGCCACGAGTCAGTTTTTTGATGGTCAGATCGTCAGCTTTGTTATTGGCGTGTCGCAGGTTGTCTCCAGAGGATAGCAACGCATCTTTGGTCTTTTGTAGGTGATCGATTGTTTTATCGATTTCGTCGATAGCCGTTTTGAACTTTCGACTCGCCAAATCAAAGTTCTTGGCAAATCCAACCTTAAACTTGTCGAGGCTCTCTTCAAAGTTAGTAATATCGACGTTTTGATTTTTCACGACAGCCAGCTCGGCTTTATATTGCAGTGCTCCCATAGAAGCGTTACGCAAGAGAGTAATCATCGGGATAAAGAATTGTGGTCGGATAACATACATTTTAGGATACTTGTGTGACATATCGACGATCCCAGTGTTGTACCATTCATTGTCAGCCTCAAGGAGTGTCACTAACACCGCGTATTCACACCCTTTATCAGCCCGGTCTTTGTCGAGTTTTTTGAGGAAATCTTCATTTTTGTGTTTGGTAGCAGTGGCATCAAGCTCATTTTTCATTTCAAACATGATCGAAGTGATCTCATTTCCCTGTTCGTCGTTCTCTTTATAAATGTAGTCACCTTTGTTGCCACCAGCAGCATCGTTATCCTTTTCAAAGTAGGCATTCTGGAAGCCTGTCGCCCGGAGTCGATTGAATTCTGTCTCACAGTGTTGCTCTAGGGTCTCTCCCACCATTTTGGTACTGAGTTTCAGCTTCATGTCTTTCAGTCGCTCAATCGCTTCATCCTTGAGCTTCATCTCGCTCTCGTATTTGTCTTTCAGTGACGTCGCTAATAACTGACTCTCATGCTCTTTATTTTTAAGCTCCGCAGTGAGGCTATCACGCTCTTTTTCAACCGTTGTGACTGCTTCGGTGACGGCAAGTTTCTTTTGTAGTTCGGCGTTGCTGATCGTCGACTTGAGTTCATTGAGCTCCGCTTCTTTCCGCGCAATGTCATTCTTGAGCTCGGTTTCTTTACTAGCGAGACCTGACTGCAGCTCATTTTTGAGGTTTGCTTCAGCCAACTCCACTGCACTAGCTTTTTCAGCCGCAAACCGCTGCTCTCGGGCTGCTAATTCCTTGGTAAATTCTTCATCACGTACTTGCTTGAGGATGTCGGCGTACCCCGCTTCATCCATATCAAACGCCGTTTTACAATTCGGACAGACAATTTTATTCATAGCTTTCTATTTTACACGAAACAAACGGTTTGAGTTAGAGTTAATTTAAAAATATTTTCAGTTTTTGTGATGTAAGAATCGTGATTGAGCTTCAAGATTCGTAGTTTTCTTCGAGGTACGCTTGCAGTGCAGTGACTGCTTTTTTTCGCATGGAAGTAACAGCCGATTGCTCTGGAGTCATTTCAGCCCAGGTCAACTCTTCACCTTCTGGAATAAACACTGGGTTCCAGCCAAAATCTGAATTTCCCCTTGGCTCACTCGGAACTCTTCCCCTACATTCTCCCTGAAACAAATGGACACCATTCTCATCACACAGCGCAAAGCATGTTTTAGCCAGTGCGTTTCTATCTTCGTATCCATCAAGCAGCTTTGTTAACCCTTCATTTCCAATGCTTTCGAGAAACCATTTGATGAGTGTCCCTGGCAATCCATTTAGGGCAACAAAAGTGAGAGCTGTGTCCTCTACCAATACCGGTGTACCGATAATAGCGTAGGCTGCCTGGGCTTTTTCAGTAGCTATTTCTGCGACATCGAGAGATTGAATCTCTGGTATGTCCAGTTTTTTATGACAAACAGGAAAGCACAAGTATCGCTCGAGCTGCTCAGCCTTGTTTGGATTCCCAGTAATAAACGTAAGTGTTTTCATATATAGTTTTCTTCTTCGTGATACAGATTACTATTATTTTCTTCACTTTCAAAATGTAGTGAGTAAATATGAACTGAACTATACTCTAATTTTCGAACCTCCTCGCTGCTCAATGAAATTGTCTTGCAATACATATGAAGTAAGTCTGCACATGCTCATACGGTAAGGAAAAGCAAGAATGAGAATTAGACATTTTTGAATTTATGTTGTACCATGAAAACTAATTGGTTCTTTAGAACCGTCCTTTCACATACAGCTTGGGAGACTTCACATGTCCGATTCCGTTTTCGAACAAGGCAACAAACTTATTGATATCTGCGCGGAAGAACGTGCGCAATGGGAGAATCATCTACCCAAAGAATTTGAGAGTGATGAACATCCCTTCAAGCAAATCCAAATGTTTGTTGGCGCAGTGTTGACAACGTTTCTAGTATTTGGTGTTCTGGTAGTTGATATTTACTACCTCCAACTACCCCTCAAGTAGGACACTTAATTCATAATAATACACTGACGGTATCCGAAAGTTAAGACACTCCCGCGGTCGGTCATTCAAGAAGGCGTGGATCTCATCCAAATCATCTTGAGTAA
>Ga0306912_1000132_pt1 | contig 43644 bp, 57 predicted proteins | sample AntRauFillE10628_FD_190443 | JGI IMG/M metagenome (GOLD analysis project Ga0306912, IMG submission 190443) | Saline lake microbial communities from Rauer Islands, Antarctica - Metagenome Filla E10 #628 (v2) (version 2) | ecosystem: Environmental > Aquatic > Non-marine Saline and Alkaline >...
GACGCTAACACTGTAATCAACAGTTTAGGAAAATGGTTTGATGATTACAATGAGCATGCCCCACATAAAGGACTAAAAATGTTGTCACCAAGACAATTTTTACGTAAAGTCAGCTAGAAAGAGTGGATCTCTTTTAAGGGGCAACTCCACCTATGCTCAGGATTTTGACAGATAGAGGAACAGAATACTGCGGTCGAGTAGAACAGCATGATTATCAGCTATATTTAGCGATTAATGATATTGACCATACCAAAACTAAAACCATGCATCCACAAACAAATGGGATTTGTGAACGATTTCATAAAACAATTTTGAATGAGTTTTATCAAATAACATTTCGCAAAAAATTGTACTCTTCGCTAGAGTTGCTACAAAAAGATCTGGACGAATGGATTAAATACTATAATAATGAGCGAACTCATCAGGGTAAGATGTGCTGTGGGCGAACACCTATGGAAACCTTACTGGATGGGAAGTTGATTTGGGCTAAGAAAAATTTAGCTCAAATCTAATCTTACAGACACCTTAAAAAAATGGGTAACTGTACGATCAAGTCTGAGCTACTACATTTGATTTGATATTTTATTTCTTTTATAAGTTACTTTTCCTACAACACTTTTTGTATTTAAGGCCACTTTCACATGGGCATAATCCATTTACTTTTATTTTTCCATGCACTCTTGCAGCTTCCAGCCTCTTTTTCCTCAGCTCTAAGAATGAGGCTTGAAGCTGATGCATATATTCTGGTGATAAATTTTCTAAATTAATTATTTTCCAATACACACCTATCAACTTGTAATCTTTTGAATATTCTAGCTCAAGCAACAACCTATCCGTTTCATTTTTTATTATGACTTCTTGCTGGACAAGATAAACTATCTGTTCATTTGCAAATAAATTTGATGTAGAAAATGCTCTAATAGAGAAACCATACGGCCCACCAAATGAACAGATTTTCAGCTTACCGTTATTTATATGTTCAGACAGAAGATGAACAATTGCATCTGATATCATATTCCTATATCCACCAGAAGCGTCGAGCAAATGTTCAACAATTTTAGAGCGGCTGGGTTTGTTTGACTTGGCTAGAAAGTCAATTATTTCTCTTATTTTGAATGGTATTCTTTGCGTGGGGAGATTGACCTCATCTCCATATATAAGTGATGTGTAATAATTATCAATTATATGCCTAAATCCGTTAACCATAATAAAATCAGCATTATCTATTCCTTGCTGCTCCATTATGCTTTGAATGTAGCTATTTTGATCAAAATATAAGCCAAGATGTTCCATTTCATCATATAGCTCAACTTCCCTGGAGGAGGCGCCTGTCATTCTTTTGGAGACATAATGTAAAAAAACCAAGGGGTTATCAAATAAATCAGCATAAACTCTTAAGTCATCAATAGATAACGACCAGGTTGAACCCTCTTTTAGCTCAATCCCTAAAGCCGTTAGATGTTGGGCTCTAGCGGCTAATTCTGTAAATGAATCTAATGTTACTGCACAGACAAAAATCTTGCTAAAATCTTTTATTTTCAGTTGCAGTAATTTATTTCCTGCTGAATCAAAAATTGGGACATCGTTATGTTTTTTTAAAAATTTAACAAATCGATGGCCTTGATTAGCTGGTTTTTGTATTAAAGATTCTAAAGAACTGAGATGCGCTGGAATATCTGTCTCTGGTGATGTATATGCAAATGCTCCCCCTTTCACCTCTATTACAAATAGGTAGTCATCATATAATAATAGGGCATCAGCCTCACACCTCTGAGATTTTTTTTCACCATAGTAAATAGAGCGATATATCTTAGCACCTGGCAGCAGCTGTTCAAGGTATTTGAGTGGCAATTCTTCTGAAACTTCTTTTTGTTTTTCATTCCAAATCCTCTTATAAGAAGGATCTAATTTGAAAATAATTCGCTGTAACACACGATAGAAATTATCAAATAATGAAAAAGTGTCAAAGCAAAAGACTCTATTATTATATAAAATAAAAGGTCGTTTCATTGTAGGCCAAATTCTTAATGGCCAACCTGAGAAATCGCCACCACTAAAAAATTCTGTATCTTGCCCAGGAGACCAAGACAATTCTTCCAATAAAGACATTGGAAGATTACATATTTTATTTACCTCAAAAAGGGCAAAGTCCTCAAGCACATCTTTAATTTCATGCAACTCGTTATCATCAATATGTTTATCATTATCTGAAATATATTGAATTTCATTATCGCTAGATATATGTTGTCTAAAACCCAGCTTTTGTAGTTTATCAAATACCTCAGCCACGCCATAAATTTGTTTCTCTAAAATCTTTGTTATTTCATTGATTAAAGTCTCAGAATCAATACCAAATAATTTCATAAACTCTTCAGAATGAGGGGACAGAATATCGCGTAACGCTTTCTTCTCATGTACTAAGTATCTCTTCCCCCGTATATTCATCCAGGAAAGAACGCAATCACGACGGAAACGTTCAATCTCAACGTTGGAAGCTTCGATTGAATTGTTATTTTGGGTTGAAGCCAATTGATAGTTTAGGCTTATTAAATTAAATAGTTTTTCTATATTCCTTGAAAGCTCTTCCCATGACTCTTGAGGCACATCCTTCTCATAATTTTGAGCTGGTTCAACCGAAGCAATTACACTCTGAACATAATCTATCATTCTAGCGGCATGCGTTAAATCTGAATCCATGGCGAGATCGCGCTTTTCTTGCACAACCTGGGCAGCATAAACCCACCAAGAAAAACATAATAGTTTATCGGGCGGAAAATGAGATATAAGCGTTGCTATTTTACTAACAAGCTCATCTATTTCTTTTATTATCTCAGGTAAGGGTTTTAGAAAAGACTGTTTAGTCACAAGACCTAATTTTCCCTTTTGCTCAATGACTATGGTAGCGAGTAGCACCCAGGTAGCACTGGGTTTTAAGGTAGTAGTTAGATTCTTTCTAACTCTTTGATTTAACTGGTGGGCCTGGTAGGACTCGAACCTACGACCAAGGGATTATGAGTCCCCTGCTCTAACCAACTGAGCTACAGGCCCTATCGGGAAGACCATGTTACCTGGCCTTCCCAAACTTGTCACTGACTTTATTCGCCTTCTTCGAGGAAGCTACGCAAGTCATCAGCACGACTTGGCTGTCTGAGTTTACGTAGTGCTTTGGCTTCAATTTGACGAATACGCTCGCGGGTCACATCAAATTGCTTGCCGACCTCTTCTAGCGTGTGATCGGTGTTCATATCAATCCCAAAGCGCATTCTAAGTACTTTGGCTTCTCTGGCGGTTAACGAGGCCAAAATGCGGCGGGTAGACTCTTTTAAGCCAGAGCCAGTGGCCGAATCTGAAGGCGAGGTAATCACGGTATCTTCTATAAAATCGCCTAGATGTGAATCTTCATCATCCCCAATAGGGGTTTCCATAGAAATTGGCTCTTTGGCGATCTTTAAAACTTTACGAATTTTATCTTCTGGCATTACCATACGCTTGCCCAACTCTTCAGGCGTGGGTTCACGGCCCATTTCCTGTAACATTTGGCGGGCAATCCGATTGAGTTTATTAATGGTTTCTATCATATGCACCGGAATGCGAATGGTCCGCGCCTGATCGGCAATAGAGCGGGTAATGGCCTGGCGGATCCACCATGTGGCATAGGTAGAAAATTTATACCCTCTACGGTATTCAAACTTATCGACCGCTTTCATTAATCCAATATTGCCTTCTTGAATTAAATCCAAAAATTGTAAACCACGATTGGTGTATTTTTTGGCAATAGAGATAACTAAGCGCAAATTGGCTTCGACCATTTCTTTTTTCGCGCGCCGCGCTTTGGCCTCACCAATGGACATATTACGATGCAGCTCTTTAATTTCAGGAATGCTGCGCCGTGCTTGTGCTGCAATATTTTGTAACTGCTCTTGATGATTAATGATTCGCTCTTTTACCAACTCTAATTGAGGACGATATTTTTCATATTTTGCCATAAGCTGATCAACCCAAGTTGGATCTAACTCATGACTGGGAAATTCCACAATAAAATTCTTGCGCGGCATTTTTACTTTTTGAAGACACAAATGCATGATGGCACGTTCTTGCTTGCGGACTCGGTCTAATAAACGGCGCATTCTCCCGACTAAAATATCAAAAGTTTTAGGGGTAAATTTAAATAACGAAAAGATAGTAGCAAGCTCATCTAAAGCAGCTTGCATAGCCGGATGATAGATCCCTTGGGTTTCCTCAATCTGCATCGCTTTTTCATAAGCCATGCGCAGTTCCATAAATTTTTGGCGTGCCAATTCTGGATCAGGGCCGGTATCTAATTCATATTCATCGCCATTTTCGTTGCTTTCTTCTTCCTCTTCTTCATCACTATTGGCTTTTTCTTTTTTAACGGCGGTTTCTTGGTTAATTTGCTCACGCTCTTGAACTGGCGGTTGCGGCAATTTTACCACTGATTTAGTGGCCGCATCAGCTGCTTCTAACTTAGAAATCACCGCATCTACCATTGCCGCAGCTTCCGGATCGACTTTAGGTGGCATTTCCAAGGGGCTTTCATCCACAAAACCGGTAATTAAATCACCTAGGCGCACCTCCCCTAATGCAATCCGGTCATATTCAGATAAAATATGCGCCACATTGGGCGGATGTTGCGCTAATGCTGACAGCACTTGACGCATCCCCATTTCAATACGTTTGGCAATTTCGATTTCACCTTGGCGGGTCAGCAATTCTACTGTCCCCATTTCACGCATATACATCCGTACCGGATCGGTGGTTCGACCAAACTCATTGTCAGCCGAGGCAAAGGCTAAGGCTTCTGCGGCTTCACGTGCAGCATCTTCATCCGCTTCCGCTTCCGCTAATGCTAGGGCATCTTCATCTGGTGCCTCTTCAAATACCGCAATGCCCATATCATTGATAATGCCAATAATATCTTCAACTTGTTCAGGATCGACAATATGATAGGGAAGTAAGTCGCTAACTTCAGAATACGTTAAATAGCCTTTTTCTTTGCCCGCAGCAATTAGGGCTTGTAATTGCGTTGCTTGTTGATCTTGGTCAATGTAACTCATACAAAAAATTCCACTCTATGTCTGCTGCAGTCTAATACTGATTAATTTTTTTTCTCACACTTAAAATTGAACAAGCCTGTTTAGCGAGATAACGCGCCATTTTAACGATTTTCCAGGGAAGATGCTATCACTAATATAGTTAAGAGACTAAATAGCTGATAATCTGTCTTAAACCTGCTGCTAGCGCTGAATTACCCGCTTGAAACGACAGCCCTGTTCTATTTTAGATGTCTTTTTCGGATTTTGTGGGATTTGAAGTTAATATTTTTTTTAATTGGTCCTTTTCCGCTGCTGAAAGGGTCCCGTTACGGGCTTTTTCCAGTAATTGCTGGTTACGGGCTTTGCGATCGCTAATTAATAAGCGTTCAATCGCACCACGAAATTCATCTTCTCGGCCAGCATGTGGAATTAAAGTTAAGCTTTGCAACACGGTTTCAACCGCTTGCCAATTAAACCCCTTTGAGATTAATGTTGCTTTTAAAGCTTCATGGTTAAGGTGGGGATCTTTAATGAGTAATTCAACCATGGGGCTTAATAAGTTCATGCCTTCAACTTGCACTTGAAGCAAAGCTTCTGGCTCACTAAGGCTATGGATTAAACTAGGATGTCTAGCCAATAAAGCACTGGCCAGATAAGCTGGGGTTAATAATCGCAGCCGCAATGCTTCAACCGGCTGACGCGCGGGTCGAGAAGCGCGCGACCCATGCTGGGAAGTTGAGGATATTTTTCCCTCCACAATCGAGCGCTCTACTCCAACAAAGTTAGCTAGTTTATCATACATCATGGCTTTAAAGCTGCCGGCTGGCAATTGCTGTAATAAAGCTTTGGCCTGTTTAATATAACGCGCTTGATTATCAATGGAAGTTATGGGCACTTGGCGCGCGAGCGATTGAAATAAATAATCAGATAAGGGTAGCCCTGCGGTTAATAATTTTTTAAAAGCAGCAATGCCATAGTGACGTAAAAAACCATCGGGATCATAGGGCGCCGGCAAAAATACAAATTTAGCGGCACGACCATCTTCCATTAGTGGCAATAACGTCAATAAGCTTTTCCATGCGGCCTTATTTCCGGCTTCATCGCCATCAAAGCAAAACACCACATCTGCACAATAGCGAAAAATAAGTTGTAAATGCGCAACCGTAACCGCGGTTCCTAAACTGGCCAATGCCCCTTCAATATGGTATTGGCTTAAGGCCATTACATCCATATAGCCTTCCACTAAAATAGCTTGGGTCCAAGCGCTGCGCCAATGCAAGATCTCATATAATCCATATAAACATTGGCTTTTATGAAATACTGGAGTTTCTGGAGAATTTAAATATTTAGGGGTATCGGTATCTTGAATAACTCGCCCACCAAAGCCAATTACTCGACCTTTACTGTCACGAATGGGAAACATGATCCGATGTCGAAAGCGATCGTAGATATTACCTTTTTGGTTATCAATCACCAACCCTGCAGTTAACAGTTGCTCAATACTTGCCTTATCTTTTCCCAAATGGCGAAGTAAATTATCCCAACCTGGCGGCGCATAGCCAATGCCAAATTGCTTTGCCACTTGGCCGGTGAGTCCCCGTTGTTTAAGGTAATCGATGGCCACATTAGCTTGTGGATGATGGCGTAATTGATATTGATAAAATTGCGCCGCTTGTGCTAAGTACTCAAATAATGGTTTAAACACTGCTTGTTGTTTTTTGGCTTGTTCATCTTGTGGCACCACCAACCCCACGCTGTCGGCTAACTGAGTTAGAGCCTCAATAAAGCTCAGCCCATCTTGTTGCATCAAAAAGGCAATGGCATCACCATGGGCGCTGCACCCAAAGCAATGATAAAACTGCTTGTGCGGACTGACGGTAAAAGAAGGGGTTTTTTCTTGATGGAAAGGACAACAGGCGCTGTAATTAGCACCTGTTTTCTTTAAGCGCAAACGTTCCGAAATAATTTGTACAATATCAATTCGGCTCAACACTTCTTGAATAAAGGTATCTGGAACTAAACCAGTTGGCGTCACAGCGGTATTCAATAAGCTAGCTAAGCGTAGCTAAGTGCGCTTTGATTTTATTCCCGACTTGAGTTGTGTCGGCACGACCTTGCAACTTAGGTTTTAACCACGCCATTAATTGCCCCATCTCTTTAATCGAGGTGGCATTACAAGCAATAAAGGCTTGCTCAATCAAAGCTTGAATTTCTGCCTCACTTAATGGGGGTGGCATAAAACTTTGAATAATGTCGAGTTCGTATTGCTCTTGTTGCGCTAAATCATCGCGTTTAGCCGCTTGATATTGACTGATGGATTCGCGACGTTGTTTCAGCATTTTATCTAAAATAATTAACGCGCGCGCATCATCCACTTCAATGCGTTCATCGACTTCAACTTGCTTAAATTGCGCCAGCATTGCTCGCACCACCGCCAAACGTTGCTTTTCATGCGCACGCATGGCTGCTTTCATTGCTTCTTGTAATTGCTGCTTTAAGGTGGTTTCTGCCATCCGTAGAGGCCTCCCCTTGTCACTGCTCAATTAAAGTTAATGCCGACCTCGGCGACTGATGACTCGATCCTCATCTAAACGTGGATCTCTTTGTAATTTCTTTTTCCGAGCACGCTTTTGGGCCGCAGCTTTTGCGCGTTTTTTCTTTTCGGATTCAGATTCAAAGCGATCTCGCTTTTTGACTTCAGAGAGCACCCCTGATTTTTCAACGATACGTTTGAAACGGCGCATAGTGCCTTCAAAACTTTCATTTTCCCTAGCACGAACTCCAGGCATGAATACTTTGACCTCCAACATAGTGTAACAGTTCTATTGATACGACTTATTCCTCACCTTATTGCGCTACAACTCTTGTCACTGGTGGGTATAAGAGAGTATAACATAATTCGGTTGCGCCTAATCAACGTCGGCGGCCATTGTACAACGAAATACAGTAAAGGTTAAGTGTTTTGTCAATATGTATGTTTTAGGGATTGAATCTTCTTGCGATGATACTGGAGTGGCTATTTACCATAGCAAAAAAGGTTTGTTAGCTCACTACATTCATCGTCAAACCGAACATGACGCATATGGCGGGGTAGTCCCTGAATTGGCGTCGCGTGATCATATTCATCGAGTTTTGCCCTTAGTGAAGCAGGTGCTTGCCACAGCACAACTGCAACCTAGTGCCATCGATGGCATTGCCTATACCGCCGGGCCTGGCTTAATTGGGGCCCTGCTGGTAGGGGCCAGCATTGCCCGCAGTTTAGCCTATGCCTGGTCAGTCCCCGCCTTGGCGGTGCATCATTTAGAAGGGCATTTATTGGCACCGATGTTGGAGTCTAGCCCCCCTAGCTTTCCTTTTATTGCTCTGTTGGTCTCTGGCGGGCATACCTTATTAATTGAAGTCACCGGTTTAGGTTGCTATCACATTTTAGGGGAAAGTGTGGATGATGCAGCAGGTGAGGCCTTTGATAAAACCGCTAAATTGCTGGGCTTGCCTTATCCAGGGGGGCCACATTTGGCAAAATTGGCAGAGCAAGGCACGCCAGGGCGGTTTCGCTTTCCCCGTCCTATGACCGATAGACCGGGCTTAGACTTTAGTTTTAGTGGCTTAAAAACCCATGCCCGGCAAACCTTTGCGCAACACGATGATCCCAATTTAAAAGCCGATATTGCCTATGCCTTTGAAGAGGCAGTCATTGAAACCTTATTAATAAAAAGTCAACGTGCCTTAAAGCAAACCAAAATTAAAACTTTAGTGATTGCTGGCGGCGTGGGGGCCAACCAACGCTTGCGCCAACGCTTTGCCGCTTATGGGAACAAAGCAAAAATTACTATGGCCTATCCACGTCCAGAGTTTTGTACCGATAATGGTGCGATGATTGCTTATGCAGGCTGCCAGCGTTTGCTACGCAAAGAAGAAAGCTCCTTGGCAATTAGCGTTCGCCCCCGTTGGCCCTTAACCGAACTTTAAGGTTTTTTGGTACCTAAACGGGCTTCTTGGCCTTGTAATAGGCGTTGTATATTGCTGCGATGCCGCCAAATCAAAAATAACGCCATCATACTTAATAATAGAATATCACGGGTTGAAAACAGCCAATAGCTGGCCAGTGCTGGCATGGAGATTGCCGCCAATAGTGCCGCTAAAGACGAATAACGGGTTATCCCAGCAATACTCAGCCAAATGAATAAAAAGCTAAGCCCTAATCTTAGATCTAAGGCCAATCCCCCGCCTAATAAGGTTGCGACCCCTTTTCCTCCTTGGAACTTAAACCATACTGGGTAAAGGTGGCCTAAAAAGGCGGCTAACAGCAATTCACTGCCTGAAATTGTGGGTAACGCCAGTAGCTGCAACACCATCACTGGTAGCGCGCCTTTAGCAAGATCGCCCAATAAAGTGCATAAGGCTGGCCATTTTCCGCCTAAACGCAATACATTGGTGGTACCTGGATTATGTGAGCCATGTTCACGTGGATCGGGCAGTCGTAATACTTGACACACTAAAACGGCACTGGATAACGAACCTAATAGATAACTTCCCCCCAGTAAGCCGATTCGCCATAATTGCTCTAACATAAGCCTTCCCTTAAGCTGTGAGTATTTCCAAAATATGCTATCTTATGCCAAGAAAATATTTAAGGAATATCATGGATATTATTTCAATCAATCGTTTGGAAGTGCTCACTTTGATTGGGGTTCATCCGCATGAGCAAGTCTTAAAACAAAAATTATTGATCACGCTACAATTTGCCTGTCAAGCCGCACACAGCGCGCAAAGTGATGAGCTACAACATACGCAAGATTATGCCCAAATCGCCGAGCATATCCAAGCCTTTGCCCAAAGCCAGCATTATCAATTACTGGAAAGTTTTGGGGAGCAATTGGCTCAAAGCTTGCAACAGCACTATGCTTTGCAAGGGTTAACTTTAACCATTGAAAAGCCAGCAGCGCTTAAAGCAGCGCAATCGGTGAGTTTAACCTTAACCCGTGGTGAATATGTCCGCCCTGCCTCCTCCTAGCCTTGATGCCATTAACCATAGTGCAGCATTGGTGGATTTTTTAGTCCAATATAGTGCGCAATGGGAGTATCAATTATCATTTAAAGACTATATGCAGCAGGTTTTATATGCTCCAGGCTTGGGGTATTACAGCGCGGGTAATCAAAAATTTGGGGCAGGGGGAGACTTTATAACCGCGCCTGAGCTAAGTCCTTTATTTGCTTATGCCTTAGCTGCGCAATGTCGAGAGATTTTTCAGCAATTTGCCTTTACCAAAGCGCCCCAAATTTTAGAATTAGGGCCCGGAACGGGTCAATTGGCCTTTGATTTACTGCAAGCCCTCGCCGAACATAATGCGTTACCCGAGCACTATTTACTATTAGAGATCAGTGGTGAATTACGCGCTCGCCAACAACAAAAGCTCTCGCAACTGCCAAAAGCCTTGCAATCTCGAATTCATTGGCTAGAAACCTTACCACAAGATTTTAATGGGATCATTTTAGCTAATGAAGTTATGGATGCCTTGCCAGTACATCGGTTTTGGGTTAATGCTCAGCAACAATTAAGCGAAAGTTATGTGCAACTCAGCCCTACAGGCTTTACGGAGCATTTCTTGCCAGCACAAGCACCACTAGTGGCAGCCTTTAATCGCTTGCAAGCCAATTTAGCCACTCCTTTGGTGGGGCCATATTTATCAGAAATCAATTTAATGCTGAGCCCTTGGCTTACCAGTTTAAGCCAATGTTTAGATAATGGGGTGGTATTATTGATGGATTATGGCTTTTCACAAGCCGAGTACTATCATCCACAACGTCAACAAGGGACCTTAATGTGCCATTATCGGCATCATGCCCATTCCGATCCGTTGCTTTACCCAGGCTTACAAGATATTACCGCCCATATCGATTTTAGTCATGTGGCAGAAACAGCATTAGCAAAAGGATTACATCTTATTGGATTTACTAACCAAGCTTCCTTTTTAATGGGCAATCAATTGGCTGAATTGGCCCAAGTGGCCTGGGAAAAAGCCCAAAACCCTTATGCCATTGCACAAGCAGTGCAAGTATTAACCGCGCCCCATGAAATGGGAGAGTTATTTAAAGTCATGGCCTTAAGTACCCAACCGCAGTTGATGTTACAAGGCTTTGCCGAGCACAATCAACTGCATCGCTTATAGCTAATTAAATGGGCAACGAGCGCGTTCGCGTTGGTACCCGCGGCGGTGGGGTATGGCTCGAGGTATTGGTTTCACTGACTTGCCGATTTAGGGTATGAGCTGGGGTTATGAGTTGCGCCTGCGCCATTGCTGGCTCAGTGGGATTAGTATTAGGTGATGGCGTAGTTGCAGCAGCAGGCACTTCTTGATTGGGCGATTTTATGCCTAATTTTACCCATAACCAATGATTAAGTTGCTTAATATATTGGCCTATAGTGCGAATATCGGTACCAATAGATTTAATGGCATCAATGGATTTGCGCAAAAATCCCCGGTCACGCATTGCTTGCAAGCCGTTAACTAACCGCCTATTAAGCTTTTGTAACGCGGTAATTTGGGTTGCTTGCTGTTGCACTTTTTGCTTAGATTGCGCTAATGCTATCGCTAAGTCATTTCTTTTTTGGGCATTAACATCTAATTTTTCGGTTAAGCGCTCTTCACGCTGGTTTAACTTAAGCAGTTGTTGCTGAGCTTGGGCTAATTGTTCAGTAAGTGTTTTTATGTCGTTTTGCGCGCCGCTTAAGCTTTGCTGTTCATTCAAAAGCTCAGTGTTTAATTGAGTGAGTTGCCGGCGCAAATGCGGATCATTGACTCGAAAAATACTTTCACACATTTTTGCCTCAACCGACATTAAATTTAATTCAATATGTTGGGCATTAAAATGTTGAGAAAAATAGGCCGTAAAGGTCGCAAAAGGAGTTAATTTCTCCAAGGGGATCGCTTCAACTTCAGCTAAAGTACCAAAATATAATCGTTCATATTCGCCTTTTAGGCTTACCGCATACCAGTTATCTTTAAGCTGCGCCCAATAAAGTTGGGTGCTTATACCCAAGGCCATGGTGACCAAATCTTTAGCAGGCAGCAAATCATACTCTTTAGTGGCTTCAGGCAAATAATCGATTTCATCTAAGGACCAATCATCATTGATTGCCTTAAATTGCACCTCAGTACGCCTTGCCTTTGAGCGGGTATTTAAGCGCCCTGAATACGTTACCTGACTGGAAATTTGCTCTAATGCAGCTTGGTAATGTTCTGAAATATGGCACAATAATTCAGTGGCTAAAGCGCCAACGCGGCTATCTGGCAACTCGGTTAATAAAGGATACGCTGCTCGATTCACTGCTGTTAGCTTACCACGCCCTAAGAACCAAGAATGATTGGGTTCATCGCGCACTATGTTTCCTAACTTAAACCATTGTTCATAGCTCGTATCACCTAGTGCCGCCGCAACTTTTTTATTCCAGTCACCTAAATCAATATTTTGAGCTAACTCAATGGGTGTCCAAGTTTGATGAATATAGTGGGGCACAATCACCTCTTTAGCTTAAGCTGATTAGTTTGAATTCAAGCTATTTTAACTGGCTAAATTTAAATTGCAAGTTTTTCGCAGCTTAACGGTGAAGTGACTTCTCAGTGCCCTATCGGGGGATGCTTCTTATTTCGTTAGCCGTTGCTCGATAGTATCGAGACTTACGCAGCTTCCATAAGCAAAGACGAGTGTCCAGCCGTCTTTAATTCCAGAATACCTTTATCACGGATATTGAGGGCGGCATTTAAGTCGCGAACTATATCCGTTACTCCGCAAGCTGGACAGTCCCATTTGCGTATCGATATTGATTTTCGTCAATAAGCGTTCGAGCGCGTTTATGTTGAAAATCAGCACGAGCATTCGCTACTTTTTCATGGCATTTAGTAACCATTAATCGAGCCTTGGCTCGATTGGCACTGCCTTTTGCCTTTTTGGATAGCTGATACTGCTTACGTCTGAGGTTTTTCTCGGCACGTTTTACAAACCGTGGATTGGCTGTTTTTTTACCATTAGACCAATGGCGTAATGAGACAGGCCTAGGTCAATGCCTACCACCTTGCCTACTGTAATGCATTTATATTATTAGTTTATATGGGTTTGGTAAATTGAGTGCGCATAATAAAGAGTGACTTCAAGATTACCTCCGTAAAAGACAGAGTGTGAGCAAGTTAGTGGCACATTGGGTATTCACTACAAAGTATCGAAGCAAGATTTGCTTATTTTGTACCCCCCAAAATTATCAATCAGCGTCATGGTCAATAATTTGAAAGCCGTTTCATCTCCTATTGCGACTTCAAAACACATACCTTACCAGACAGAGTAAAAGCGCTGCCTTATGGTCACGCTCATACTTCGCTGGCACTGCCGGCAGTGCGGCAATTGAAACTTTAAAAGCTTACGTAGAGCGTCAAGCAACGCCAGATTAAGCCGCTTTCGCGGCTTACGCCTTATCTCCCCGCCCTCATCGGGCGAGAGTTTACGGCGAAATTACTAATTGCTCTTTTAGCGCGCGCACTCTTGCCGCGTAAATGGCTTGTTTAATCGCCGGACCAACTAAATTTTTATTTTCAACAATAGGACGAGTATCCACTTTACTGACAATATCTAACGCCTGTTGAAAATAGGCGGCTTGCAAATAGGGCGCTTGTTCTGAGCCATAACGTCCCCTTGCATCGGCAGTACAGGCCAGTAAAAACTGTTGAAACCGTTGTGGACGCCGCAAGGCATCTAATGCTTCTAGGGTTTTTAATAAAGTGCTGGCCTTTAAGCTTTGCACTTTATGACAATGCCCATGATATTGCGCCGTCATCGCCGCCAATTCACGAAACTCATTGGGGACTTTTAAACGGTCGCAAAGTTGATGCACCAATTTTACCCCGCGCATCTCATGGCCATAATGATGTGGTAATATTTCTAAAGGAGTGATCCCTTTGCCTAAGTCATGGCATAACACCGCAAATCGCACCATCGGATCGGGGGTTAATAAAGCTGCTTGAGCCAAACAAAGCTCTATATGCAGCCCGGTATCCACTTCAGGATGCCATTTTTTTACTTGCTCGACCCCATATAATTGCTCAACTTCCGGTAACAGGGACTTTAATGCGCCCACTTGACGTAAAGTTTGAATAAAAGCCTGCGGATTGGGCTCGGCTAATGCGCGACTTAACTCTTTCCAAATACGTTCCGCCACTAAATGTTCAAGTTCATTATCTGTGACCAATTGTTGCAATAAGCTAAGGGTAGCGGGTGCAATGCTAAAGCCCAAGTGTGCAAAACGTGCCATAAAACGCGCTACCCGCAATAACCGCAGCGGATCTTCCACAAAGGCGCTTGATACATGACGCAACACCTTATGTTGTATATCATCTTGACCATGAAAGGGATCAATCAATTGGCCATCAGCACTTTGCGCCATGGCATTAATGGTAAGATCGCGACGCTGTAGATCTTGTTCTAACGTCACGTCAGGCGAGGCATCACAAGTAAATCCATAATAACCACGCCCATTTTTACGCTCGGTTCTTGCTAGAGCATATTCTTCTTTAGTCTCGGGGTGTAAAAAGACCGGAAAATCTTTACCAACTTGTTGATAACCTTGTTGCAACATTTGCGCTGGCGTAGCACCAAGAACCACCCAATCTCGCTCTTGTACTTCACGGCCTAATAATTGGTCTCGAACAGCCCCCCCCACTAAATAAACTTGCATTACATCTCCTGGGCCAACAAATAATAACTCACCTGGCTTGCTATTTTAGAGCGAATAGGTTGCCACGGCAACTGGGTTAAGGGGAGTGGGGTTTGCGCAGCCGTTTCAACATATAATAAGGTATTGGGGCCAATCCCTGGATAATGGATTAATTGGGTTAAAATTTTTACTAACAGATCACTGGCAAAGGGGGGATCAATAAAAATAATATCATATCCTTGGGCCGGCAAAGCCTTTAACCAATGACTTGCTGATTGACAATAAATAGCTAAGTGTTGTGGCGCAATGGTAAAATTTTGCGCAATTTTTTTTAAATGGGCCACCACTGAGGGATTATTATCTAACATAGTCACATGCGCTGCGCCTCGTGAAAGCGCCTCAAAACCTAAAATTCCACTGCCTGCAAATAAATCCAAACAAATGGCCTGTTCAATATCTGGGGCTAACCAATTAAATAGGGTTTCTCGCACTCGGTCTGGCGTGGGTCGCAATCCTGGCTGCTCTAATACCGCAATGCTTCGTCGCCGCCATTGCCCACCTATAATGCGTAACTGCCCCGGATAATATGAGGTTTTAAAGACCATCGCCCCCTCCTATCATCACCACGGACATATTTTTTGAATCGATCCGTTGTTGATAAGCGCTTTTAATTTCGGCCAGTGAAACTTGTTCGATTTGTTGCATAAAACGGTCAAAATAATCCCGTGGCAGTTGATAAAACCCCATCATAGCAATTGCTGCTGCAATTTCTTGATTGGTGTCAAAACGTAAAGCAAATCCACCCAATAAATTTTGTTTGGCATTTGCTAATTCCTCAACCGTTGGCCCCTCTTCGATAAATTTGGCTAACGTATGTTGCAAAGCCTTTAATGCGGGTAACGCTTGAGAATTTTGGGTTTGTAGATCTAAAATATAAGGACCAGGAACCCGCATGGGGAGTAAATAACTGTGCACATCATAAGCTAGTCCATATTCATGACGGATCACATTAAATAATCGACTCACACTGCCATTATTGCCTAAAATATGGTTGCCCACATAAAGCGCAAAATAATCAGGATCTTTTCGGGTAATTAACGGCATACCCAGCATAATATGGGTTTGTTTAGCAGGAAAAGTGATGTGTTTTTGCAACGGCGCCTGGTTTAGTTCAGGCATTGGTAATGGCGGCGCGGCATGCCCTTTAGGCAATTGCTGAGTTAAGGTTTCTGCCAGCTTTTTTGCCGCTGCCATATCGATATCCCCAACAATTGCAACCACTAAATTATTGGTCACATAATACTGTTGATGAAATGCCAGCAAATCTTTACGCGTGATAGCATTAATTGTTTGTGGTGTACCGTGAGGCCAATTACCATACGGATGATTGGCATATAAAAGCGCATAAAAGTTTTTTTCGGCAATTTTTTGGGGACGTTGCGCTTCATATTGTAATAACGTTAGCCCTTGCTGTTGCGCACGTTGTAAGCCATTTTCTGGAAAAGCCGGTTGCTTTAAAATCTTAGCCACCACCTTTAGCGCGGTGTGGATATATTCAGGCTTATTTAAAACCCGTATATGTACTATCGCCATATCTTGATACACTTCAGTGCTCAATTTTGCACCCACCGTTTCTAAAGTCTCAGCTACTTCATTGGCATCAATTTGCGCGGTGCCTTCTGCCAATAAACTATTGGTTAAATAGGCTAATCCTGCTTGTTTACCATCACGCACGGCCCCGGCATCTAAGGCAATTTCAATATCCACAATGGGGATGGCCTTAGAATAGACATAATGCACCCGTGCCCCACTGTCAGTGGTCCAATGTTTTAAATCTAGTAACGCTAGGCGACTTTGCAGGGATGAGCTAGGCATCACCTCTGTAGGCTGACTTAAGTTTTTTTCAATGGGTGCGCGCATAGCTGAATTCACCATATAACGGCTACCCACTATACCAAGCAGTGCTAAGGCAATAATTAACCACAATAGTGCATACTTTTGGTAACAGGCTTTTAACTTATTTAACATAGTGTGCCGACTCCGAGGCTTCTGGATGGATCAATTTAGGGACCAACACCGCCACCGTACCCTGATTCGGCACTAAATATTGTTGTACCACTGTTTGTACTTGTTCGGCACTGACTGCTTCAATCCGCGCCACAAACGCTTCGGCTTCTTGCCAAGTGCTGCCCACACTAACCAAACTGCCCAAGGTCATGGCTTGCTCTAACATAGAATCTTTTTGAAACATTTCATCTGCAATTAATAACGTTTTCACTTTCGCCAGTTCTTGCTCTGATAAGGGGTATATTTTAAGTTGCTCAATTTGCTCCAAAATTGCCAGCTCCATTTCTTTAGGAGTCACGCCTTGACGTGGCAATGCACTAAATTGTAATAACGCTGGATAACGCTTCACCGGATCATAATAAGCACTGGCAGTGGCTGCTAATTCTTGACCACGCACCAAATGTTTGGCAAAACGCGCACTTTCCCCCCCATCTAAGGCCGCCACCGCAACCAGTAACGCATAAGCTTGCCAAGAATCCTTAGCCCTTAAATGTCCCAGACTAGGCACTTGATACCCCATCAGCAAATAAGATAAGTTCGCCGGAATATTGACTTCCAGCGTTCGCTTCCCTAGCGCTGGAATTTCATTAAAACGTTTAGTGATTAATGGTGCCCGCGCATTAATATTACCAAAATGCCGCTTAGCTAATTCGTACACTGCTTGCGCTTTAACATCTCCCACCACCACTAATACCGCATTATTAGGGCCATACCAATTGTTATACCAAGCCCTTAAATCTGCAATGGTTAACTGCTCAATATCGTTCCTCCAACCAATAATTGGATCATGATACGGCCCAGTTACATTAGCAGCAGCAGTAAAGCGTTCTTGGGTAATACTCAGTGGGCTGTCATCAATTCTTAATTGACGTTCTTCAAGAATAACTTTTTTTTCTTGCGCAAAATCTGTGGCATGCAGCAATAAATTTTGCATGCGATCTGCTTCTAATTCTAAAACTAACTCCAACTTTGAGGCCGCAACTTCTGTATAATACGCCGTAAAATCCTCAGCAGTAAATGCATTATCTTGGCCACCATTGCGAGCAATAAGCTCTGAATAGCCATCACCAGGCACCGATGAGGTACCTTTAAACATCATATGCTCTAGGGCATGGGAGATCCCAGTGATCCCAGCATATTCATCTGCTGCCCCCACTTTATACCAAATTTGCGTGGCCACTACCGGGGTACGGTGATCTTCACGCACAATTATTTTTAGCCCATTATCTAACTCAAACTCCTGAGGGGCCATCGTACTGATGCCCATGACATTACCTGTCCATAGCAACAGCATGCATAAAAAATAATATTGAGACCCATGACAATTTATCATACGGTTTAAAAGCTTTACCTATTGCCCAGTAATGGTAGGATACCTTATTTTACTTGATTAGCCACTCCACTTAAAGTTGGTGCATACCATGTTTGAATTTTTAAAAAAGCGCAAAAACAAAGATAAGAAGCCTGACTCAGATGAGGCGCCGCCAATCGATGAGGCAGCGCCCCTTAAGCCTAGCGCCACCGCTGAACCCATGGCCCAATCCCCTAAGGACTCAGCGCCCCCTGCCAAGGTCTCGTTCTTTAGTCGTTTAAAAGCCTCATTGTCTAAAACCCGAGCTCAATTAAGTGATGGTTTAGCCAATTTTATTTTGGGCAAAAAAACCATTGATGAGACCTTACTAGAAGAAATTGAAACCCGGTTATTATTAGCTGATGTGGGCATAGAGGCCACCGAAGCCATTATTGCCCATTTAACCCAAGGCATTTCACGTAAAACCTTAAACGATCCGCAAGCGGTGCTTAATGCCTTAAAAAAGGAATTGGTGCAGATCTTAACCCCTTGTGAGGCACCGTTATCTTTAACGCCTTCGGCCAAACCTTATGTGGTGTTAGTCATTGGGGTTAATGGCTCCGGCAAAACCACCACCATTGGTAAATTGGCCAAGCAATTTACCCATGCCGGACAATCGGTAATGTTGGCAGCTGGCGATACCTATAGAGCCGCGGCCGTGGAGCAATTAAAGATCTGGGGCGAGCGCAATCATGTTCCAGTAATTGCCCAGCATACCGGTGCCGACAGTGCTTCGGTGATTTATGATGCATTACAAGCCGCCACTGCACGCGGCGCGGATGTATTGCTTGCCGATACTGCGGGACGCTTACATACCCGAGACAATCTAATGGAAGAATTAAAAAAAATTAAGCGGGTATTAACCAAATTAAATCCTCAAGCACCACAAGAAGTGATGTTAGTATTAGATGCTACCTTAGGACAAAATGCGCTGGCCCAAGCAGTAAAATTTCATGAGCAACTTGGGGTAACCGGGATCAGCATTACTAAATTAGATGGTACCGCCAAAGGGGGCATTATTTTTGCGCTGGCCAAACGCCTAGGTTTGCCATTTCGCTTTATTGGATTAGGTGAAGGGGTAGATGACTTGCGGCCCTTTGAAGCAAGCGCTTTTGTTGAGGCGCTATTTACTGAGGATATCACTAACTAAGCATATTAAATGGAACCAAGGGCTTAACAAGGAGTTGAGGTGATAACATTTAACCAGGTCAATAAATCCTATGCCCGGCAACCGTTGGCATTAAATCATATTCAATTTGCGCTTAACGCTGGGGAAATGCTGTTTATCCAAGGGCACTCTGGAGCCGGGAAAAGTACTTTACTAAAATTAATTGCCGCGCTAGAGCCCATCGATAGCGGTGAACTTTGGGTACAAGGTGAAAATTTAGCCACACTGCGCTCACGCCACTTGCCTTATCATCGCCGACAACTTGGGATTATTTTGCAGCATCCTCAGTTACTACACAATTATTCTGTATTTGATAATGTGGCCATGCCATTAATGATCCAAGGCTATGATAAGCTAACTTTGCAACACCGAGTTCGCGCGGCCCTAACGCAAGTGGGCTTATTAGATAAAGCACAAACCAAACCGCAGTGGTTGGCAACCGGTGAGCAACAACGTGTGGGCATTGCACGGGCTATAGTGCATCGTCCTAACTTATTACTGGCGGATGAACCCACCGGAAACCTCGATCCGATTTTAGCCCAAGACATTATGCAGTTATTTAAACGCTTTAACCAAGTGGGAATGACCATCGTTATTGCCACTCATGATTCAAATTTATTAAATACCTTGCCTTACCGTAAGATTACTTTGCAACGAGGCGAAATTATAGCCGATCGCCCAGCCAATGCGGCTCAGGAGCCAATATGAGTAAAGCCATTCAGTTTTATACCCAATCTTCTAAAACGCCTGGCACTAAAGCCAAAGCCACCCTATTACGCCCCCGACATGGCTTAAGTGGCATTATGGCTTATCTGCATGCCCATTTAAGGGCCATACAAATTAGTGTCCGTGGTTTTTATACTACACCAATTACCACCTTGATGACCTCATTGGCCTTAGGCTGTATTTTATTGTTGCCAGCAGCCAGTATCCGTTTGCTACAACAAACAGAACAATTATTTCCTATCTGGGACCAAGGCACGGCACTGGTCATCTATTTAAATGCGAACTTAACCCCTGAACAAACCGAGGATTTTTTAGCTCAATTGTCTAATATGCCTGAGATTAAACAGTTTACTTACCAAAACCAAGCTCAAGCATTGACAGAATTTAAAACCTTTGCTGACAGTGAAATGAACAATGCTTTAGAGATCTTAACTGAAAATCCGTTGCTGGCCTCTATTACTTTATATCCGCAACCAGAAATTGCCTCCAGCCAGGCTTTACAACAATTAAATGCGCGCTTTGCTGAAGCGCCTGAAGTAGCACATACCCTATTAGATGAAAATTGGATCCAAAAATTACAGCAACTGATGCAATTTATGCAGAGTATGACTTGGGTGCTAGGTATGGGGCTAGGCATTGGTGTCACTATCATTGTGGCAACCTTAATTCGTTTAGTCTTGGTCAAACATCAAGATGAAATTGAGGTATTAACCATGATTGGGGCCACGCAAACCTATATCCGACGCCCCTTTCTTTATCGTGGCATTGGATATGGCTTACTCGGTGGTATCATGGCAGGCTTAGGGCTGATGATAAGCAGCTATTACTTACCCTCTACCCTGCTCTCAATTGCGCAATGGCTCGTCCCTACTTTTACCTTAGTGCCTTGGTCTATAACCCAAGGCAGTATTTTTTTGGCCAGCTGTGGCTTATTAGGCTGGCTTGGAGCATGGCTTGCCATGCTATTGCCTACCCGCAGTTAATCAACGATAGATAGCTTAGTGGAACAATTATGTTATTAAAAAATACCATGGGAGGCGTATTATTAATTGCTGGCACCGCAATTGGCGCTGCCGTATTAGCCTTACCGATTCAAACTGCAGCATTAGGCTTTACCTATTCCTTAACTGCATTAGTGCTATGTTGGGGCTTGATGACCATTGGCGCGTTATTGGTGTTAGAAGCCAATTTACTAATAGGTCAAGGCACCAATTTAATTACCATGGCCCAACGTACCCTAGGTCCCGTGGGACAAATGCTCACCTGGCTAAGTTACTTATTTTTATTTTATACCTTAAGTGCTGCCTATTTATCGGGTGCTGGAGCTTGGGTACAACGCGGATTACAGGCATTGGGATTGATTTGGCCACATACCGCAGCGGCTTTTTTAGTATTGCTGTTGGTTTCAATGCTGTTAATTTCCGGAACCCGGTTTATTGATTGGTGTAATCGGGCGCTAATGATATTATTGCTAGGCGCATTTATTACTTTATTAGTCACCACCACCGGTCATCTAGCACCGTCTTTATTATGGGAACAGCCTGCGCAGCTATTACCCCAATCATTACCCATGATGATCACCGCATTTGGTTTTGCCATTATTGTGCCCTCTTTAACCGAATATTTACCTGGCAATGCCCGCCAATTACGCAATATGGTATTAATTGGCAGTGCTTTTCCTATTGTACTTTATGGTTTATGGCAAATGATTATCTTAGGGACTTTACCGCAAACCACTTTATTACATTTATTAGAGCAAGGGCATTCTGCCACCCAACTTAGCCACAGTTTAGCGCAAACCTTAAATGAACCTACCATTACCTTAACCGCCACTTTATTTTCTATTTTTGCGCTGACCACTTCAATTTTAGGGGTAAGTTTATCCTTATTTGATTTTTTGGCCGATGGCTTAAATATCAACAAAACTTTACCCAATAAAGGCTATGTGGCACTGCTGACTTTTTTGCCTCCCTTTTTATTGGTGATGCTTTACCCACAAGGCTTTGAATTTGCACTCAGTTTTGCGGCGTTATTTGTCAGCGTAATGTTAGGAATTTTACCGGCATTAATGGTCTGGCGCGCCCGTTATCACTTGCAATTGACGGGGCCGTTTCAAGTTTGGGGCGGCAAACCAATATTAATTTTAACTATGCTTTGTTTTATGGGAATTATTGCCATTGAACTGTTTAATGTCTGGCAAGTATTTTAAATGGACTACCAATTGATTCAAACGCCTAATGGCCTTGGGGTTTATTCTCCTAGCCAGCCCCAAGAAAAGCCCCTGGTCATTGATTTTTTATCTGGCACCTTGGGCTATCGACATACTCGCGGACAACATGAAGCCATTGCCAAAGCCGTTGCTATCCAAAAGCATCCTGGGGCAGTGGTCCTGGATACCACCGCAGGCTTAGGCCGCGATGCCCTTATTTTAGCGGCACTGGGAGCCAAAGTGACCATGCTAGAGCGCTCACCTATTATGGCGGCTTTACTGCATGATGCCTTACAGCGCGCGGCCATCGCCCCGGCACTTAGCGCCATTGTGCCCCAACAGTTACAGCTTATCCAAATTGATGCTTGCACTTTTTTACAACAGCTCAATCCCCAAGCCTATCCTGATGTCATTTTATGTGATCCCATGCATCCTAATCGCAGTAAAACGGCGCTGGTGAAAAAAGACATGCGCATCTTACAAACCATCGTGGGTCAAGATATCGATGCCAGTGAATTGTTGCAATTGGCCCTAATTAAGGCAAAGAAAAGAGTGGTGGTCAAACGCCCGCGACATGCCCCACCCCTATGGCCTAACCCCACCATGGTGCATAGCTATACCAGTTCACGCTTTGATATTTATTTAACTAAAAATAGGCCTATATAGCCTATATTAATAGGCAATCATTGATTCAATATGTTTAATTTTAATAAAAATTTATTATTTGTGACTCGTATTAACAGGGCTAAAAAAATTTCACTTGATCATTAAAAAGCTTTGCTGTAGGTTCACTCTAATATTAAATAAGTTCATCTCCAAGCTATTTACTTTAATCACCAAAAAGTAATTTATTATTTAATATAGTTAATTTTTAAAACCATAAAAGGATTTGAATCATGAGAGCAATCACTTCTGAAGAAATATCAACCGTATCAGGCTCTGGGCCGATTTTGATTTATGGTGCTATTGGATTATATTGGACTGCTGCTGCTATAGCTGGTGGCCCAGTAGGCTTGGGATCCGCGGTAGCATCAACCATTGCAACGCAAGGGCTTGTAAAATTAGATAAACTCCAAGCGCAACATGAAAAAGATAAATTTGCCAATAACCAAATGCAGCCCTATTATAATGCAAGTATTTTAAGCTATAATTAAGGATTTCATAATGAATTGTTGGCAAAAAAGTATTTTTGCTTATGTAATGATATATGCCAGTGGCACCTCAATTGGTATCCCAGAACATGAAATCATTAAATGGTCCTTAGCTGGGGGAATAAATATTTTTTACTTAGAAGGTGGTTTCATCAAAATTTTAAATGGTATTAAAAAAATATTTTGCAAGAATCAGTAATTTAAAAAAATATCTAAGGCATTGCAATCAAGACTATTATCAGGCAAGTCCTCAATAGGCTTAAGGGTTAAATAATGAACTTTTGGCAAAAAAGTATTTTTGCTTATGTAATGATATATGCCAGTGGCACCTCAATTGGCGCCCCAGAATATGAAATCATTAAATATTCTTTATCTGGGGCGCTATGTGCTTTTGCGGCAAATGATGGTTTTACAGAAATTTTAAATGGTATTAAAAAAATATTTGGTTTTAAAATTTATTGATATGACACAAATAACTTACTTTTTAAGTAACTGTTTAATCAATAGTACTATCATCTACTTCAGTAAGTAAAAAACCAAATAAATTTTACATTAAGGAATAAATCATGGATCTCTTGCAAAAAACCGCTTTTACTTATGTATCAATCTATGTAATTTGCATGCCCTTTCATCTTCCCGATCGGCTAGTTATCCCTGTTGCTTTAATTGCAACTTTGGGAGTGTTTATAAATGAAGGTGGCCTAACCGCTATCGCAAAAGGCATTAAAAAATTATTTCGAATTAACGGGGCATAATATAATAATTGATTATATAGTGTGCTCTGCTAACTTGTTAAGGGAGATTTAAAAAGAACATTTTTAAATATTTTAACGGTTTTTTTGGCGCTTAGTTAAATCAATAAGTAAAAATTAGGCAAGCTATTTGGCTTTTGCACGTGGTCCTAGCTCCAACTGGGTTAAAGCATCTAGCACTTTGGAGCCACCTCCATAATTTTTATGCTTATTGAAAAGTATCTATAAAATTTAAAGAATAAGTAACCGGACTTTGAGCTTACCCATTTATCTATTATCGAGCTTTTCCCTGGCTTGTGCGCTTTTTTAACCGAATAATTTTGGTCAATCAGCGATTACGCTGATTTTAGTTTTAATTCTCAACTAAATAACTTGCTCATCTTGCTCAATGTCATATCCTCCCGTTAATTAACCACAATTACTTACCACTATAAATCGCTCAACATAAGCACTACTAGCGACAAGCCATATAGAGGTTACTCCTATCTCTTTATATTTCGTTGCTTTTTTTTCCTTGATATATTTCACCAAATTTATTGCATCCAACTTAGCAGCAATTATCACTATTTTTCACCGAAACAAGCATTTTTTTGAAATAAATGAAGGTAAACCCCTTGATTTAGCCGTTATAATTGGTTAATTGTAAAAACATAAACTAATTATTTCTGATTTCAACATTAAGGAAATATCATGTGTATCAAAGCAATTTTTTTATGCATTATGTTAGCTATGAGTTTTCCTGCTCAAGCTGGGAAAGGTGGAGATGGAGGTGAAGGGGGGCACGGCATTATTGGTGGAAATGGCGGTAAAGGCGGAGTGGGATCCCATGACGGGGCAAGCGGCAAAGGCGGTAAAGGCGGTAAGGGCATCCATGGAGGAAAAGGCGGCCAGGGTGGAGAGAGTAAGAAATCTCTTTTACATTAATTTTATTTGCAAGGTCTATGGTTTAACCGTTAGAAAGCGATAATGGGAAACATAGCTAGAAAAGCTAGCGTTATAGGTAAAAGCGACAATAGCAATAAACATAAAGGAAATAGATTTTTCGGTAATAATGGTAATAAAAATAAGATAAGAAAAATTATGAAAAACCACTTGTTTTTAGGGTTAGCTTTAGGGTTGGCATTTACGCCAATTCACGCTATTGCAGCAGAGTCAAAAGAAGTAAAATTTAATGCCTCTACACACACTCAAAATGAGGAAGACAATAAAGATGGCTTTCATCAGGCAGAAAATGGCACGCCCAGTACCAATAAGAATGCAGGTGGCCACGGCGGACGCGGTGGTAGTAGCCTTTGGGGCCCAGGAGGTAATGGAGGTAATGGAGGCCATGGGGCGGGTGCCGGTAAGGGCAGCAGAGGCGGCGAGGGTGGCGAGGGCGGCGAAGGCATCTTAAGCGGAGGAAAAGGCGGCGATGGAGGCAATGGAGGGTAGTAGCACGAAATATAATTAAAAGAAATTTATTTGCAACGTCCATGGTTTAATCATTAGAAAGCGAAAATAGAAACCATAGCTAGAAGAGCTAACATTATAGGTAAAAGCGGCAATAGCAATAAACGTAAAGGAGATAATGACGGTAATAGTGGCAGCGACTCCAAAGGAGCGTGATGTAGGTGGAATGGATCCTAAAGGAAATAGCATTTTCGGTTATGATGGTAATAAAAGATAAAGTAAGAAAAATTATGAAAAATTATTTATTTTTAGGGCTGATTTTAGGGTTGGCATTTACACCCATTCACCTTATTGCAGCAGGATCAAAAGAAGTAAAATTTAATAGCTCTACATACGCTCAAAATGAGGAAGACAATAAAGATAACTTTCATCAGAGAGAAAATGGCACGCCCATTACCAATAAAAATGCAGGTGGCCACGGTGGCTCCGGTGGAGACGGCGGTAATAGCCTTTGGGGTTTAGGAGGTAACGGGGCAGATGGAGGCAATAGAACGGATGGTGGCGACGGCGGTAGAGGCGGCAAGGGAGGCAATGGCATCAATGGAGGAAAAGGCGGCGACGGGGGCAATGGGGGTAGTAGCACGAAATCTAATTAAAAGAAAATTATTTTTATTGGTAATTACTTTCACATTAATTTCATTTACAAGATCTAAGTTTAACCGTTAGAAAGCGACAATGGAACCCATAGCTAGAAGAGCTAGCGTTATAGGTAAAAGCGGCAATAGCAATAAACATAAAGGAAATAATGGCGGCAATAGTAGCAGTGGCTTCAAAGGAGCGTGACATAGGTGGGATAAATTTTGAAGAAAATAGCATTTTCGGTCATGATGGTAATAAAAGTAAGGTAAGAAAAATTATGAAAAATTATTTATTTTTAGGGCTGATTTTAGGGTTGGCATTTACACCCATTCACCTTATTGCAGCAGGATCAAAAGAAGTAAAATTTAATGCCTCCACCACACACGGCCAAAATGAAGAAGACAATCAAGATAGCGTTCATCAGGGCGAAGATGGTGCGCCTGGCACCAACGGTGAAAACGGCGCCAATGGGACTGCAGGTGGTTATCACGGTGGCCACGGCGGCCCTGGTGGCCGCGGCGGGCATGGCGGGCGCGGTAGTGATCATGGTGGCCATGGTGGACACGGCGGCCATGGTGGACACGGCGGCCATGGTGGTAACAGCCTTTGGGGGAAGGGAGGCGACGGAGGGAAAGGCGGCGATGGGGGCAAAGGCGGCGATGGCGGGTAATGTGTAGTAGTATCATGTGACAGTTACCTGCTTTGTAGTTAATTTAGTTGTCAGTCAAATGAAGACTGGCAACTTTTTCTCTGCAAGCAGCTTTTTCGTCAAGAAAAGTTGTCACGCGTGTTCGGTCTTAATCCATCTTGCCTTGATGAATGCGCTCATTATTATAGAAAACGAGCTATTCACCAAGATCAATTTGTAAATCTTCGATATCATGATATATTTTTCTGCTAAACGTAATTTGATAAAACTCCTGGAGTATGGTTTTGTAAAACCTCTAAAAATTCAATTAGTTTGCAGATACCTTGCTTTCGTTTTGCTATGCTCAATATTATTAATGACCAAATAAAAGAAGGAATTTATTTGGAGAAAATCTGCAGTAGTAATCGCTGCTTTGACGGCGTAAAACTTATAAGCTGCTACCCTAGAGTATGTATCAACGAAACTGCTGATAGACACGACTAACCCCTTTAAGATTTCCAACATAGAAAGTATCTTGAGAGCCAAAGTAGCCTAGGTATGCAGTTTCGATTTTCGCCCATTCAACCCTAAAATGAAATTGGTGTTGGCTTTTTGAAATAACCTCTACTATTTTTGTTCTTCTTCAGATCTTTCTTGTGCATTAAATGGAACTTTGTTTGCACGCAAAGTAAGATGCGGTCCTCGTTTTACTGCTTGCGGAGTCCCGTGTACCGAACCACTTAGGGGCGGCGTAACGGCAGGCGTGGCTTGATTATTTTGGGCATTTTTATGCGAAAAGCTAAGCACATCACACTGGGCCTTTTGTAATACATGTTGTAACGTACTGCCCAGAGCCTTAGCAGATCCATCATTTTTCCCCAAAATCAGTAGATCTATATTTAATTGTGCTGTCATATGTAAAATTTGGGATTGAGGTTCCCCAACTATCAAATAGGCATCTGTAGGCGCTAAATCTAACGCCACCCTTAATTGCTCAAAATTTGGTGCTACGGCTTGGGTCAATTTTTGTTGCCTGACTTGAGTTAACTTAGGTTGCCAGCGATACAATAATGGCAAAGCCACTACATGAACGAGAATCAATTGAGCATTAAGTTTTTCAGCCAAATCTTTTGCTCTATGCCCCAAACTTAAACTATGTTCTTTTAAATTGGTGGCAAATAGCACCTTTGGATAAAAAGTCATAATATTTTAGGCTCACTTTATTTTAGATAAAGTTTTATTTAAAGCTTTTGCACGATAAACCATAGCGTCAAGCTCATGGAGATGCATGTTATAATAAATTTTTCTCCAATTTCTCTACCAATCGCATTATAATTTATTGTGCTTGTAAAAATAAACCTTAAGTGGCAGAATTATTTTAAGTGCAAAGAATTATAAAAGAAAAAAACAAATGGGCGCAGGATATTCACTGTTATACTTTGTGGTATTTTTAGAAGCCATTTATTTGATTAATGATCAACGTAAACCATATTTCTTTGGCTTAACCTCTAAAGAAGCAATAGAGAAGAATCAACTAGGCCAGGGAGCATTGATAGGCCTATACATTTTTATTTTCGTAGCAGTCTTAGGCGTTATCGCCCAAGACTTATACTGCTTATACGACTTAATTGCACGTTAGCGATTAAAATCTTCAGCGGTATAGCTCATCTGCCCTAACTCATCAGGGTGAAAAGCATAATATATTTTTTCGCCTAACTGTGCTCCACACACGCCATAGATCTTAATTGCGCAATCATGCGATAAATACTCCAATTCCCACTGCTAAAGCAATGAATCCACTTCGAATAATTAAGGATACTTCTCTCATACCTTATCTCCTCGTATCGTTGTATCGGTATTGAGTAAACCGTGGATCTAAGTATCAGGTACAACAGATTGATTTTCCGAAAAATTATTGTTTCGATTTTTGGAGCCCAAAGTTTTTCTTAGCCTAAATTATGACTTTTATCTATAAACATATCGGTTGAAATAATTAATTGTTCCACCCCCAAAAGATTATTTCTCCCCAACCACTGCCGCATAAAATGGCACCAGGCCACCAGAAAAAATTTTTATTTTAAGGGACAATAATTAGTGTATCATTACCATCAATTAATACAACGAACAGTCAAACCTTGAAAAAATAATACAGCAGGTACTGATGCTGTTCAACGAGTATCTTCATCAAAGTTACAAGCATTTTTCTAAAATTTTTAGACAATTAAGATTCAAGCCTATTTGCTTGATTGTGTACTTAAAAAATCAAATTGACTATATGGTTGAAAAAATAACGCTCAACTTTTAGCTATTTTCAAATACAATAATAACTATACCCGTAACAGATCATTTTTCAGTGTGACTGCATCTTATTTTTTGCTATAAAATCGCGATGAGAAATTTTGAATTATTTCCTGAAGAAATTAAAAAACTGCGTTTTGTGCATGCTGAAAAGCGTAAAAGCAAGGCTTATCGTATTAACTCAGTTATATTGCTAGGTACTGGCTGGACTATGAAGCCAAATTGCTGAAGCGCTTCTACTGGACGAAGATACTAAGTAATGACATTTAAAAACACAAAGAAAGTAGATTTTCTAATCTGCTGAAAACTTTACACCAAGGCAGTAAGCCATTATTAAATCAAACTCAAGTTGCACAGTTTTGCGAAGAACTTGATTCAACCACGTACCTCACGATACTATCAATCCGCGCATTTATAGAAAAAACATTTGCTGTAAAGTATTCGCAAAGCCGAGCGACCAACTTTCTTCATTAGCTTGGGTTTACCTATAACAAACCAAAATTAGTGCCAACCAGTGCCAATAAACAGGCACAAGATGAATTTCTAAAATTTTATCTGGATTGCATGGAAAAAAGTTATCAGAAGAAATAGTATTTTTTGCCGACAGCGTTCACCCACAACATAAGTGTTTATCACTCAAGATCCCACAACCCTTCCGTTTTGGTCTCCGTAAATTCATCCCAAGCTTTACAATATTTCTTGGATTTTTTGCCAAGTAATGGCACAAAAGTGGAGGCAGAAAAATCTTCTTCACAAGCAGCCGCATTAATCAAGTTTTCTAAAAAACAAGTTGAAACAACCTCTTGCAAATTTTCTGTACCTTCATTCATCATCTTTTCAGCAAATAAGAAAATTTGTCTTAACTCATCTGGGTTGTTTCCTTCCTTCAATTGGTCAATGACATAATTTGCAAAAGTAAAAAAATCATTACCCAACCCACAAATGTCAATGTCATCCCCCCACCATTTCAAGTGTTCTTCCCAAGTATCTTTAAATCCTGGAAATTTTTTTAGGATTAAAGGTATACATTCATCTTCTGTAATCATTTATTTAACCTTATAAATTTCTTATAGCTAAGATATTAAAGAATGGTATCATAAATTTACTTCTTTGCCAGCAATTAGGTCATCTGCTATTTGCTCTAGTTCTTCATATGAAAATGCAAATTCAGGTCCTAACTCCATGGTACTTAAATGATCAAGAAGATCTAAAAATAAAACATCATCATTCTCAGGCCAATCTATATAAACTTGATTACACCATTCGCCTATTTTTTTTACAGATTGTTTTTTTTCAATCATTTTTTTCAATTCATATCCAAAATCTAATTTAGTAATAATCATTTTACCTCCCATTTTATGCGCCAATAATTCTGATGTAGTAAGTGGGTAGTGTTGCGCAACCAAGTCTTGGCCGTCTAGCAGTTTGGGGTGAACTCTGTTAAAACATTCCCAGCTTGATCTTAACATTCATGCCAAGTTCTAACTTTCCCTGTAGTTGGATTATATTCTGTTACTCTTGATGCTCCTCTGGTTTTACCTTTGGTTTTTGATAGTATTTCTTTTGCATAATATCTAATTCTTCCATCTGGAATTTTTTCTATTCTTATAGCTCTTTTTTGTGCTTTTTGTAAAGCACTCATTTTTTTTATTTATATTTATTTTGGCATTAACATTATGTGCTGGATTGGGACTCGAAATGTTAAAGTTATTTCGTGCACACCCCCAATAGTGTGGTGTTAGTGACTTCTCACCGCCCTATCGGGGGATGCTTCTTATTTTGTTAGCCGTTGCTCGATAGTATCGAGACTTACGCAGCTTCCATAAGCAAAGACGAGTGTCCAGGGGACTTTAATTCCAGAATACCTTTATCACGGATATTGAGGGCGGCATTTAAGTCGCGATCTATATCCGTTATTCCGCAAGATGGACAGTCCCATTTGCGTACCGATAAAGGCATTGCTTCTAGTTTATGACCGCAACCATGGCACGTTTTAGAACTGGCGTACCACGGGTCGAGTTTCACCAAGTGTTTCCCTTGCTCTTTAGCTTGGTGTTTCGCCAGTTTTCGGTTTTTCATTATATTGGCTGATTTTAATGTCTCGACTATCACCGCTTGGTTTTCGACAATCAAGTTCAGGAAGTGTTTATCATTCAGGATCCCACAGCCCTTCCGTTTTGGTGCCCGTAAATTCATCCCAATCTTTGCAATGTTCTTTAGATTCTTTACCAAGTAATGGCACAAAAGTAGAGGCAAAAAAATCTTTTTCACAATCAGCTGCGTTAATCAAGTTTTCTAAAAAACAAGTTGCAACAACCTCTTGCAATTTTTCTGTACCTTCATTCATCATCTTTTCAACAAATAAGAAAATTTGCTTTAATTCATCTGGGTTGTTTCCTTCCTTCAATTGATCAATGACATAATCCGCAAAAGTAAAAAAATTATTACCTAGCGTAGGAATATCATCTCCCCACCATTTCAAGTGTTGTTCCCAGGTATCATTAAATCCTGGAAATTTTTTTAGAATTAAAGGTATACATTCATCTTCTGTAATCATTTATTAACCTTATAAATTTCTTATAGCTAAGATATTAAAGAATGGTATCATAAATTTACTTCTTTGCCAGAAATTAGGTCATTTGCTATTTGCTCTAGTTCTTCGTAAATAAATGAAAATTCAGGACCATCTTCCATTGTATTTAATGTAAGCAATATATCTCTAAATTCAAGATCAATATCGCTAATGTGTTCTAAATATACTGAATAGGACCAATGACCAATATCAGCAACACATTGCTTTTGCAATACTTTAGCTTTTAGTATTTTTCCAAAAATTTCTTTTGTATACATTACTTATTACCTCTTAGTTTAGAAGACATGCTAGTTAACTATTTTTGGGTTGGTGGATAATGATTACTATGAACTTGTTGCCCATCTATCATTTTTGGATTAATATGATTAACATTTCTTTGGTGATTGTAACATTCACTCCAGGTTCTAACCTGGCTTTTTATTCTGTTACGTGAGATGAGCCTCTGGTAGGCGCAAGAGTACGCGATGGTCTTTCTGCTTGATAATAGCGGATTCTTTCATCAAGAAGCTCTTGTACTTTTACAAATTTCTGATCTGAGTCAGCAAATAATTTTGCTGATGACTGTTTGAACTCAGTCGTGTAACTCTTAATTTTTCGTTGGTTGCTCATGGCGTACTCTTCGGCTCATAGTATTATAATTTAATTGTCCGGGTTAGCGTAGCCACTTCATGGTCTGCAAGTATTATTTACAGCCTAGTACTTACTGCCAAGGTCAACGGTCTTGATCCATGGCAGTATTTACTAAATGTCTTAACCAAAGCACCATACCTCGAAACTAATGCAGATTTTGCAAAGTTGATTCCGACTAGCAATTATTTTAAATAGCATCACGATGCCCAACAAGTTTTTTCAGGATATTCACCTTTTTTCCAATGCCGCATTAACGCCCAAGCGGAACGTTCAAAGAGTCTGCCTAAATTATCATCAGGCGCTGCCTCGATCTCTGAAACGTGACCATCAGATTTTCTAATTTCAACAATTCCAACATTATTTTCAGAAGTGTAGAATTTGTATTGAACATGGGTATCACTTTCTTTAATTTTTACTAAATCTATGTAAAAAGCCATGGTATAGATCCTGTAAATTTTCACTTGTTAAACCCTCAATCCCTGAAGGATGCCCTGCATTATTTGCAGCATTGTGCGCAGTTCTGTAATCTGTTTTAAATATACCTTAAAATTTTTATTCAAATAATTCATGCTTTAACAGTACAATATCTTGTTGCGTGTGACAACCTAATTCCATCTTTTTCCAAGTATCAACTATGAGCGGATCAGCAGCGAATTTTTCAGAGCCATAAACAAATTCATGGTTATTATTAAATATATTATTTTTTATTCTTTGGACTCTATGTGCTGGTAGGCCAGTTTTTTTGCAATCAATTCTATATCTACTTGAGAACTTCTTATTGATTCATATAATTTTTCTGCTAATGCATGTATTTTGTAGTGTTCTGCAACCGAAAGTTCTCTAGCGCCGGTTTGTCTCATGGATTTAAATAATTCTCATGCGCGAAAATTACTAGGTAGTTTATTTGATGCATACGATTGCTGAACTCGATTTCGTGTCCAATAGTGTGTTCCTAAATTTTCAGATACTTCTTTGCTGCCTGAAGCGTTATTTTCCTCAGAATGTGGAGTTAATTCTATACCTTCACCTTCATCTGAACCACTCCCTTCACCATCTGAACCTGAACCATCACCTCCGCCATCATGGCCAGCAGCATTTTTTTCACTTGCCATTATAGAGTGCTGCTTGGTACTCAAATTACCTTTTGTTAAGTTACTTTTTGAAGCATTGAACAAGGGCAATAACCCGCCATTCTTTTGAGCACTGCGGGTCACCATTTTGGAAACAGTCACTTCATTATTTTTCTTTGTATTAGTCGTTAATGCCGCTTTCTTAGTGCTATTCTTGCCAGGAATGGCTGATACTTTATTATCATTAATTAGCTTTTGTGCTTTAACTTTATTATACCCCGTGATCAGGTTATTAGAGATATATGAACGCTCGGGAGAAAGGATAGGAGAGAAATAGCGATGACTGAAGATTTTTGATTGAAACCGCCATATTTAAATTTAATAAATTATTCACAGCCAGCCTAAAATCGAAGCCTTTTAACAATCAAGTTCAGGAAGTGTTTATCACTCAGGATCCCACAACCCCTCCGTTTTGGCGCCTATAAATTCATCCCAAATTTTGCAATGTTTCTTGGATTCTTTGCCAAGTAATGGCACAAAAGTGGATGCAGAAAAATATTTTTCACAATCAGCTCCGTTAATCAAGTTTTCTAAAAAATAAGTTGCAACAACCTCTTGCAAATTTTCTGTGCCTTCATTCATCATTTTTTCAACAAATAAGAAAATTTGCCTTAATTCATCTCGGTTGTTTCCTGCCACCAATCGTTCAATGACATATCTTGCAAAAATAAAAAAATTACTACCTAGCGTAGGAATATCATCTCCCCACCATTCCAAGTGTTCTTTTCAAGTATCTTTAAATCCTGGAAATTTTTTTAGAATTAAAGGCATACATTCATCTTCTGTAATCATTTATTAACCTTATAAATTTCTTATAGCTAAGATATTAGAGAATAGTATCATAAATTTACTTCTTTGCCAGCAATTAGGTCACCTGCTATTTGCTCTAGTTCTTCATATGAAAATGCAAATTCTTCACCAAGCTCCATCATCCCTAAAGTTAACAACAGATCTAAAAATTTTGAATCTGCATTTGCAGGTAAATCAACATACACTGAATAAGCTTTTTTACCAATTTCAGTAACATCTACGTTCTTTGAAATAAGATCTTTTAGTTGTATTCCATAATCTATACTTGTATCCATTATTTTTTACCTCAATTGCATAGGCTCTCCAATCTTATATTTGCACATCTTTACCCGAGATTAAATCATCTGCTATTTTATTTAGTTCTTCATGTGTGAATACGAATTCAGGACCATCTTCCATTGTATTTAAAGTCAAAGCGATCGCTCTCACACCATGTTCTAAATCAGTTAAATGCTCCCAATAAGTACTAAAAGCCCATTTTCCTATTTCATATGGATCTTTAGTCCTCTGAAGAAATTTTTTAAGTTCAATACCAAATTTAATTTTTGTGTACACTATTTTGGTCCCCCATATTTCTTAGAAAATTTTATTAGTTCTGATTTTGTTGGTGGATAATGTTTTGTCCGTAAATCTTGTCCATCAAGCGTTTTTGGATGAACTCTATTTACCTTACTCTCATTCCATTGTCTGACCTGTCCAGTTTTCGGGTTATGTTCTGTAACAAAAGATGAACCTCTAGTAGGGCCAGCAGTTCTAGCAAGTCTTTCAACATCATAATACCTAATCCTCCCATCAGGTAAATTTTCAAATTTTACAGCATCTCTTTGAGCTCCTTCTAGAGCCCTCATTTTTTTATTTAAATTAATTTGTGAGTTTGCATTATGGGCTAAGCCATTAATTTCAGAAGAAGTCGCACTCTCGGAAATGTTAAAGTTATTTCGGCTTGACCCCCTGATTTGTGTACAAATTAAAGCTCATATTTTTCATACTCCAATATTAAATAATCATATCAAAATTAAAATTATAATCCTATCTTAAGCTCCATATTTTATATTGTGCCTATGCCACGTTTTGCATACTTTATATGTGTGCTTCCTTTATATTATTAGCTAATTTTCCTAATCTATCTAACCCCATAATTTCGCTTGGCGATTTGCCTTGCAACGAACCATGAACCCTAATGTTATTATAAAATTCCATAAAATGATCAAATTTTTTGCGAACATCGTTAAGATCTATAAAATAATATAGCGGTATAAACTCTGACTCTATTATTGAATAAAAATATTTTACATGGGCATTTTTATTTAGGGTAGAGCGTGGTATAAACTCGTGTTCAACTTTGTGCTTCACTTCATCAATTAAATATCGATAAAACATTTTAGAGGTCATTTGTGGACCATTATCGCTTCTAATAACCAGTCCTTCTTCAATGTCTATACCAGACTTACGCAAAGCTGTACTTAAAGTTGCTGCCAAATTATTTGCCTTGCATTGTAAGCTTATATAATAATGCATAATCTTTCTACTAAATACGTCAATATAAACCAATATATAAAAAAATACATTCAAGCCATGAAGATAGCCATATTTAATATCAAATTCCCAAACCTGATTGGGTTTAGTTATTTTTCTATTACGAGATAATTGCTTTTTATTATGATTTTCTTAGCTTTCCCTAATAACATGCCATTTTGCTTGCATAGCCGATACACTTTTTCTTATTAAGAATATAGCCATACATGTTATATAAGTAATATTTTAATTTTTTATACCCTCCAGAAATCATCAGAAACTCGTTCCCCCTTATCTCTTTAAGTGCCGCTATAATTCTTTCATCAGGCACCTTATTACCATCCTTATCATAACTAAATCCGGGAATAGGCCTACCTGGATTATTTCTGCGCTTATCCACCAGGTAATTTTTAAACCTATACCAGCTGGTTTTGTGTATCCCTGCAAACTTTAAAACTTTGTTGATTGGATTGCATTGGCTAATAAAATTAGAGGCTACTTCGAGCCTGTATCCCAAACTTGGTAAGTTTTTTTTAATAGTTCTTTTAATATTTGGTTGTCTAATTCAACATCATTAAGCTTTGTTTTCAAAGCTTTAAGCTCATTACTAGATGCAGTGGGTGGTTTTTGTTTTTTTGTATATTTTGGCTTTATCCAGGTATGGATAGTGGCTGGTGGAATGCTATTTTTCTTAGCAAGGGCAGCAATATTACCAGTTGCCTTAGCTTCATCAATAATTTGAGCTTTTTCCAATTCAGTGTAAGTTCTCTTTTTTCTCATAAATCATCTCGTTACGTATCTAACTACAGTCTAACCAAATATGAAAAAATGAACAAATATTAGTACACAGGTATTAGGGGGCTAAATAGGTACAATACTCATCATCTTCTAGTGGCATCAAATTTTTAACCCCTATATCGCAACACAGTGGCAATGAAACAGCCATTATCAAAAATCGCCAAACCATCTACGAAAAAGCAAGAATTCAAAATCCAATACGATAGATAGGGAAAATTAGAAATTGGCAGCCTCATACCAAATTTTTATTAAATCCAAATATATTAGATACAAAAGCAGCTTGATATTTTAAAAGCTGTGAATTTAAATATATAATGAAACATCAAGCGACAACTACCCTGAAAGATACCGGCAGTGGTTCGATAGTGTAGCTACCCTTTTTATCTTATGTGGGACAGTTAAGAGATTTGCAAGCCTTATACTAAAACCGCTATGATCAATTTTAGAGGATTGTATGCCCTATTTTAAAGCAGGTTAGCAAATAGAGCAGTTAAATAAGGCCATTGCATGGAATTTAAAGATTATTATGCCATTTTAGGGGTCTCGCCCAGCGTCCCTCTTGCAGAAATTAAAAGTGCGTATCGTAAACTGGCACGTAAATATCATCCTGATATCAGCAAAGCACCCAATGCAGAAGCAAAGTTTAAAGAAGCCAGTGAAGCCTGGGAAGCCTTAAAAGATCCAGAAAAAAGAGCAGATTATGATAGGCTGCGTCAACAAGGATGGCGTCAAGGCCAAGCATTTAAACAACAACAGCGGCCCAATGCCCGGCAAGCCCATGAGCAAGCAGACTTTAGTGATTTTTTTAATAGCTTATTTGGCCAACATAGCAGAGGCGATAGTGCGGACTTTGATTCGGTTTTTGGCACTACTGGCCAACGCCCAATCAAAGGCCAAGATGTAACTGCCCGTGTTTCGGTACCATTAGATATGGCCTATCAGGGTGGGGAACGTACCATTCAATTTGCTACCGGGCCCTCTAGTTCACCCAAAGCATTGAAAGTTACTATTCCCCCAGGGATCACTCAAAACAGTAAAATTCGTTTACCTGGACAAGGTGCGCCTGGCAAAAGAGGCGGGGCTACGGGAGATTTATATCTTCATGTGCAATTAGAACCGCATCCTTTTTATCAAGTAGAAAATAAAGATATTTTCTTAAACTTACCGCTAGCGCCTTGGGAGGCAGCACTAGGGGCAGTCATTAGTACTCCTACTTTAGGGGGCTCAGTGCAATTAACCATTGCGCCCCATTCACAAACTGGAACCAAATTACGCTTAAAAGGTCGTGGCTTACCCGGTTCCATACCAGGAGATCAATATGTCATCTTACAAATTATGGTACCTAAATTAGAAACTCCCAAAGCCAAAGCGTTAATGCAACAATTAGCCGATAGTGTCACGTTTAATCCACGTCAACATTTTAACCGTTAAACCCCACTTTGGTTATTGTTCTTTTAAATACTGTTGCTCTTCTTCGGTGGTTTGGCGGTCAAACCCTGTATTACGTTCTGGGAAACGACCAAATTGATAAATTACCGCGCGATTATTTTCGGCTTGTTCTAGCACTTGATTTAAATAATTGGCAATCGGTAATTGGTCTTTGGGCAAAGATTGTAATAAAGTGCGATAAAGAAAAATAAAGCGACTTTGTAGCTCTAAGCTTTCAGAATCGATTAATGGCATATAAAAAAACGCGCGTTCTAATACATTAAGTTGTTGGTCTTGATTTAACTCAATCCCTTCTAAAGTTAGCTCATTAACCTGTGATTGAAAAACATGATCTTTAGTATCTGTATAAAATTTAGGAAATTGATGTAACAATAAAATTAATGCTAAGCGCCCTTTGGGGGAATGTCGCCATGTATTGTACCGACCACTGGCTGCACGCTGCATATCTTCGGCAAACTCATTATCCAGATATTTGACGACTTGCGGCAATTCATGCTTCCATAACGCCTGGCGCTGCTCACTTAACTTGCCATGAAATGCATTTTCTCCAAACCAAAAATCCAGCACCGCATTGGCGCGACTGGATAATGGCGGCACTTCAGTAATAACCTTGGGCTCTTCATAACCACCGGTTAACAATAATCCTAACATGCCAGTTAAAAAGCCTAACCCTAAAAATAAGGCCAACAAATACCATTTTTTTAATTTTAAAGAATGCGTCATATTATATACCCTATGCGTTGATTGGGGTTTTAGCCAATAAAAAACTGTTGGGAACCATTAACCCAAATAACCACTATCTTTGCCATTCGCATTCAAGGGCTGGCCCTTAAATTTACTTTAAAAGATAGTAAACAGTGAAATAGCGTCAAGAATTTTAATGAGTCTGATAACTCATCAAAGCTGCGCTGGGCTAACTTAATCCACATAAACCATGGTTGGCGATTAATGGCCACTTATAAGCCATAGTGGCAAGCGTTGCGATTCATCGCCGTTACTTATTGTATTACCCCAATCTCACCTTATTGCTAATAAGTTTAGACTACCTTGAGTCAAGCAAAAAATTTTTCTTGGTAGCAGTACGCTTAAGAGGAGGCTAAAGCATAGCTAGGTGAGGAATGACGACAAACATAACCGGCTTCTTCAAAAATCTGGCAAGCTTCTGGAGAACGCATAAATTGATACAGTGCTTGGGCACTTTCAGGAATGACATTACGATTTTTTAGCATAATAACTTCATGCATTACCGGCTCATAAGCATTTAATTTTGGTTCCCAATAATGATGCTTAGACCGAGTTAATGGTTCCAATTGTGATAAGGCAATAAATCCAATTAACGAGGGATCTTTTTTTAATAATTCATACACTTGATGAATAGAGTGGCGATAAATCAATCTTTTTTGGACTTTTTTCCATAGATCGTAATTCAGCAATACTTCTTTAGCTGCATACCCATAAGACACAAAACTGGGATCTCCAATGACCACTCGAGCATCTTGATTATTTTTTAAATAGACCAATAGATTTTCCGCACTGAGTTTTTCATCAGCACGCCATAGCACTAAACGGCTAGATGCCAAAATAGCGCGACTATTGTTATCTGCTTTGCCAGCATTAATTAATGCTTGTACATAGGTTGGACTAGAGCCCACAAATAAATGATACAGTAAGCCATGCATACTTTGTGCATATAAATGACCCGTTGCAGCAGCAGAAATTTTACATTGATGATGGGTGGTTTGAGAAAAGCGTAGGCAAATAACTTGCATCGGGGTTAAAAAACTTTGCGAAACTGCAACATGCACTTCTGCAGCATAAACTGCCGCTGGCGCCCAAGCTAGCCAAATAAAAAGTGCCCATAATGCAACGCCCGTACTTAGCCAATTATTTTTTAATTGCCGCAAAAATTGAAAAAGTTCAATAGGGCTAGCTTGCTGATGAGTGCCGTGCTGTCCAATTAAAAAATAACGGTCCATTGTTGATGAATCCTTTCTATCTTTATTCATCCCGGCAAAAAACATGCATTATGCCGTGGGCTAGCCACGCTTAAAATTCGCTTCCTAGCCTGCTATCATTATAAGCAGCTTCTAAAGTGAGATCTAGCCTTGCATGATAAGTAAATGGCTTGCAATCAGCTATCGCAAGCTTGCTTAAATAGCATAGCGTTAAATAAACACTGATTTGCGAATTGTCCTACAGCAACACCAGAGATCGACTCTTGCCACCCCTTTGGCTTTAAGCGCGCTTGCCAAAGCCGTGGCGGTAGCGCCACTGGTCACCACATCATCTACTAATGCCACATGGGCTGGCAAATGACATTGAGTAATATGAAACGCCTGTTTTAAATTGCGATAGCGCGCGGCATAACTGGTCAGTTGTCCTTGAATAGAGGTTGCTTTAACTCGATAACAAATTGACCATAATATTGGGATATTAAAGGCACGGCTTAATGGTCGTGCTAATTCTAAAGCCTGATTATAGCCACGCTGTTGGCCACGTCCTAAGGCCAAGGGAATGGGGATCCAGGCTTGCGGTAGCGTTCGTTGCGTTCCATAGTAAGCCATTAAGCCCCCTAGATATTTGGCCCAATATAATTGGCGTTGGAATTTTAATTGAAAAATAAATTGATTTAATGGCCAAGCATAACGAAACAGTGCTACGGTTTCATCCAAAACTGGGGGCAATCGTTGGCAAGCTTCACAGAGCAACGGGCCTAGCTGAGCCATAGGCAAGGCGCAACGTTGGCAAGCAGGTCCTAACCACGGTAACTCCTCAATACAGGCCTCGCATAACGGCTCAATCTTTGATTTTAAGTTAAAACACAGCTCACAGCGGCTAGTGAATAACTGAGATAGGGATTGTTTTATGGTTAGCCAATTCATATTCTTTTGCTAACTGGTTATACTTTTACTGACTACGCTATCTTAAACATCCGTGCTATTCAGCAAAGACAGGCCCTATTACTTAAAAATATTACCACTTAATGCCACAGCATGGGTTGTAAGCAACTTGTAAATTTGATTAACTGGCTAACAATTAAGCTGATATAATAAACCACTTTTGCTGTTTAAGCTTATGATAGGTTGACAAAGAAACCCTCTCAGAGACTAGGCCCCCATAGGCTTTTTTGCTAGGGTAACTTACATTGGCCAGCAACGGCGTTTCCAATTGAGAGTTCACCTTCAACCATTCTAACAATAATTTGTGCAGTAATATGATAAATGCCCCTTCAAATGCAAAATCTTACCCTTTTAATAAAGCGGAAATTGCCCGTACTTTTAATCAAGTGGCAACCCGTTATGATCAATATGCCTTATTACCCCGAGAAATAGGCGAAAGATTATTAGCGCGCTTAGCTTTATTGAAAACGCCACCCCGCAAAATTTTAGATTTAGGCGCCGGTACGGGTTGGCTAACCCAACAATTACGCCAACGCTATCCTAAAGCACAAATTATCGGTGCCGATATTGCCTTAAAAATGATGCAATATGCACAGCAACAACAGCCCAAAGGCTGGTTTAAAACCAAAAATTATTATTGTTGTAGCGATGCAGAACAACTGTGTTTTAAGGCACAAAGTGTAGATTTAGTGATTTCTAACTGTGCTTTTCAATGGTGTAATGATTATTTAACTTTATTTCGTGAAATTGCGCGGATTTTAACTCCGCAAGGTACACTGTTTTTTAGTAGCTTGGGGCCAGATACCTTAAAAGAATTGCGACACAGCTTTGCTCAAATTGATAATAAAATCCATATCCATTCGTTTATTGATATGCATGATATTGGGGATAATTTACTACGCAGTGGCTTTAAAGATCCCGTTATGGAAATGGAAAAAATTGTAGTAGAGCATCCCAATTTAAGTAGCTTATTGCGTGAATTAAAAGGCACAGGGTCACGTAATTTAGATCCGCGTCGTGCTCCCGGTCTTAGTAGCGCCAATTTATTGAAAAAACTAAAACAACATTATCAATCATATCTTACTCCTCAACAACGCTTACCCGCCACATTTGAAGTCATTTATGGACATGCCTGGCCTCCTTTATTGCCGCCGCAATTACCCAAAGTCAATCAAAAAACCGAGCAAGCCATTCCATTACGCATTGTAACTAACCAATCACTTAACCATGACGTGCCGTGATATGCTTAGCGTTTATATAATTAAATTGGTTGTTCAATAAAAACACCGATTGATAGTGTCGTGAGGTACATTGTTCAATCAAGTGCCGCGCACAGCTGTGAAATTTAAGATTGATTTAATATAAAATTTCAGTAGATAAGAAAATCTGCGATAGTTACCCCCCTCTAGCTAGAGGTTAAAATTGATGGTTTGGATTGTTCATAATGTCGTACGTTTGTGCCGCGCCTTCTTTGACGACTGCACTACTCGCGCCCCATATGGCGCCATCCACCGCACCTTTGACTGCACCAGCAACCATCCCAGGCGTTCCTGCAGTACATAAGCCAATCACGCCGCCGATGACCGTGCCAAATACAACGCCGCTTACAACATTCATAAAGTTGGCTTTCCCGCCACTAACTTCGCAAACTTCTACTAGACTAAGCTCTTTCATGATGTATAATTCCTTTTTTGTACTACTTAAAAGCAAGGCGATTATGTCATGAGATTTATACAAGCTCTAGCAATAATTTTTCTTTATACATCAATGTTTTTCTGTGCTTATTCATTGTTTTATATGTGTATTGGTGGTTCACCTGATGCCTCAAAGTTAATGATTGATGCTTTATTTTTCGGTTTTGTATTTGCATACATGAATGATTTTAAATTACCTAACTACAATCAAAATAAAAAATAATATGAAAGGCAAAGGTAAGGAAAACTAACAATGAGTAGAGCAAAGGCATAAGGCTATGAATTTTTTGAAGACGACTATTACCTAATAAAAGCACCACTTAGATTAAGAGATATACAAGACAGGACTGGTGTGTAGTTTGCTGGTGAATTGATCTGATTGATCTGATCCCGAAAATCAGGACAGCTAATTTGCTATGCAGTTAGGGTAGTGTAAAGAATTCTGTGTCTGGCGAACTTCTGAAATGATCGCATACTTAAGATATGCTTATAGACACAGGGGGAACCGCAATGCACAAAGACTTAAAAGATCTCGTTGATGAAAAGAAAATAGCTGAACTTGCAACTAGCAAAGATGCCCAAGAAGCTTTTTTCGGTAAAAACGGATTGATCAAGGATTTAATAAAAAGCACGCTTGAAACGGCCCTAAAAGCGGAGATGGCCCACCATTTAGGGTCGAGATAGAATCTCCAGCTAAAAACAAGCGTAATGGCAAATCAGTTAAAACCATCAAGAGCGATAGCGGTGAGTTTGATGTAGATATACCGCGAGACCGTACAGGCGAATTTGAACCCCAGCTGGTTAAAAAGCACCAACGCCCCCTAGCTGGCCTAAATCAAAAAATATTATCGTTATACGCCCGAGGGCTTTCCACCAGAGATATCCAGGCTGAAATACAAGATATGTATGGTGTTGAGTTATCCCCTACACTGATTTCTCAAGTCACAGATAATGTCATGGATGAAGTAAAAGCTTGGCAAAACCGTCCTC
>Ga0306912_1000136_pt1 | contig 42907 bp, 43 predicted proteins | sample AntRauFillE10628_FD_190443 | JGI IMG/M metagenome (GOLD analysis project Ga0306912, IMG submission 190443) | Saline lake microbial communities from Rauer Islands, Antarctica - Metagenome Filla E10 #628 (v2) (version 2) | ecosystem: Environmental > Aquatic > Non-marine Saline and Alkaline >...
CCTCGGGGCCGAAGCGTTCGCTCGCTTGCTTGACCACTTGGGAGAAATCTTCCGGAGCCAGCCCGGCTTGCAGTAGCCGCCCGAAGAACTGCCCCTGGAAGCTGTTCAGTCCAGCCTTCTTCATGTAGCCGTCGAGCGTCTTCCAGGCTTTCTCCCCGGTCGTGTCCCCTTCTTCGTCGAGCTTGAACTTGCGGGCTCCCTCCCCGCTAGCCGACCGGGCCACCGAACCGCACTCCTCGCCTCGCTTGGCCATCGCCTCCTGGATCCCGCTGGCATCGGCTGAACTGACCGAAGGGGGCTGGGCCTGAGCCGCCACGCTGGGATTGGCCGGAAAGCGTCCGGTCCAAGGGAAGTGGCCCGAGTACTGCGGACCAGCCAGGGCCGTCCCGCCGAGTGAGGGCACGCCCGCCATCGCTCCCATCCCAGGCTGCTGGAGAGACGAGAACGCTTGCTTGTGATGAGAAAAACGCATCGAAGCTACCTTGAGAGCGAGGTTGTTGACTTGGAACAGGTGCCGGGTGCCCGCCGACCAGTCGGCGGTTCATCTGGGGAACCTTCGAGAGTTCGGTCGGATGGACCCAGCGGTGTTGATCGTGCTCGCTGGGCTGAGAGCTTGACCTCGGGCTTGATGCCAGGAGGCGTCCCACAAACAAGCGGATGGTCTTCTGACCATTGGGGGTCTGGATGGTGGTCGTCTCCGGGAGAAACTCGGCGGTCAGGCCGGCCAGCTTCTTCCAGCTCCCGCTGAGCCGCCTCCAGGTCGGTCTCCCCGGCCTCACTGTGTCCGAGCGGATTCTCCCAGGCCCCGGACCGGGTGTTTTGCTTGCTGCGGCGGATCAACAGCAGATTGTCGGCCGCATCGAGAACAACCACCAAGGCGATGTCGGCTGCCTCTTTGGTGGTCTCCGGGAGTTCGCCTCGACGCTTTCGCAGAGCAAACAGACGCTGGGCCCAGTCGGTCGGCGGCCGGCCCTGCGGGGCGATGTATCCTGAACCCATGAATCGAATCCTTTCGAATCAGCTTCCAAATGTCCGTATTTTATACAACAAGGTACGCAGGTCTGTCACGGGAACTTGCAAGTACTCGCAAAAGGGGCGAGCCCGCTCGGCCGGCCGACCCGCTCAAAGGTTCCCCGCCGCAGAGCTCCTCGTAACTGACCTCCAGCCATCCTCAAGCGGTCCGCAAAGAGCTCAAGAGCTGCCTGCTGGTGGCAGCGATAAGGGATCAGCCGCCAGCTCCCCACCTGCAGTGGATGTGCGTGCACAGCAGGCTGAGAAATCGCCTGCGGATCGGTCTGCCAAGCTCGCTGCAGGGCTTGCTGCGGCCGCAGTGGTCCTGGGAAGCATCGAGGACATCAGTCAGGGATTCCTTTTCAAGGGGTTAGCGAACAAGCAGCCAGAGTACCCAGATCGAGACGATGTGCCAAACGTTGTCGACCACGATCACGCTCCAAGGTCCGGTGGGCGGCTTGCTGAACTTCTCCTGCCCCATCTCGTACATGTAGACCTGGATCAGGACCGAGGAAACCTGCAGGAAGTGCAGCCCCCACGGGCACCGGCAACGTCCAGAGGGGCCAGCCACCTTCGATCAAGATCTCCTGAAAGCAAGTGAATCGTCTCCGGACTGGCCAGGGCACCCAAGGCCATCCGGCCCGCCCCGTCAACCCACACACAGCCCCACACACAGAGCGTCCAGACCAGACAGTGCACCGTACAGATCCAGGGGTTCTGTTTCTTGCCTGCCGCCATCGGGTCGTTCTGCGGAAACGCATCGAAGCATCCTTGCGTAAGGGGAAAGATGGCCGGGATTGTACCACACACCCAGCGGCCCTCCAGGCATAAAAAACCCCCTCGCCCCGGGAGAAAAAGGCGAGAGGGTACTCTGGCCCTAGCAGCCCCTGAAAACCACTACAGCCAGTGCACCTGCAAAGGTCCGCTGAGGTAATGCAAACAGACCCGCTCGGCCGTCCAGTGTGTGAGCAACGGACGATGCAATTCGACCTGAAATCGCGAGCACTCGAACAGCACGTTTTGATCCTGTCCAAGCACGCCCATCCGTTCGACCCACTGCTCCAAAACGCGTCGCATGCCTGCCCGCACACCCGTCGACAAGAAGTTGAATTCCTCGCCTGGTCGTAGCCGCCAACCACTGCACAACAGCGGTGGCAACGAGGGATCATCAAGTAGCCTCAAACGACAAGAGAGGAGGCCTCCGTTTTCGCGTTTCGGCCAGTGTTTTTGCAGGCCTCGAGTGCCTACCAAAGTTGTGTTCCCTGCATCTTTCCTCTCCCCACCCTCCCCGCGTTCTCCTCGTCCCCTGCTCCCTCGCGTCCCCCTCCCCTCTCCGCCGAACACTTCTCCAAAGTCTCCCCGTAGAGCCTGCACCCTCGGCATCCCCGCATCCCGTGGTTCTTCCCCTTGGCTTTTCCCTGCCGCAGGGACCATCACTTGGATCACTTTCCTTCCCTGCCCCTGCAACAACTCCTGATGCTGCTGTTCACTCAGGCAATACGCTTCCGGGCTCTCCACATCCAGCTTCCCTGCTATCTCAGGTAGGTTCCAATCCATCACTTGGCTTCTCCGATCTTCCGGGTACATGTGCTAGGACTTCCTTTACAGCCACTTGCCCACTCCTGGCACTTCCGTGCTCGCTGCCGGCCACACCTCCTGCGGAGATTCGGGGTGAACCGGGGCCTCTCGCCGGAGGGCTTCCCCTGCGGAGGAAACACCGTGGTCGTTACCGCACACTTAGCTTGACTGGGCCAGGGAGCCGGGCACCTTGATCGGTTGAATACGCACACTCGGACCGGCAGCTGCTCTCCCGCATTTCCCCCTGCAGGTGCCCAGGGCAATAACGACGCCCCGAGCAAAGCAAAGCCCGTACCAATCCCGCTCGCTCCTACCGCTCGAATCATGCTGCTTTAACCTCCTAGTACGTCACCATCGGCTCAACCCAATCCCCGCATCTGCAATCCTCTCCTGGGACCGCTAACTGCGAAGAACGATTACTGATCCACTCACTCTTACAAGATCGACAACGAAAATACAAAAACCGGCGAGGCTTGCTCTTGATCGAATCAAACCGGCGAAGCACTCGCTTGCGAACATCGTGAATCCTCGCCCGCCGGACCGCCCGAGCAGGAACCGAACCACGAGCCGGCTCCTCGGGAGGTTCCAATAACGGAGGAAATGGATTGACCGGCTGAACCTCCGGAACTTCCTCGGGATCCTCAAAACCTGCTGATTCCGCCGCCTCGAATAACCGCCGCTCCTCCTCGCCCTGATCCTCTTCGTCAATCACCGCACCAACCCTCCCTGCATGAGAGAAACCCTGCGTTTTGCAGGGTTTCCCGCTCCTAACCGAGAAGATCCGGACCCCGGGCACGGGACCGCCAAGTAAACCTACCCGTAGACCCGCCTGGTCCAAATCCGGAATTTAAGATCGCCGGCGACAACCATCCCGATACGTCATCACCTCTTGCTCCAACTGCAACACAAATACCTCCAGCTCGCACCGCTGATGCCAAGCCGTAGGAACCAACTCGAAACCCTCCTGCTCTAACGTCAACACGTCCTCGGGATCCAACTGCATCGTGCCGACCGCGTACCGGTGAGGAGTATTCTTCTCCGCAAAACGACGAGCCTCACCCGAACTCCCGAACGTCGGAACCATCCGCCGAGCAGGCTGATCGCAAACCAGAATCGGACAGATGCGTTCGACCTTCAAGTCCCGTAACATCTGCCGACCATTCAACTGACCGTCCCCAGATAACGCTACCCAACTCGTCATGATTCCGACTCCCGTGCCGGCTGAAAACCACCGCCGCCCGAAGTCCACTGAGGCTCCCCGCTAAGCCGTCCCAAACAGATCGAAGGAGGCGGAGCAAAGTGTTGCTCGATCCGCTGCAAGTACTCCTCGTAATCCGCCCGCAACTCCGGAGGAGCCTGCCTCATCGCCTGCTGCATCGCCTGCCATAAATCCTCCCAGATACGAGGCTCCGGACGCCAACCCTTCTGGTCGTAAAAGGTGTCCGGACCCGGGCTGAATAATGACTCGTTGAGCTGCTGATGAAACGCCCCAGCAATCCGACTGATCACCGGAACCGTCAGGGGAACACCCGGCTGTAAACCGACCGCCGAGCAGTTGTATTCCATCCGATGTCCGTCCCCCCAAAGGATCGTGAACGTCGCCTGAAAGTCACGGATCGTCTGGGCTGGTAGCGGAGCCGATTCAAGCAAAATCATCGTCCGCACCGCCGCTGCCGCCGAGACCAAATCCGCCGGTTTGTTGTTTCGGATCAAACCCCAGAACATGTCCCGATTAAGCTCGATTGCCTGGACGCCCAGCTCCTCTTTCCACTTCGACTGCAGATCGTCATACCAATCCAACGACTCCAGTAAATCGGACTCGCACAGATCGTCAAGCAGACGCTTGATGGTCTCCTGAAAGACCGGCAATTCGGTCGTGCCGGCCTGCTCCAATGCATAGCCGACGAAGATGTTAAAAAGTGGATTTGACATGCACTCCTACCGCTTGGAACGGGTCACCGAAATCGAGTTATCCGGGTTGGCCATGTCCCCCGTCGCACCCGAAATCGGGGCCGATGGAGAGATCTGCAACTGCTGGCTATTGGAAAGAATTACGCCATAGTTGTTGTCCACGGCGAAAACTTCCGAAGGCCGATGCTGGTCCAAATAGGCCTTCGCCCAGTCCATAAATGGTCGAAAATCGACCAATTCGGCCTCGCCCAGCCCCTTCTCAGCTCGGTAACGGGCCTCCAAATGCGTCAAAATATCGGGCAAATCGCCCGCCCCGTGGGGGTCATTTGTCGAGAACATGGATTAACTTTTCCCTTGAGTGTTGTGATGCAGGAGGATCTTACAGGAAAATACCCCCAGAAGGTGTAACGTTTTAGAGGGTAAAATCAGTGGTCATCCACCCCCAGAAAGGAGGCCAGGCCTCCCGTCAATTGGGACCGGCTGATATTCGCCTCTTTGGCCAGTCGAGCCAGGGTCTGTACCGGGGGCTGCAAGTCGCTGATCATGGCGTAGGCCTGCAGCCCAGGACTAGCTCCCACGTATACGCCCCGATGCACCACGCTGCTGCCCCCTTTGAGGGTCCGATTCAGCTGGGTGAAACCCGCATCGAAGTAGTCCAGGCTGAGGTTGTTCATGTGGTCCTCGTCGCCCACGAACAGGCAGGCTCCCTTGGTCCCTTTGGTCAGGTCGACCTCGGCCAGCACGTTGCCGGTCAACTGCTCCCGGATCGCCGTGGAGATGTCGGCCGGCCCGCTGATGTTCTGCAAGCTGGCTGCACCCATCACGCAGATCCCATGATCGAGCAGCTGAGCCAATTCGCTGCGATCGAACGTGATCAAAGGACTGTGCACCGCTGCCAACTGGTTGAACAGGTGCAGCAGCTGGCTGACCGTCTGGTTGGCCACGTTGTAGAGGTTCATCATGCCGGGCCGGTACAGCTGATTGATGCGAGCATTGTCGATCAACAGCAGCGGACTGACCTTCAAGTCAATGAACCGCTGGAAAGCCGTCACCGCATTGCGGCAGACCTGTTGGCCCTCGGTGTGGGAGGGAATCGAAGCGATCACTCCGACCCGCGGAGGTTTGCCTTTGCTCTCCAGGTACTCCCGAGCGATCTGGATCAACCGCCCACTGGTCCCTGAGCCGGTGCCACCTCCGGTGCCCACACAGATCAGCCCGTAATCGACGTCGTTGCCCCAGGACCGCTGCAACAAGTCCCAGATCTCTTCGTCCCGCCCATCGATCGCCTGCTCGGCGAAGCGAGCGTCCTTCGCAGCTCCTCCAATATCGAGGGTGTGCCGCCCGATCTCCTCGGGAAGCCCCTGGAAATCGCTCTCAGCGGTGTTGAACAAGCCAACCCGGCGGTACCCCAGGTCCCAGAAACTCGAAGCGATGCGGGCTCCTCCTTGTCCGGAACCGAGGAACGCCATGTTGAACGCCACGTCGTAATCGAAGGCATCGTCCACGTTGACGTCCGCCGCGGCCTGGGGCTGAGCAGTGGGATTGAGGTTGGCTGCAATATCGCCCACCTGCACCGCTCCCGGAGAGCCCGTCGCCGGCCGGCTTGCTCCCGGGGCCGGCGGGGCGGGGGCACTGGCGACCGGCGGAGCCGGGGCTCCCGCAGCGGGCGGAGCCGGTACGTCGGCCGGCTTGGGCGTCCCTGCGGCATGCTTCAATGATTCATTCATCTTATCGTCTGGCGTACTCATGCCTTTACCTCTGGCGTTGGTAGGAAACAGCTTGGGGCCAAACTCTCCGCAGTGGCGTAGACGGCCCATCGAATTACCAAGAAATAGAGTCCAAGAATTGACTCAAACGCTCGTCGCTTTCTCCCTGCGTCCAGGCTCGCACCTCTTGGTTGGTCAGAGCGAGCCGACGAGGGAATAGTACGAGGTGCTCATTGTATCGGTTGACATAGCATTCACGAACCTCCTCCAGGTAGGAACGATCGCGAGTCGAACCGGTCCAGCTCTCCAGAACCTGCAGATCCTCCTCCTCAGTAGCCTCCACCGAGACCAACATCGAAGCGACAGCCGTCCAGATGTCGACAAAGGGAGCAATGGTGAGCCCAGAGATCACCACCGAGGTTTCGTCAAACTGATCGATGAACTCCCGAGGTCCAGGATAAGGTACCTCGTAGAAGCGAGGCAGCTGCGTGGCCACCACTTGGCAGTCGTTCTGCAGGCACAAGCAATCGTGGATGTGCTGCACCTCGATGTTCTGCCGGTTGTGGCGAAAGAACATCTCGCCGTCACGGATCTTCAGGTCCTGATCAGGCCAGCAGATCGACCACCCTCGATCCGCGATTTTCCCTGCCACGACATTGAGCCAAGCCCCTGGGGTGCCGGAGACAACGATATTGTGCGGACTTATGGGCTGATGGGACATTCGTCGACGATCTCATTGGTCAGGTAACGTTGGAAAGACTGTTGCTTGCGAGGCAACACCTGGGAGGCCTGCACCTGCTGGTTCTTGAGGGTCACGTGCGGACGATGCAGGGTCCGCGAGAGCACGTCCTTAACGTCCTGCAAGTTAACATCGGCCACCGGGTAATCGTAGCCTGCCAACTGGCAGGGAATCAGGTTTCCCGTTTGGTTCTGCTGGACGTGGGCCTCTACCGGAGAGATGTCATGGCAGATCAGGGGCACGGTCGACGAAGCAAGGAGAGCCAACAGGGATCCGTAGTAATGCCGCGTGCTGGCCAGGTACACCCAGTCGTGGTCTCGAGCCATGCTGATCAGCGAGTAATAGGGCACGCCTCGATGGACCTGTACCCGTCCACTGTACCGCCGCTGCAGCTGATGAAGCTCGCGGCGGTACATCCGGCATACCGAACTCTCCAGCACGATCGTGATCTGTAGCTCCGGTTGCTCTTGCAGGAGCTGGTCAAAGACCGTCACGACGCCGGCTCCCAGATCTCGAATGGCAAACCGAGGGAACATCACCAGCAGCCGGCGAGTGGTCTCATCGACCAGACCGTACTTGGGGACCAGCAACTGGTCAGCCAAGGCCAAATCGACCCAAGAGGAACTCGCCGAACAGGAGTGCAAGTTATAGCGATCCTGCACCCACTGATGCATGGCCTTGCTGAGACAGATCGCCCGGTCGGTCTGATCGAGAAAGGCCTCCCAGTCCCGGGACCAGTTGCCCCAGTTGGGAAAGGACAGGCTGCGGCAGTGCCGGCGGACCCCGGCTCCCGCTGCCAAGCGAGCATGATGCAGAGCCTGTTGATCCGGGGTAAACCAGCAGAGGTGAGTTGCTTGGTACGCCCAGCGGTAGATCGTCCCTCGGCGAGCCCGGGCCACGCGATGATCCCAGACCGGATGAATCCCGCTCTCGATCCTCTGGCTGGAGAGGAAATCGACCTCCACCCCCAACCGCACCATCCAGTCAGCGAACTGCACCGCAGTCAGAGCGACCTCGTTGCGGACATAAGGAGCGAAAATTCCAACCCTGAGCATGTTGTCCTCGTGAAAACGTAGTTCTATCCATGTCCGTGCGGCACGAAGTCAAAGAACGGGGAAGCACTCCGATGACCCGGGACATAACCATAACGCAGACCGAGCCTCCAGGCCGTGTAATTGAAGCTCAGCTGGTCCCTTAGACTGTACTTTTCGAGCTGCTCCCACCAAAGCTCGTTGAAGGCAATCACCTCCTCCTGCCTCTCGCGGATCACGCAAGCGGTCTCCGCCAGCCCGTGAAACGGTGAGTATCCTTCGAGCTGGTAGCGATTGATCTGCCGCTGCATCAGCTGGGGGTTGTCTTTCCGCAGCCGCCGGCAAGCCTGCAGCTCCTGATAGACGCAAGTCCGGTCCGGATGCTTGAAGGCCGCCAACACCTCCTGATGCATCAGCGGCTGGACCAAATCGGCTCCCAGTGGTCGGGCTTTGATCTTCTGCGACCCGTCGACCCAGACCGAATAGGTCGTATCGGTAACCAGATGGCTGTGCAGCTTGTGCCAACGGGCGGTTCGCCGGGAACAAAGGGGATGCCGCCACCGCAGCGGATGCAGCTCCCAAGAGACCGTCGTATGTCGACTCTGGAACCGCTCGAGCGACTGCACCGCATCGGTGAAGAGCACGTAGCGGACATCCTCCTCCGGAACCAGCGGCGAGGCCAGCAAAGTGGAACGGACCTTGTCGTATTTGCCGGTCACGCAGCTGTAGACGGTCGTATCGGTCATCGCTTTCGGTACCAGTTCCCTCGTTTGTAACGATTCCCGCGGGAAACCGCTCGATAGTGAAAAATGAAGCTACTCAAGGCCACTGCCGAGTGTTGTCCTTGCTTCTGCCAACGAGCCTGCAGCTCATCCTCGTTGAGGGTCATCGTTGGCGTCGGATTTCGCTTGCCACGTCTGGTATGGGTGTTCAGAGGTCGATAGTAATGCTGATGATCAAACATCCCCTTCCGCCAAGCCTGCATGCTAGCGATCTGGAAGAAGCCGTTGATATTGCTCTCGATCACGTGCCCCAGTCGCTCCGCGTACAAGGTCTCGGCGACCCGCTGGAGTTGTTCTGGCTGACCACTGAGCTGGTAGTTCGGCACGTACCGCTCGACCTCCTGAGCCCCGCCGGCGGTGGTCCCCGGAGCATTGGAGACCGGCCCGGCCATGGCGTACCCGTTGGTCAGGGCGTGCAGCAGGCCAGCATGCCAGCGATCCGAAGGGAAGATGATATCGTTATTGCTGGCAATCACATAATCGAGATCGAGCTCGTAGGCCCGAGCCAGCCCCGCATTCCAGCTACGAGTCAGTCCGCCCTTTTTGCCAAAATGGATACATTCGAGCCCCTGTCCCTCGTCTCGAGCCATTTTCCGGTAGTGGGCCTCCCACTGCTGCCAGTCGCTGGTCGCGTCATCGACCAGTAAGGCCACCCCGCCTGGCGTGGTTCGCCAGAAGGACCGCAGGGCTTCGGTGGTGTACTCGTGAAAATTCCCCGCCTGATAAGTCGGGCAGATGTAACCGATTTTGACCATTGCACGCCTGGGTTTACATCAAGGAGCCGGACTGCATCTGCTGCATGGCTGCCCCGCCGGCCTGCGAACGCACCTGCTGGCGGATATCATCCATGGCGGATCGCGTGGCCGAATGTAGCACCGGATGGCTCTGCTTGAGTTCTCGCAGTTGGCTGTCCTTGACGCCCTCGGGGAGCCCCAGCAGTTGCTGAGCCAGGCTCTGAGCCGCGGACTGCAGCTCCTCGGGGGTGATCAAGGAGTTGGGGCCCATCGATTGGATGTACTCGGTGACAGGCATGTTGCCTGCCCCCATCGCCGACTGAGCGTCCGGGCCAGGCAGATTGCCGCCAGCCGCGGCTCCGCCAGCAGCTCCTCCTGCCGCAGGATCGCCACCCCCGGCCGCAGCCTGTCCTTGGGTTGCCGGGTTGATCCCCTTGGCGATCTCGGCCGCAAATCCCGCTTGCTCCATCTCCTCTTGGTTGCGAGCGGCGATCTCCTGTTCGATACGAGCCTCCTCGGCCAGCGACTGCTGTTCGCTCTCCCAGTCGAAGCCCAGAGCTCCCAGGCCTGAAGTGCCCGAGAGGCGTTGAGCCATCATCAGCTGCAGGGCCGCCATTTGCTTCTGCACGTCGTCAGCGATCGTGACCGGCTTGAGTGAAGCATCGACCCGTTCCCAAGACATCACGCGACTGAGCGTCTCACAGATCCACTGCAGAGCGTGGTTGGCGTCACTGACCAACTGCCGGTGGGTGCTCTCAAAGAGCCGTAGGGCCGCTGGAGCGGCCTGCGTCGAGAGGTTGCCATTGTAGAACTCGACCGGCACCCCGGACTCGTTGAGCAGCGTATTGAGGCCTTGGGTGATCAGCTCGGTAGGAGCCAGCTGACTGGCGTCTCCGCCGAGCATCTGGTACTGCACCGGAAAGGGGAGCGTTTGCCACGCGGCCGGATCCCGTCGCCGCTTGTTGATCATGTGGCGGACTTGAGCCCGGAAATCACCCCCGGAATAGATCGACATGGGATCCTGTGTTGGCATCCCGCCCACACTGCCGCCGCTGCGGGCCTCCGGAGTGATCAACCGGAAGGGGATCACGTAGTCCATGGCGATCGCTTCGTTGTAGCGACGCAGCACCTGAACGTACCAGATCTGGCGGAAGTTGACCAAGCTCCGCGGCAGACCCCAACCCATGTTGCGGATCCCCGCAAGAGTCTGCTCCTTCATGTGGTAGATGGCATCCTTGTGGAAGCGAAACAGCTTGTCGTACTTGATCGCCTCGAGAACCTGCTTGCTGGCCCGTTCCAGGTGGAACAAGTTCCCCTCGCGGATCATCCGCTTGTAGTCTTCCGGGATCCGCCACAGGTAGGCGACCTCGCCGGTATAGAGGTCCGGCAGCAACTCAATCTCATGAGGGCTCCACCGCTTGAGGATCACATGGTCGGCTTCCTCACGGGGCTTGTCGATCAGCTTCCAGGGCCCTCGCCAGCCCGTGGTCGGACAGGTGGCGATGAACTCGAAATCACCGTTGAACTCAAAGTTGAAGTTGTCATACACAACCTTCAGCGGGAACAGGTCGCCGGTCTTGGGGCACATCAAGAAGCGGCGAAACGGCACCAACAGGCTGGCGAAGGCATTTCCGTAGCAGTTCGAAGTCAGTACAGCCTGATCCACGACGAACGTATGGGTCTCCATTTCGACACAACAGAACACCTCGTCGACGATGCCGGTCTCCGTAACGCCGCGAATGCCGATGTACTTACCGTAATTGGAATCTGGGTTCCAGTTCTCTTCGAACTTCTCTCTGTGCTTGGACAGCAAGATGTCTTCTGGCTGCATGAACTGTTTCAACAGCGTCATGAAATGGATAGTGCTCTCGTAGATACCGCCATCGCTGTAGTTACCGTAAGCACTCAGATCAGTGATACGTTCTTGTGCCCGAATAGGTCCGGCACACATCCCAATCCGTGGTAATTGTTCTTCGATTGCTTCCAGCGTCGCTTTGGAGATCTGCGTTAGCATTGCACAGCCGTATGTGTCGACCGTGCCATCTGCGGCTAAGAAACCGCAAAGGAAGCCATACCAATAAGAGGCACTTGCCGAATTCTCCGGTAGCGACTTGTATGTTGCAGGTAGCCCGTAAAGAATTGTTCGACCTTCGTGAACCTTAGGTTCGTTGGCAGAGTGACCCTCGAAATGCTTCAGCATTTCTTGGTCTTTATCCCCGTAGAAGTATGCCGCAGCCATCGTGGTGCGGCTTTCATCCTGGTTGTATAGCGAACCGTCCCCGAAGACAAATCCGTGGCGGATCCCTTCACGGTAGTCGTCGTTCTTCTCAGGACGCGGAGCCACAGTACGCTTCAGTTTGTGTCCCTTTATCAAGGACTTAGTGGGTAGAGTCACTTCCTTGCCCGAGCAATTAAGCACGGGCCACTCGTGATCAGGGGTCGCAAGAATTGTGCGTCCGTCTGAAAATTCAACCTCTAGCAGCTCCTGGCGGCCAAACGATTTGAACTCCGCCGGTCGGTAAATTCCGTCTTTTGACAGCACTTCAACTGTCTTACCTGCCAAGTCCCGGAGCTTGAACACGCCGTCCCTGGTGGTCGTCTTCACGTCACCGTGGAAGCACAGCCTGTCCCGCATCATCAGACCCAGGAACGACAGCACGTCCAGGTCTTTTTTCAAGTAGTCCTTGTACTTGTTTTTCTCGTCGTCACCAGCATCGCCGCCCAGTTCCACTTCAGTGATGAAGTAGCTGACGATCCGCTCCATCGCCATCCGGTAGGTGCCCATCCGCATCCAGATCTGCTCCGACCACCAGAGAGCCGTCCGCATCGTGGTCGGCATCTGCTGGGTGGCCAGATCATTGAAAGGATCGGCGAATCCCTGGTCTCCGCTGGTACGAACCCCCTGACTCAGATAGGGGTTGTTCGGCGATAGTGACATTCGCTGATCCTCTGTGATTGTTCAATAGCAGTAGGTCAATCGTGACCTACTGAGGCGAGTCGGTCGGGCGGCTTTGCGAGGCCACCGTATCAACAGCTCGCTTGGTCAGATCCTCCTCCAGAGCGTCTGCTTCGCGTTCGGTCTGCGGGAACTGAATCCCCTGCTGATCGTCCGCTTGCTTGGAGTGGCAGTTACCGCCGCAGCAGTGCGGGGTTTGATTGCTGATGGCTCCATTCTTTTCCATGGCTACACTTCCTTGTCGCTTTCGTGAGTGATCAGGATCACAACGTCCAGACAACCCAGTGTCCAGTGAATCCCTAACGAGGAACAATTGTAAACCTTACCGTCCAACTTGGGAACGGAAACCTTAATGCGGGTCTCCCCGAGGTTCGGCGGCAGGTACTGAAAGCCGTCCTCAAACCGGGTGTCGTAGACCAAGGCTAGGCAGCAACTCCCCTCCACCACGGCGTGATACCGGGCCGAGATCGTCCCCATGGGGTCCATCTCGAAGAAAGCCTCAAATTCGGGCCGTCCGGGGTGCCCGCGGTCCAGGAAGGCGACTCCGGTCGAATGCCGAGAGGCGACGTCCTCCGCGGCGTCTGCGGCCCCCGTAGCCGGCGGGGCGGGCTCGGCGGCAGGCTTGGCAGCAGGCTCGGCGTTCGATTGCTGTATCGCCTGAACCGCCGACACCAGGGAATTGATCACCTCGGCGTGCTGCGACATCTCCTGGCGAGCCTGCCGGAGAACCTGGTCGTACACGTTCTGCTCCTCGCGAGCCGCTTTGACCTTCTCCTCTTCGAGCAGCGACTGCAAAGAGCCCTCCACGCCGCGAGAGCTCTCCGTCGCAGGGGAACCAGCGGTAGGAACAGGAGGCAGCTCCTGGAGTCGCTGCAGCGGGGCAGCAAGAGCGGCAGAAACTTGAGCGGGAGCTGAAGCGGCAGGGGCCGGAGCCGGAGCGGCCGCAGGGGCTGCAGGCTGAGGGGACATCTGGGATTCCTTATCGAGACGAGTACTGAGATCGCGATAGAACTGAGAGACATCCCCCGAATTGCCCACTTTCCGGGCCGCGGCATTGAACTTGGAGTCCGAGCCCAAGCGAGAGACGTCCAGATGGAACCCGCCACCCGGTTCGCCGGGATCCACGATGACGGTGTGGGGCTTGTTGGGGTCGAACGCCAACGAGCGTCCGTCTCGATCCGAGCGGGGCAGCATGACCCCGGGAACGCCCCCGTTGTTGGGATGGTACTTGGAGGGATCCGGGGTATCCGCTCGCACTGAATTGTCTGCCATGATCTTCCCTGATAGCTAAAAAAAGGAACTAATCCTCCTCGACGCCCCCATCGGCGTCAGGATCATCATCATCGTCCGGATCGTCGTCCTCTCCCGTGAAGGAATCATCGTCGATGTAGCCGTCAACGTAGAACGACTGGGACTCCAGGTAGGCCTGATCCCCTAACCAGCCTTCCTCCTCCAGCTCGAGGCTGACCGGCAGGAGGGACTGATCCACTAGCTGGAAACCCTTCTCCGCAGAGATCACCGCTGCTTTCTGATTGGGCAGCAGCAGGTACCGGACCGTGATCTGCTTGTTGCCTTGCTCGATGGTCTTGGCCTTGGTCAGTCGAAGTGGGATTCCCCACATCGGCCAGACCGCCGTCTCTTCTCCTTCCCGCTTGGCGATCAATTCGACCAGGCGTTCCAAGGAGGGCAGAGCGTAGACCCGAGGGAACTCCCCTTCGGGCGTCTCACAGAGACACCACTGGGGCTCGATCAGCTTGCCCCACTCGATCTCCTCGGACTCCGCGTGAGCACTGGAAACCCGCTCGGCGATATCCACAGGCAACTGATCCAACATTGCCTGGAATTCGCTATCGGAGTCATCCGACGCGGTCAGTGGGGGTTGCTGAAATTCGTCCATCCCGGGGATCTTGTCCCGGTAGGCTTTCCACTGCTCACTGGTACTAGACATGTTCGACGCCTTCACTGGCCGGCACGTAGGTGACACCTAGCAGGTACTGGGCATGGCTTTCCCTGTCGATACGAGTGATCGGACCAACGACAGCCACGATATTTTGGGTCTCCTTGATCCACTGATTCACCTGAGCGTCCAGATGGGCCAAGGAACGGGCCTCGAAGGTCCGGTACTTGACCGTGGTGTCAGGTGTCAAGAACTGCCGCAACGAAGGCAAAGGGAATTCAGTCGGCGGGACGGGGTTGTTCCCGGTGGGGGTCTTATTGAGTTCGTCGGCCACGTGTCGCTCCTGAGGATTTGGCTTGCTTTTCCAGCTGCTGTTGACGGGTTCGCGTCTCGGCGTCCTGCAGAGACAACATGATCTCTTTGTAACGCTCGAAGGCTTTGTCCTGATCCAGCTTCTTGTCACGGAACAACCGCTGAGCGGCTTCCACGTGCACCGGCTGGGGCTTGAAACTGACCGCCCGGGGTCGCACGGCCAACTGGCGATTGCGGACATCGAAAGCGAATTGTCGCTCGTTGGAGAGGACCGCAAAAACGTGGATATCCCGGGTGGGCGTTTTCGGCGACACCACCCGGGCGATATCCACGGCCAACGGATCATAGACCGTCAGCGACTGCATCGCGTACTGGTACAGCCGAGCTCGCGGAATGTCGAACTGCACCGTCTCCAAAATACCATCCACCAACCGTCTCCACTGATCCTCCCGAGCCGCCCACAGGATGTGATTCCAACCAGGATTCCCTTGGCACTCAAACCCCTGGAAGATCGGTTTGTCGAACCGGTACCAGAAGACCTGCAGGTTATCCCGCTGGACCAGATCCGCCAAATTGGTTTCCGAGTAACGTCCCCACAGGTAGAGCATGGCTGGACTGTACCAGACATAGCCTTGCACATCGTCCAGCTGGCGAGCTCGCTCGAACTTCACCTGGTACTTGGGCACCCGGAAGGGCTTGAACTGATAAAACTTGTCCTGCTTAGGTTGGAACGGCTCCGCCGATTTGTTCATCCCCGTATTACTCCATCCCCAACCGCATCGCAGTGGCAATCGTGATCGGACCATCGATATCCGCACTCGCTCCGGTTCCTAACCAGTAGGCCAGCAGGCTCCGGAATTTCTCCTGCTCTCCTGGATCGGCTTGATTGTAACGGCAGGCATTAAGAAAGTCGCGGAGGTGCTGATCCTCCCGCAGCTCCGCCATCTTGACCGGCCGCTGCCAGAAGTCGACCGGCATCGGCTGGCCCAGCACCCCACAGCAGTCGGTCAGCCGCAGGACGAAGTCCTGCAGCCCCTGAGGTCCCGCCAGCACCAACCGCTGAGGCTGCTGATCGAAGAGGTTCCCGGTCCATTCCCCTTTGAAGGTATTGAGCAAGTAGGCCCGCACCGCCAGGCTAACCGGCAGCTTGTTGGTATCCGGCGTCCGCCGCGGCAGCTTGAAAGCCACCACCTTGCCCAGCTCAGGGATGGCAATCCGCACCGAGAGTAGATCTCGATTGAGCTTGTCAAAGTCGTCGACCGAGAGCTTCTCCGCCTCCAGAGCCGCCAGGTACTCCGCATACTCCGGCAGGCAGTTCTCGATGGTCAGCTGAGCTGCCTGCTCGCTCTGCTTGTCCTCTTGCAGCAACTGCTGGACCCATTCAGCCCGTGTCAGCTCCGCTTTCTCGGCGACCGAAACGTACGTCCAATTGATAAAAACATACACGAAATCGTTATCCTTTACGGGGTGATGATCTTCCGGGACAGAGCCATGTGAACCTCGTCCACCGGCACTTCGGCCACCATCGCCGTGCCGACATGGATCTGGTAGTACGCCCCTTGCTCGTCATCCCGGTCGACCCGCTGGGCCGTCACCCCTCGCAGCACATTATGCGTCCGCAAGGTGGTGTACTCCGACTGATGCAATTCGTTGTCCTTGAGATGCCGCGGCAGAGGCACCCCGCCGATCAACAGGCAGCCCGCCTTCTTGCACCACTGCTTGAGTTTCTTCTGGGCCTCGTTGACCCGGGAAACCAGTGGCATGAACGAGGCGTCATTCCCGGCATGAGCCACATCGTCAATCAGCAGCAAGTCCATGGGTTCCTGGAGGGCCGGCTGGATCCGTGAGATGTAGAGCCGCTGGAACTCGTTGAAAGAGGTCGCGGCCTTCTCCCAGCCCTTTTCCGGCACGTACTCGAACCGCTCCAGTCGCTGGGCCGGTTTGTTTCGTGTCAGATGCACCGCTTGGTAGACGTTGCTGTACTCTGCGTCCACCACGCCAGCGGCCAGCCGATTCAGCACCCACTGTACCGCGGGCTGCCAACCGATCAGCAGGACCGATTGTTGTCGCTGCAGCTGGTCCTGTGGTTCCTCTTGCTGTTCCGGGAAGATCGCCATCTGTACATTGATCGGTCGCTGAACCCGTCGCTCCTCCTCGTCCCGAGCGTGCTGCTTGTTCTGCTTGTCCTGCTGCTCGTTGTGCTTGGTGACCGTGTCTTGAATCCAAGGGATCACCGTCTGGACCAGGCCCCGCAGCAGCTGATTCTCGTCGAAGGGCTGCTGGGCCTGAGTGGCCGCCGAGTTGATCAAGATCTCCTTGAACAGCACCTGCTGCTCGTTGGTGAGTCCTACCGTTTGACTATTCTCGAAGCGGACCACCTTCTTGAAGTCCGTCCGATCACAGAGTCGTTCCAGCTCGTAGAGGCACATCGCATAGAGCTGACGGGAAGCCAACATGCCGGAAAGCAGCAGCTGGTAATCAACGTTCTCCTGGGCCAAATGATTGGCTGCCTGGGCTGCGACCTCCAACTCGCGAGCCTGTCGCTGCTGTTCCTCCGTGGGGGTCGCCGTGGCCGCTTCCGCGGCCGGTGAGGACTGCTCCTCCTGCTCGATCGCTTCCTGCAAGGACTCCTCGACCGACTCCTGTGGGGACTGTTCCTCAGCCATCACTATTCCTTTCGCTTAAATTCCATTTTTTAACCGCCCGATTGGCGATTTGATCCTATCGAAATCCGACCAGGCCGTCGACAACGCTCAAGTCGCGATCAGCCACTTCCGGTAGAGTTTAGTTCGCTCGTGCTTGTTTTTGCAGGAAGCAATCTCCTCTTCGGGGATCTCCAACTCCCGCATCATTCGCAGCTGCTCTTCCTTGATGCTGTTAGTGAACCGCTTGGTCCGCTGTCGGGTCCCGGCCGGATGGAGCGGACCCTGCTCTTGTTCCAGGTAATCCGCCATGGCTCGTAGCACCTGCGATAGGTTCCACTCCCCGTTGACACAGCGTGTCCGGTAAAAATTCTCAATCTTCCCTAGCAGAGCATTGCCCTCTGAGGAAACCACTCCCCGGATTCGGCCCGTCCTGTGATCGTGATCGACCACTGGGATCAGATCCACATGCCCCAGCAACGGACAGATGGCGGGAGTATTCTCTTTGCGATAACGCGGCAGGTCCTTCTGAGAGACATAAGTCGGTTGCTTCATGCTAAACGGGTCGCTGGCGTCGCCGCCTCCTAGACTGAGAGAGGGTCCGAGATTTCCGCTTCGTGGGCGGGGTTTCCGGGGTCGGCTGGGGTACTCGCCCGGCAACTTTGTCAACCGCCCGCTCCATCGCCTGAGGCGAGGAGAAGGGATTCGTCTGCTGACGGTGTCGGGCGTGATACTCCTGCATCAACCAATGCACGCACCGGGCATCGAAACCAGCCGAATGTCGTTGTTCTTCCTGGATGTCATATTTTTCCAGGATGCCATATTCCGTCAGGATATCATCCATCTTCCATTTGCAATTGGGCAACTGAGCGTGAACGATGCGGTGGAAATAAGCCTTCGGGGTCTCCCGAGCTGTCGGCAGCACGATCCCGCGGAAGTTGTGCAGGTCCGAACCGGGGGGAGACTGCCAGACCTTGGTCGCCCGGAAGATCCCGCCCACATCGATGTACCGGTTCTCCGGGAGCTCAAAGGATTTGTCGAGATACCGCTGGAACATCCCGTTGAGCATCCGCTCATCGGCAGTATGTCCATTCTGAGCTACGAAGCAGAGCCCTCGCTGGTCCCAGATTCGGAATAGCTGCTCGTAGAAGCCCAGGGCCTTGATCGGATCGATTCCACGGGTCCGCACGTAGTTCGGCAGCAACTTCCAGCCGGGACCGACACGGGACCGCATCGTCTTCAGCTGATAATCCAGCCGGCCGTGATCGACCCCGGGAAGCTGGAAGCAATTGAGCACTAGGTTTAGCTGGTCAACCACTCGGCCGTCTTCCACCATCGTGTGCCCGATCTCCACCACGTAATCCTTTTTGTGGCTTCCCCCGCTGTACTCGGTATCGAAAGTCAAATACGTCTGCGGAAAACTTCCTCCCATACGTGATAGGAACGCGGCGTCCCATTGATTGATAATCACAAGCCTACCTTCGGTTGAGCTCAATCCGCTCGCAGACTCTGCAAGGCCTTGCGGATACGGATCTTGAGCATTTCAAATCGACGCCGGAACCAGGACATTCCCTGGAACCTGCGGAACCGTTCCGCGTGGCAAAGTAATTCATCGACCGATTCCAGCGGTCCTTCGCCTCCGATCGTTGATTCCCGCACCCCGGCGTACTGGATCCCGGCGTAGCAGGTTCCGATCATGGCCAGCACCGCCACCTGAGCCGCCGGCTCACAGTCGAAGAAGCCCGATTTGGTCATCCCTTCCAACATGCCCAACTGGGGCTCCGTCTTCCCGTAGGCCAGGTACTCACAGTAGGCCCCACAGGCCGCTCCCAGATCGTCCATGGTGATGCCCTCTCGCTTGAGGACCTCGTCCAACTCCGCCCACTTGTGGTCTTCCAGACGTCCCGCCACCAACTCCATCACCTCCCCGAAGTTGTGGGCGACGTCACGGCTGGGGTTGTACAGACGCCGATCATCCGCTGACATACGTGCCTGCAGCATGGATTCATTCCTTGAGTGGAGAAAAAGCCTAAAGGAGGTCTCGCACCTCGAAGGCACATTGTAAACAAAGTTCCGGATTGTCCTCTTCCAGCGGATCGAAGTACGCCTCCTTTTTGCACATCGGGCAAGTCCCTTTCGTGTAGGTCTTCCGATGTGTGCCCAAGGGGCAGTGATCCGTCCCGTAGATACAGGCGTGACATTCCGGGGCCGTAGGGTAACCTTTCAGGCAGCGGGACTCATAACGGTCACGTCCCCGAATCAGCTCCCGATTGAAACTCATCGTACTGCCGGTATGTCCGATCTCAAAGGCCACGGGTTCGTCGCCCGAGCGATGCGGATCCAGCAGCAACCAGCACCGCAGTCGATACATCTGCCGCACGTCGAGGTACAGCATCCGTCCCATTTGCTCGCCGCGGGAGTTGCGGCGGTGCTTGCCGAACCCGAAACCGTAACCCGAAGCGTTCCGCAGGGAGGTCAGATACCGCGTCTTGCGGGTCGACCAGTGCTGCACCATCCGCCGGGGGACGATGCTACCGGCCTGAGATTGGAAGACGAAGCGGTTGTAGAACCGCCCCTCCCGCTTCAAGGCTCGAGCCTCCATGATCTGTACGGGCACCCACTCGAAGCGGGTCTGCCGCTGCCAGACGCGAGCGGGTTCTTGGTCCCGCAAGGTCTCCAGGTTGCCGGCCAATCTCCAGCAGGTCTCAACCAACTGTCGGGTCGTCAGCTCTTTTTTAAGCAGATCCAGCACGCTGGCCTGGACGGTCGACCGCAAAATCGGCTGAGGCAGGGACTTGTGCAGCTTGTCCACGAATGCATGGAAGGTACCTGCCACCAACTTGCGACCGAGAAACTCAGTTAAGTCGCTGCTGAGTTGGTCCCTCTTCCGAAGGACGGTATTCACGGAGATCCTCGGAATCGGAGGATGCTCCGGGATGGTCTGGGTCATTGTCACTCTCCGACATCTGCTCAGGGGTGAGCTCACTGTCGATGTATTCGTTATGAACCCAGCGAACGAAGCGATCGCCGTCATCGTTAATGAACTCGTGCACACAGTTGCCGTTGGAGCTGACCCCTGTGTCAAAGTACCTCCAGCCAGGATAGCGAAGGAAACCCTGCACTTGGCTGATCAACTCCTCGGCGAACACCGACCGCATCTCCTCCAGATCTCCGCCGGCGTTCAAGAACTCCGCAATCCCTTGCCAGACCAGCAATTTCCGTTTCAGCTCGCCAATGTCGACAGCTGTCGGCCGCTGACGAACCTCGATCACGGTCTGCCGGATCATCTCGCCTCCGGCATTGAGCCCGAAATACAGGCTGGATCGCACTTCCCAGAGGGACACGACCGCGGCGTAGTAGCCGTCCTCGGGATCCATCTGACCCCAGTCAAACGTTTTCATGGACTATCCTTTCAGTTCGGCGACCAGGCCAAAATAGGCCCGTGATCGCTGCTCATCGAGTCGGTGGCATTCGTGAGCAAGGGTGATAATCAGTCGCTCGATCGACTCCCGGGAGGGAAGCTTCTCGAAGAACGCCGCCGATACCTCCAAGGCGGAAGCTACCAACAGGCTACCGTGAGTCAGGGTCAGCCCGGCCTCGGAACCCTCTGTCGTCTCCTTCTGTGGAGGCGTGGCAATCCCGAAGACGGAGACCCGGACCCCGTCACTGTTGGCCGTGGCCACGGAGTGGCTACCGTCCGCCGCATCGGTCAGTACGCAGTAGCGGTACCCGGGCCGCACACCGCGGAAAACGAAAGAAGGCTGTACCTGCGATTGCAGGTAAGGGGTTGCGTCGAAAACGTAGTATTCAAATTTCATAGCGGTAGATGCTTAATGAGAAGTTCTGATGGTCCAGCAACGGCTGGGAATTACCGTCTGCCCAAATATAGCGTTCGTCGTGGACCCCCAGTCCCCGGCGACCTTTCCGGCCGCCCACGTTGATGTGCACCACCGGAGCCGAACGAGCAGATCGCTTCCGCATGCAGTCCTCACAGTGGCACTGCATGCCTCCTGTCAGCTTCCCCAGCGGCTCGTCTTGCTGGCGGAGCAGTTCCCCTAGGATCGAATCACCCCCGTTGTGGTAGAGATCCGGGAAGGGGTAATCCCACTTCCGTAGGAACTCCGTCTGAGCGATCCACCACCCGCCGGTGATGAACTTGAACCGCGAACGGGCATTGAAGGGCTTGTTGCGAAACCAGGGCTGCTGGGCGATCACCTCGTGCTGCCTGCCTCGCCCCCTAATGGAGTGGATCGAGCCGATCTGACGGAAGTTCCGCGAGAGCTCCATCGCTTGATCCCACCAGGGCTTACCGACCTGCTCGTCGAGGTAGCTGTCGTCGTCGAACCACATGATCCGCTTCGCGATCTCTCGGTCACGAAACATCTGCCGCATCAGCGGGTACTTCCCTGCGTTGAGACCCTCCGTGGGTTGGTACAGGTAAACCGGCCGCTGTCGCTTCTGCTCGGCCGCCCAGCGGTGCACGTAATCCTGGGTCCGGGAGTGCACAGCGTTCAACCCCAGCCGGATGTCCTGCACGTAATGGACGTCTCGCAACGAGTCGAGCAATCGCGTGGCCAGGTCCAAGTGATCCCCGTAGAGGACCGCACAAATCGAAAACACGGGCTTCATCACCGTCTCCGAAATAAAAACCGAGCCCTGGACCCACCCCAATAGGAGCCCAGGGCTCGGTGGGAGCCCAGTAGGGAAAGGAAGAAGACCTACCGGGCCGAACCGGTTAGGCCGTCGCCGCTTGTGAACGACGCGGACGCTTCCGCTGCTTGGCCGCCTTCTTACTCGGACGCTTCGCCGAAGCCAGCTTGGACGTCTTCTTGGCGGTCTTCTTGGCGGCCTTGCCGCTGGACGCCTTGGCAGCCTTACTGACCCGACGCTTCCCGGTCGGTCGGCTCTGCGGCGGTTCGCTCTCCGACTTGGCCTCCAGAGCCGCTTGACCTCGCTTGGCAATGACCTTCTGAGCCCGATCCCGCACCTTCTTCAGCTTGCTCGATGCAGACTGGATGTGCTGACCGGTCTCCTCCATCCGGGTCAAGGTATCCTCGACCCGCCGGAGGAAATCCTCGTCACACTCATCCGGAGCGATCTCCAAGAAAGCACCACCCAGCGGCTCGTCGATGGCCGTCACGTAGTTGTCCGTCTGCTGCACCGTGGTGAACAACTTCTGCAGCATCCCGTTCGGGGTCTTCGGCAGGGTCGGCTTGCGGCCGCCCTGCCGTGACACCTTGGATTCCCGCTTTCCCTGGATCTCCAGGGCCAGCTCGTTGGCACTCCAGGCGTGCTGCCGGACCTTCTTGAGGACGGCCAGCTGGCGGTTGGGCTGCAGCTTCTGCAGTTCCTTGAAGTGACTCCAGGTCAAGAAGTTCCCGTTGCTGAGCGGCTCAGCGGATTGCTCCTTGATGAATTCCCGATCGAAGGCCGCCGCCACGTTGCGAAGATCGTACAACGTGCTGGCCTGCAGGTTGCTGTGATTCCAGTACGCAGCCAGCCGCTTGATCTCCTGTCGACGCTGAGTCTCGTTGAGCTCCTCGTCTTCGTAGACAGTGTTGACCAGCATGCCGATGTCGTACTGGGTCAGCAGCATGACCTGAAACCCGGTGCAGAGCCGATTGGCTCCCTGGATTGCCGCCTCCTGAGCCACCGGTGTCATTTCATTGAGAATCTCGTCGCGTTCTTTCCGTGTCAATTCGGTGGTTGACATGAGGTTTCCTTCTAAAATCTGGAATTTGCGATCAGGGACTCCACACGAGCCCTTTCTTGAGATGGTCGATGAATCCGATGTACGGCTGCACGATCAGATTCATCTTGTGCGTCTTTCCGCCCTTGAACAGGTGGCAACTCGACTGCGGCGGAACAAACAACTCCCAGTCGCCATTGTGCAAGATCATCCCTTGCTGGAAACCTTTCCTCGGGAAAACCATTCCGATGGGAGTTCCTTTGTACAGATCTCCTAACTCCTCGAAGTGTTCTTCGTACTTCCGTACGAAAGGAAGACCTCGGAAACTGCGAAACCAGGCCGGATGGATCGACCGCTGATCCCGATGGATCGGTGGCTCATTGAGCAGAGGCTCAGCAACTAACCGAATCGGGAAATTCACGACTCGGTGGAAGTCGCTGAAAGTATAGCGACCTCCTACGGCGTCTGAAAGGATCTCCTTGCGTTGATCCTCCAGTTTCAGACGCCGCAGAGTCCATTCTACTCGGCTGGATTCCCATTGGTCGGCCCGCTCGCCAGCTTGCTCAAATCGCTCAATCTTGCCAAGCAGGGGATTCAAGGGATTCACGCCAGTCATTGCACCGTTTCCAAATGCTCGGCAACCAGTTCGTCGTAGGGTCGATCCAATTGGTACCGCCGCTTGATGTTCAGGGCGTCGCGGATGCGATCACAGACCTCCTCGTTCTCCTGAATCATTTGCCCCACTTCCTGGAAAGGCAAATACTCATCCTTGCCCATCCCGATCGCTCGGAAGTTGGCCAGACACTCGATATCTGCCTGTGGTGACCGGCAGGTAATGGTCAGGCCCCGTTGCTGAAGCCGTTCCTTGTAGATCCCGTCCGCCTCATTGAGGAGCGTACACAGGGACCAGTTCCAATCCCACAGAAAACGGTCCTGCGGCACCCCGTTCTCATCGTCATCGACCCACCACAGGAAACGAGTCTTGATCGACCGTCCCGTAGGTCCGAAGGAGTTCTTGGAGCAGGTCAGCCGAATCCCGACCCCCTCGAACTGAGCGTTCTTGAACCGACGTCGCCACACACTGTTGTGGATCTCGAACGACTCGTGGAAATTGAAAGACTCCCCGCCCAGCGTGTACTGCCGGGTGTTACCCATGTCGTCCGCCTTCTCCTTGAGGTGGTTGACCACCAGCAGGGTGAAGGGCCAGTTCTCGAACTGCTTCTTGATCCCGGACAGGTAGATCTTATTCTTGAGAGCCTCCACCGGATGCGACCGTCCGGCATTCCCCTTGTCCATGATCTTGTCCTGTACCTCCTCCGAGGAGCTCCCTGCCAAGCTGTCGATACAGAAACAGCAGGGAATCGTCTTGCCCGGGCCCGGATCGTTCTTGGTGCCGATCAAACTCTTCTGCATCTGCTTGAGATAATGCGTCAGAATCTGCTGCATCTGCTCGGTCGAGTTGGCCCGGTTGGAGATGATCGGCATGTAATCATGAGGCACCCGCATGATGTCACAGGCGAATGCTCCATCGAATTTGTCCTCAGTGTCGATGTGAACCGGGACCCCGTCATTCTCATGGAACCAGCGGAAAAACTCGTAAGAGAGGGCAGACTTACAGGACCCCCAGCTCCCCGCCAACATCAGCACGCTGGAAAGCGGAAAGACGTCATTGGCGATCGCGAACTCAAACGCCAGAGCCGGCACGGGTATACCGATCGCCAACTGATCGAGCTCCTCCCGGGACCCGAACACCCTATCGGCTCCGAACCGATCCCGAGCCGAGCTGACCAGGCCCTGCATCAAAGACACCCGGGACTTGCCGCTATTGGCTGCCGACCAGCGTTCTCGCACTGTCGACTGGCCCTTCTTGGTCAGCTTCCGGCCGTCCTCCAGTTTGACCTTCCGCTTGGCGGGTTTCTTGTCGGGGGTGGACACTTTGTCCGGACCGGCTGCCGTGGCTGGCTTGCTGGTCTTCTTGCTGGCCGGCTTGCTGGCCGGCTTGCTGGTCTTCTTGCTGGCCGGCTTGCTGGTCTTCTTGCTGGCCGGCTTGCTGGTCTTCTTGCTGGTCTTCTTCGTGACCTGATTGGTCGCCGGAGGCGACCCCGCGGGCTGCTTCGACCGGCGGGGTACTTTTCGCGGCGGCGGGGGATCCATCGCCTGGGCTAGCAGGTCATCGTCACCTGTATCCAGCGTTTCGTCCTTGTTCGCTTTATCATTCAACGCGGTAACTCCCATAAAAAAGGCGGGGCCGGAGCAATCCCCCGACCCCGCCTAAACCTCAGTGACACAAATTACGACTTCCGCCGGGTCCGCTTCTTTGCGGTGCCTTTGGTGGTCTTCTTGCCTGCCGTTTTGGAGGACTTCGACTGCTTGGCCGACTTAGCCTGCTTGCTGGACTTCTTCGCTGACTTGGCGGGCTTCTTCGCCGACTTCGCCGACTTCGCCGACTTGGTCTGCTTACTGGGCTTCTTCGCCGACTTCGCCGACTTGGCCTGCTTGCTGGTCCGCTTCTTACTGCGGGCCAGAGCCTTCGCCTGCGACAAACTCTCATCCAACTTGGCATCGATGTCCGAGGTATCGGCTTCGTCGTCGAAATCATCCGACGCTTCCACTTCTTCCTCGTTCATTTCTCCCTCGTCGAACTCCTCTTCGTCGCCTTCAGCTTCGATCTCGCCATCGTCGTCGAATTCTTCCCCCTCCTCGTCGTCATCGACAACCAGGTCCTGGGCTTCTTCGTCGCCTTCTTCCTCGAAATCGTCACCTTCCTCGTCGAAGTCGTCGCCTTCTTCGTCGTACTCCTCTTCGTCGCCTTCTTCGTCGTACTCCTCATCGCCCTCTTCATCGAAGTCGTCACCTTCCTCGTCGCCTTCCTCGTCGTACTCCTCATCGCCTTCTTCGTCGTACTCCTCATCGCCTTCTTCGTCGAAATCCTCGTCGAATTCCGCTTCCTCCTCGGGGCCAGCCTCCTCATCGAAGGCATCGACGATATCGGACGCCGATTGGCCTTCTTCTTCGTCTTCGACGGTTTCCGGCTTGTTGCCGGCAACGCTCGTCCGGTTGCCGAGAATCCCCTTCACGGAGTCGAACTCCAAGAACTCGGGGCTGGACATCCAGCAAAGTTCCAGCAGGTCGGGCACCGCCTTGAAGGCCTTGGCGATCAGCACGCAGCGTTCTTCGATCGTGGGCTGGTGCAACAAGAACGAATCCGCCGGATCCGTCTTGGAATCCCGCCAGAAGAACAAATGCTTGTTGAAAACGTTGTCGGTCTGCTCCGGCGACATGGTGGCCCGGACGGGCTTGCCATCCAGACCCGCGATCGCCTTGGAAACCGCCGCGGCGTAGGTGGTCACCGTGGTTTCCTGCTGACCTTCCACGTAGGTGGAGTTCTTGGTGATCTTCATCACGTCCGGATCGAAGACCGTGAAGAACACCCCGCCTTCCACCGTGTTGGTCTGCGGGTTGTAGCGGCCCGTGGGGTCCCCGTACTTGAAGCAGACCGCCGGATTGGCGACCTCGTCTCCCGACCAGTCTTCCTTGCGGGCATTGCACAGCTTGAGGATGCTGTTCCCGGCGGAGATCGTCAACGGCACCACGATCAACGGATCATCCGGAGCGTCACCGAGCATCACCCCGTTGCGGGGATGGTCCTCGACCACCTTCTTCCCGTCCTTGGTGTACTCGATGTGCTCCCGCTGCAGGTTCAACCGCGGTCCGTTCTCGGCCACCGAGGCGACCCCGAAAAACTGCTTCTTGAATCCCGGCATGGCGGGCATCTTCCGGATCCCCGGCATCAGCTCGTTCCACTGGGAATTCCAGGTGCCGGTGCGGCCGAACTTGCCGGTGTCCCGGGCCTTCTTCGCGGCGACGTACAGCCGCACGTAGGGCAGATCCCAGAACTCGTAGCCTTCGACCTTCTGGGCCTTCGAGCGGGCGATGATGTAGCTGCACCGTTCGATGTCGTCATCGTCGTTCACGAACTTGTAGCCGGAATCCTTGCTGATCCCCACGAAGTTGGCGGTGTAGGCCGGCTCGGAAATGGACATCCCACCCAGGCCCGCATAATCGTCCGCCGACAGCCGTCCCTGCAGGAGGTTGCTGTCCGGATTTTCTGGGTCTAGCATCGGCCAGAACCGGAGGACCAGCTTGCCCTCCTGGGAGATCTTAGGGAAGAACAACCGTACGTTCTGGATGCCGGGGTTGAGGAAGTAGTTGCCGCGTGGCACCAGTCCCCCCTGATCATCCGCCTCCGAATCCAGATTCCGGTTGACGACGCTTTCACGGGAGCGGGGCTTGAGGGAACGTTGTTTACGTGACATAGAAACTAGCCTTTCTTTCGGTGAGTCTGTACCAAATCAAACACGATGCCCTGGACCTTCTGGAAGACGTCATCCAGCGTGATCAACTGCTCATCCCGAACACAATTCACGATCTCAAAACGCGTAGCCGGGTGAAATTTCATCAACTCATGGAGGTAGAAGTTGCGTACCCGGGCCAGGTACGCCGCATCCGCCTCGTGGATGTCGGAAGCGTCCGCAGTATAGCTTCGCGGATCCTTCTTTCTGACGTTCGCCATCGCCATTTCGACGGGAACATCCAAAAAGATGATCAGGTCCGGAACCGGCAGTTGGAAAATGCCGTACTCCAGGTTCACAAAGTGCTCAACAATCGAAGCTTCCTCGCCTTCGGTGGCTTTCATGGCCATGTAGCAGAGATTGGACGTGACGTATCGGCCCAACAAGACTAGCTCGTTGTCGTGACACATCTGGTCAATCTTCGCCTTGGACTCGAAACGATCTATCGAATAGAGCGTCCCGGATAGGATGGGGTGTGTATCCCGTCCGAAGTCCCCGTTGAGATAGCGACCAACCATGTCCCCGTAGAGCGTAGACTCATACCGAGGGAAGCTGATCTGATCCGCCTTCCAGCCGATCTGTCCTGCTTCTTGCTGCAGGCGTTTGGTGACAGTTCCCTTGCCGGATCCGTCGATTCCTTCGATGGCGATAAGCACTAAAACTTACTCCTTCGTCGTTTCTTGGGGTTGTAGGGTTGGCACTACTCCTTATCGAGAACGCGAGGAGGTCGTACCTTCGATGCCTGGACGACCGACCGCCGCTTCCGAGGTGGCCGGGCTTTACTGTAATTGGTCACGCAGCCATTCACGCTGGTGGTGCCAGTGGGAGTGCGAGCCTTGTGAGCCTCCTGGTAGGTGAGAACCTCACCCCAGTGGTTCATAACATCCGCCTCGATTCCGAGGAAGTACGGGCCGTCCCCGGTCGGAATCCCGTCCAGCCGCGAAGGCCAGATCGGCACCGCCTCCCGCATGTAAGTCGGCAGCACGTACTCGCAAACGTGCCGCACGTAACGGAAGGGCACTTCCAGCAGCACGGCATCGTGGACCTGCAGCACGATGTTGAAAAGATTCCAGCCCTTGCGGGCTTGGCGTCGCTTGTACGCGTGCAGGTAGGCGATGGCCCGACTCATCGCCGAGGCGATCATCGACTGAATGGGGAAGTTCATCGCCTGTCGCTCGAACTCCGAGGCGATCCCTTGATCCCAGCTGGAATCAGGGAACCGCCGGAACCGACCGTAGCAGTTGCACAGCCAGTTGTTCTCCACCGGCTGATTGGTCCGTGGGTCGACGTACTGCCCCAGAGCCCGCAAGCGGCACTCCTCGAAGAATGGCTCCAAGCCGGGGTACATCTCAAAGATCGCATCGATCACGGCCTGAGCCTCGTCGACAGTGATGTCGATCCCCTGCTCTTTGGCCGCCACAGCAATTGCTTTGGCTCCGCGACCGTAAGCGATCCCGAAAATCACCGACTTGGCCACGATGCGGATGTGCTTCTTGCCAATCGAATCCAGTCCGCTCTTGGTGGGCGGGCAGTTCAACCGGAACGCAAAGCAAGCCACGTTGCTGTGAATGTCGTAGAAATTCGGATCCTCCTCCGGCAGTTGGTTCCGCATCGCGTGCTCGATCATCGTCGGATCCCCCGACATGACCGCCATCCCGAACAGCTCCGCTCCCACGTAATCCGCCTCGATCAACACATGACCGGGACTGGCCTTGAGGATGCTCCGTAAGCTGTACTTGTAGGACGTTCCCAGCAAACGCTTGTAATCAGGATCCCGCTGCTTGGAGATGTTCTGCAGGTTCGGCCGGGCACTCGCCCAGCGGCCTGTCTCCTTCGTCTGGTAGATGTGCGTCCGAATCCGGCCGTCATCGCAGACCGAGGAAACCAACCCGTCGGCGTACTCGAAATTCCCCTCGTCGTTTCGCATGAATTCCTGAGAGTCATCGTCCTGCAGCGGAGGCCGCAGCACCGTCTTGAGCACCTGATCCAAGAACCGGTAGTCCCGGATCATATTTACCAGCCGGGACTTCTCCTCGGTCGGAGCCGCTTGGGCCAGCAGGGAGAGCACCTGTTTGTTGGTCGAAGGCGAGTGTTCGCCCTCTTTGTGTAGCTTCTGAATTTCCCGCCAAGGCTTGGGCGGCTTGCTGGTGTCGAAGATAGGCGTCAGCTGTAGGCTCATCGCCCCGGGCGGACGGATCCGCACCGGCTTGCCGGTCTCCGTATCGAGCCTCCCATTGAGGTGGTGCCCGAAGAGGAACTCCTTGACCTGCTGCAGCGAACGGATGTTGAACTCCGGCCAAAAGATCTCGGACCGGATCTGCTCCTCCAAGGAAGCCCGGGCCTCCACGAACCGCTCGGTCAGAAAGTCCGCTCGGTTACGGTCCGCCAGGATCCCCGTCCGGTGAATCTCCAACACCGCCGAAGCGGCGATCTGGCTCTCCCAGAAGGACTCCCGGCAGTTGTTCCCTTCGTAATCCTCCTCAAGGAGGACGTCGAACTTGTAGAACAGCCGCAGGGTGACATCCGCATCGTAGATACCGTAAGGAATCAGAATCTCGTCAGGACACTCCCCGTATCCTTCCAGGTGGGCGGAAGAGATGCCTCGTTCCTTGCAGAAATCGGTCCGCCACTTCACCAGCTGCTCGTCGTAACGCGGAGCGGTGGTATGCCGCATCGCCAACGTTTCCAGCTTGTAGGTAGCCGTCTCCTCAATCGCATGGGCCATCAGACCTGTATCAGCTCCGCCCTCGTACTTGGTACGGAACCAGGCCGGTACGATATCTCCCTGCTGAAACCCTTCCTCGCGGTAGAGCTTGAGCAGGCGACGATGCCGCTTCGATCGAGCCTGCTTGTACGGCACGATCTCCAGGTCCTGGATGGGCGACTCGAAGCCTTTTCGCAGGTCGATATCCAGATCGACCAACCACTCCAGGTCAGAGTTGAAGAAGTGCCCGACAATCCGCTTGGGCTTGCACTTCAGCGTCTTGGTTTTGTCCAGTTGGACCGTCCCGCCGTTGAAGTACTTGCGAAGCAACTCCAAGACCAACGGGTTGATCGTCTCCTTGCCGTCTTTTCCGGTATGAAGGAAGTTCGGATTGATCTGCCCGCCAGCTTCATACAACTTGACCGCGGCCGCCTTCTTGGGCTGCCAAGCGAACTGCACGGTTCGCACGTAGGAGCCCTTATTGCAAGGATGCTCCCCTTCCCATTCTGCGTCCACCGACACCACGTCGTCGACTTTCGTCTCGTCGGTCTCGGCGTCCCGTAGGCAATCGATCAGATCCATCAGGTTGTCGATCGACCGGTGGTCAACCTGTTCGGTCGCCCCTACCTCCACGCCGTTGGTGAGGGCCACGAAGCGACCGATTCCGTCTTCCAACTGACGGGCAGCCGCCTGATCCCGTAACACCTGCTTGGGATGGGTCACCGTCATCACCTTGGCTTCGTGCAGGTGATCCTCCCTGGTCTCCAAGGTGAACGCCGAGCTGTAGGTAATCGTCTCCACCCTCCCTTCCATGGCCGACACGCTGGCGTGCTGTCCCAGCAGGGCCTTACTGGCATCGGCTCCCAGGCAGAGGATGTACTTCGGCTGCACGATCTTCAGCTCCTGGTAGAGCAGATGCAGGCAGTCCTTGATCCAGGCAGCTTTGAGGGTAGTCTTCCAGTTGGGCGGCATGAACTTAACCAGGTTGGTCAGATAGTACCGCCCCAATCGCTTGGCTTTGGCCCGCTGGAACATACCCAGCAGCACCCGACCCTCCTCGCCGATCAGACACTGCTTGGCATGGACATCATCCACCCAAGGCAGCTTGTTGATGATCATCACGTCCGCTTTTCGTGGCCCTCTCGCCTGGGTCTGCTCCCAGTAATGCCCGGGAACAAAAGTCGCTTCCTTCTCGCGGTGAGCTCCGATCTCCACCGGCAGGGAAAAGCCGGGCTCACGCAAGGCGGACTGGATCAGCTTGTAGAGCTCATCACTGTACGCCAGTCGCTGCCGTTTCTTCTTCTTGCCGTCCTGATCCGTGTAGGTTTCCTCGATCAGCTGAGATTGCTCGCAGCCCAAGGCCTGCACGTGACTCAGGAACGCCGAATTGGGTGGCAGCGGCGGCAAGTCCGGAGCGGTCAGCGGGAAGATTCGATCCCCCTCCTGCATCTCGCGTAAACGCCGATGGTAAGCCGACCCTCCCTGAAGCGTCCTGCGAGAGAGCGGCGTACCCGTAGTCCCCTTCGGGCCGGTATTGATTCTACGTCGTACCATGGGTTACCTCTTCTTCCAGCTCACGCGGATACCTTGCTGTTCCGCCTGTTGAGCAATAAACGGTCGAAGAACGCCACGATCCAGCGAGCCCGGATCGTACTCCTTCATGAACTCCAGCAGGCAAAATCCGGATTTTAAGCGGGGATGCATGTCCGCCGCGATTTCCGTCAGTTTCTCCCGCAACTCCTCATTCAAATCCCCGTCGAATCCCAAGCCTCCCGCGTAGTTGCGGAAGCCTCGAGCGAACAGGGATTGTTGCTGCTGGGTCAAGGTCGCTCCCAGCGTGCAGCAAGCCTGGGGTCCCAGCTTCCAGACGTCCGTCACCCCCTCGAAGATCACCCCAAATCGGTAACGCACTGCATTGCCGAAATTGTAAAGGATTCGCCTTCGTGGGGTGCCCGGGGCCGTGTAGTACTTAGGCAATCCGGTGCTTTTCCAATCCGTGTCGTAAGCCGGCCGCACCTGCCAGCCCACCATTCGCTTGTTGTGGTAGATCGGGATAACGATACGGTCTTCGCAGATGAACCGCGTGGACTGGTAACACCAGTGCACGTTGTAAAACCGACCGATCATCTCCGGGTCAAAACCACGGCCGGCCAGGTAGGCCACCGCCTCGTGCGTCGGCGGCAGTTTGTCCAGGCGAGTCACCTTGCCGGGCCAGGTTGCCCGGATCTCGTCCAAATTAACTTCGCGGCCTTCCCGGATCGTGGGTCGCCGCAGTTGGTGCAGAAACTTCCCCATCAGCATGTCTTCCAGCTGATCGTAGGTATGTCGGTCCTTCATCGCTAAGGGGCACCCTGCGTTGAAGCAGGTTGCCAGGTAGGTCTGGGGGATACCCAGCTCATCCTCGGTACCGTACCGGTGATTGATGTAGCAGCGAAACCGGGTGTCGTTACAAAAGGGGCAACACACCGCGTAGTATTCGCCGGGGTACTTGATCACTGGTTTCGGTTTGCCAGTCTTCAAGTCCTGGCTCAGTCGACGAGTCTGCTTCTCGCCTTCGTTGCGGATCTTGACCTGACCAAACGTTGCCTTGCAGCGACGAAAGAGGACCGCGTTCAGGGCAGATTTTTCATCGCTTGCCATGGTGTCCTCGGTTAAAACTTCTAGTTAATGCTCTGAATGTTCTGGGTCGTGGTAGCCATCTTCAGGCATCTCCTCGGCGGGCCCAGACTCTGCCGGGGTTGATGATGGAGAAGCTGCCGACCCCTGCTGAGCTGCCGCCTGGGGGTCCTGGGAGCTGGCCGCATTGATATCAGCCTTCAAGGCGATATTCCCGCGAGCATCCACTCCGTACTGGGAAGCAGTAACCACGTCGTTGAACTCCCCCTTCACCTGGATCAGCTGAGGGATGGAAACGGTCTCCTTACCCTGCCGGCGAGCCTTCGTACAGGCGATCCGGCCTACCGAATCGGAATTCAAATTCCCGATCACGAAAGCGAAGTGCAGGTTCTCCGCGAAACTCTTCGAACCCTTGGAGTCCGTATGGTGCAGGGTAGCCGTCGGATTCAACTTCGCGTTGGCCTGTCCGCTCAGCTGTTGGAGCAACCAGGTCGAACACTTGAAACGAGTCGAGATCTCCTTCTGGACCTGGTACACCCTATTCTGGTAAAGCTTGTGGTCTTCCTGGCGTGACCCTGGTTCGATGGTGTTGTCCTGGTCAACCATCAAGGCCAGGTAATCGATGATCACGTTCTTGACGTAGTACTCCGGACCACGGCTTCGCAGCTCCAAGTTGATCCGCGTCACGATCTCGTTGATGCCGCCATGGCCAGCAGAAGGGAACTCCGGGTCTGACCCTGTCATATCAAGGCAGGCCGTATAGCCGTTCATGGCAGGCATGAACTGTTCGACCCGCATCCGCTCAGGAATAAACTGCCCGTCGGCGATCTCCGCCTGGTAGATCTTTTTCTCGTACTCCTTGGGCTTATCCGGATCGTTGGACAAGTAATCCAGACCCTGCAGCCCCATCTCCTCGAGGCGATTGCGTTTGATCCGGGCTCCGAACATCACCGCCCGGTGCTGCAGCTCTACCGACAAGGGAGCCTCGTAGGAGACTATTACAGACAGCCCTTTGGGGGTCTTCTGCTTTCGTACCTTAGGGTCATCGCTATTCTTCCGCTGCTGCTCCGCTTCCAGGAATTCCCGGCGAGCATTCTTTGCCGCATTCACCCAGAGCATCACAGCAATCGTCGTCTTACAGGTCCCGTACGGAGCCATCAGCCCGTAGGTCTCTTTGTTGACCGCTCCGGACCCTAAGAAGCCATCGAGAAACTCGATCCCTGTCGCATGCTTCTTGGCTTCCTCCTTGCGATCCCAGCCTTTCGGCATCGTCTTCCGGACCTTGACGGAATACTCCGAGGTGGCCAGGTATTCCGAGGCCTCGCGGAAGTCCCCGAACAAGGCGGGCAGGGTGTCCAGATTGTTGCACGACTTGAGCGTCTCAATCGTGCTCTCGACTTGCCTCCGCTGCAGGAATAACTTCCCGGCTTTGAACGCGAAACGTTCCATCTTCGGGCTGGTGACAGAATCAGCTCCGAAGGTGTCCGGATCGTACGCGTAATCAAGAAACTCTTCCAGCTCCTCGCGAGCCGCTTCGGAGATGATCTCTTCATCCAGCTCGAAGTAGCCTGCCAGCTCTGTCTGCAGCTCCACTTCGGTAGGCAAGGCCTCATGCTCCCGGTACAACTCCAGGACGCAGCGATAGAGCAGCTGGTAACTCTCTTCGGTAAAATGCTCGACTGCTAGATTAGCTAAGAAGTGCTTGAAAACCAGTTCATTCTGGATCAGGATCGCGACCCACAACCGCAAACGAGCGGCCGTCAGGTGAGTCGCGGACAGTCGAGCTGACTGTCGGTTGGATTCCATCAGATTCCTTTCGAGTCAAAACACACGCAACCTTTCACTGCTCTAAGGCAGATTCAAGTAACTCACACGCCGCTACACAAAAACCCTCGGGAAGCACGTCCCGATAAATCTTGTCGTACTCCCCTGGAAAGAGTGTATATTCCATCGCCGCCTGGAACTCAAATTGCTTCGCCACAGAGAGCAACGCCTCGCAGTGCTCGTCCGCCTCATTGTCCGCTTTCAGTTTCGCTACTGTCGATGTCGCCAAACAGTAGCGAAACAACGGAGAAAGCGGCAAGTGGCTGCCGGCGACCGCGTAATATACCGAGAGGGATAGGGGATAGCCAGACCCGAGATGCTTGAGGGTAATCTCCACTTTGGCCTGCTGTCGCTCCCTCGCATTCTGATCTGCTAACTGCTTCTCCTGCGTGTTCAGGAAGACGTTGACATACTCCCGCAATTGATGAGTCGCCACCTGCCTAATCGTGGGAATCGGTAGGGAGCTTCCCCGTAACAAGCGGAACAAAACCCGTAGGTAGTGCTCGGGACTAGGGTACCGCTTGAAACTGGCCAGCCGCTCGTAAGCGGCGGCCCATTCGTTAGGAGTCTTCTTCTCCTCAGGACTGTTGTACTTCGACTTGCCGTCCAGCGAAGGCGAGGGAGTGTAGGGCCGGTGTTCCGGTCCGTAACGAAACCGCTCAAGATACCGTCGCTCGTGGACGTACACTTTCTTGAATCGGGCCAGCATCGGAGGCATTTCATCCCCCGCTGCTCGCCCGGACGCCCGTGACCCTTTTGCCGGAGCCGGCGGGCGACTGAAACGTCGTCGCTTCTTTGCCATGGGCTCACCGTAGGTGATCATTCAAAGTGGTCGAACCCGGGAACACCTGCTCCCAGCGATTTTGCTTATAGATCTTCATTCGACTGACGGCCTTCATATTGCAGCCATGGTCGAACTGATCGAGATAATCATGGACCAGGCTGCCAGCCTTGCCATCCTGGATCCGGCTGGCTCGACCTGGGACCTGCACGCTAGCGATCGCACTGCTGGAGCCCTCGGCTCGCAGCAGCACCGAGAGGTGGTTGAAACTCACCCCTACGTTCCAGACCGTCGTGCAGATGGCCTTCTTCAGTTTGCCTTTCTCGAACGCGGTCGTCAGCTTTTCCCGTCGTTCGATGTCCATCAGGGGCTCGCTCGCCTTGCAATACCCGTTGTGGGCATAGCGATTACGTTCCCGCTCGGTGAGTCCGCCTTCGCGATAAACCAAGGTGTACTCCGGAAGGAGTCGCTTCAGGTTCATCGCGTGTTCCAGCGTCTCCACGGTGATCAAGGTCTGAACGTCCGGTCCATACCGCCGGGCATCTTGAGCGATGCACTGGTTGCGGTACTCGTTCCGCCAAATCCCGTGCCGCTTCTTTTCAATGTCCGCGTAGTCTCCGCAGGGATTGAAATCCATTACCACCGGAGTCCAATGCACTGTGATAGGCACCACCAGACCGGAGCTCTGAGCTTCTTCGTAACTCATGCGGAAGACCACCGGACCGAACAACCCGTGGGTACGCAGGTCCTTGCCGTCCCACCGCATGTCGTGGCTCGCCGAGAGTCCCATGTTGCGGGAATCTTGCCAGCGGGCCAGCTCCTCGGCCGCCTTATCGCTGGCCAGCTCGTGACACTCGTCACCGACCAGGAAATCCCCGTCGCCTTTGGCATGGTGGATCGAACCGACGGTGTAGCACATCACCCGACAACCAGTGACCCGCTTGCCACCACCCACGATCCCCACGTCGCCCACCATCTGAACCAGCTCAGGATAGATCCGATCCCGCAGCACGGCCGCCCGGCGGGTCACGATATCGAAGCGTGCCCGCGGCAGCAAAGCCGCCATGATGCCGATCATGTAGGACTTGCCAAAACCAGGCGGGCAGTCGAAACGCCCACAGCGATTGGTCAGGAACTGCTTCAAGAACTCCGGCTGACCGGTTCGCAGTTGGTACGAGGCGATATTCTTCCAGCGGGGCTGCAGTCGCCGAGCCGGCATGGGTTTCAAGTCTTTGAACCCCACCCGATAACCGTGCTTCCGCAACGTATCGCGAATCAGCTTCCAGAACCCAAACGGAGCTACCAACCTCTGCTTGAAGTCCAACTCGAACAGATTGTGCTCGGTGAACTTGAGTGGCCCTAGTCCCTTTGCCTTCCGCTGTTGGGCTTCCACCCCGAACGCTTTCTGCTGTTCGGTAAAGGAAAGCACGGGCTTCAAGATCTCAAAAATTGTGTCCGTCGTAGGGGAAACGCAGAGAATGTTGCCTTGCTTGTGGAGGGTGATGATTTTTTTCGTCGCCATCTCTACTCCTCGTTGATTTTCATAAATTCCAAGCCTAGAATGCTTGCGGGTCGTGCGAAACACACCGCATCCCGCTACACCGAAACGCCGGCCAAGCTTCGCCACTTGGTCGGCGTTTTGTCTTTCTCAGGGTTCCCCCTGGTCCTCGACGGCTCGCCGACGCGGTCGCAAACTGACCACCTCGTAGTGTCCGTAGGTCCCAGGCTGCCACGGCGACAAGCCGCGGTACTTCCCTGCGATCTGCATCAGTGCCCAGAAATCGTCATCGTCGATCTCCGGAGGCACCACGCAGTTGATGCCGATCGTTTGTCCCTTCACCAGTGACTCGTGAGTCGACCAGCGACTGCGTCCTTTTTTGGTCTTCCGATAATAGCAGCGATCCAGGCATTTCTCCCGGAGCTCTGCGTCCACCTCGATATCCCAGTAGATCTTCTTGATCGCCTCCTGGTGTCGCCCCAACATGTTCGCAGCGAACTTCATGTTGGCTTGATGCCAGGAGGAGAGAAAGAGAATCTTGCCATTGCTGCCGGGACTGCGTTGAAACTTGAATCGCCCGTTCGACGGGTCCTTCTCATTTCCGAGACTGGGGTTGCTGAACCGTATCCGTACTGTCAGCTCTCGCATGGTCAATCCTTGAACTTGTTGAGGTAAGAACATTCATTGCCGACCTGCTGGAAAAACTTGGCGGGATTGAAGTACCCTGTGCAGCCCAGCTCCTCCAGCCAGTTCCGGACGATAAAGCCCAGCACCAGTTGACAGGCCTTCCGTATCCGTTGCACCTCATCAGCGATCCCTCGTACCTCTGCATGAATGCAGCTATCCGGACGCAACGAACTGACCAGTCCTAACAGCAACCTAGTCCTCCCTGCTCGGGCAGCCTCCGCCTCGGAGGACTCCTGGACAGTTCGCCAAGCCGCCTCGAACTGAGCCGGTTTGAGTCCGAAGTAGCTCTCCAGTCGCGACAATCGGTACGGACGGGTAACCCCCAGGAACCAACGAGGATCCACGATCTCCGCAATCATGCGAATTGCAAACCGCAGGACCTCCACTCCCAGGAACTCGAAGTATTTGGCCGTACAGTGGTTCCCGAAATTGTCCGGCAACCGCTGTGGGCCATCCGCCTCCCGCCAGAGTCGCAGCAGGGTGTAATTGTAGAACATCTCCCGGTTCAACGGATGCCAGCAGTTGATCAGGCTACCGTGCACGTTCAGCACCGATACGCAGGACAACACGTCCGCCACGGACTCCTGCCGCTGGTGGCAAACCGCCGGCGAACCGACCAGCACCGTCACCTGATCCCCGCTCGCTGCATACAGGCGGGTGATCAGCTCGTAGTTGGACGGGCAACCCAGCACGCGATAGACCCCGGATCGCAGCTGCGGCCAGTCGAGCCCGCAGAAGATCTTTTGGTTACCCCTGGACTCCACGCACCAAACCTCGCCCGCCTGCGTCGTATGCAGGCAAATCAACTCGTTAGCAACGGCCACTGTTGGTATCCTTTCACAGCTCAATCAGCTGGTCGAAAACCTCCCCAAGTTCCTGGGCGTGGGTAATCACCATCAGCTGCCGATCTTCGGCAACTTTCTGAGCCAGTATCTGAAGTGCGTCGTGGAAATAATTCATGTTGTCAGCATCGAGCCCCGCCGTAGGCTCGTCGAGGAACAGCATACCAACATCGTGCCCAAAAACACTATCCAGAGCCGCTCGGAAAGCGACCGCCAGGATTACTTTTTGACCGCCGCTAAGCTGTTTCCCTTTAACCGCAGGCTGGCCGGGAAAGAAGACCCGAAATGTCAAGTCCTCATCCGCTTCCACGTAGAAGGGATTACCAAATAACTCCAGGTTTTGATTGATGTCACCGACCAGCATCTCCATGTTGGCTTGAGAGACCTGCTTAGGGAGTCGGTTCCAGTGGAACAGCCCCCCAACCGTTCCGATCGGTTCCATCAAATTCTGGATTTTAGTTTGCCGGGCGAGCTTGGCTTTCAGATGCAACAGCGTCCGCTTAGACTCCTCCCAAGACCGCTTCGCTTCGCCGAAACACTCCCGGGCAACCTTGCGATCGTTGACCGCCTGCTGGTGCTGACGGAGCTGCTGTCGGGCCTCCAAGAACTCCTGTTTGCTCGGCCGTTGCCGCCGATGCTCCCGGTACTTCGCCTTCCGCTGCTCCTCCGTCTTCAAGCGATCCTGCAAGTTGGTCAGATTCGCCCGGTTAACCTGCTGGGTCGACTCGTCCGAGCTGATCTTTTCGGCCAACTGCTGATACTGCTGAATCTGCTGGTAAGCCTCCCGGTATTCCTCCGAATCCGGGCTGCAGGGCAGCTGGGCTTCCATCTCCTGGATGCTCCGGTTCAGCTGCTTCAGTTGCGTCTGACTCTGCTCCTGCTGAGCATTAGCCTCGCTTTGCTTCTGGTCGTAATCCTGGGAAGCCTGCAAGATGGTTTCCAGCTCCTTGTACCGCTCGCTGCGGGCCTGGTAAGCCTCGACCAACTTGGTCATCTTCTCCTCGTCCATCGGCTCCTGGCAGTAAGGGCAAACCCCACTCTCGGCATTCTCCTGGTAGAGCTCCACCAACTCCGCTTCAGCCTCTTGCTGGTGAGTAATCGCTCCCATCTCTTTGACGGCCGCCTGTCGGCATTCCCCGCGTTCCAGGTAACCCTCCGGAGGCTCCAACTGAGCCATTTTCAAGGCCTTGGCACGAGCAACTTTGGCTGCTTTTCGCTTTTGCTGCTCTTTTTCGAGCTTTTCCGTCCGGCTCTGGTAATGAGAATCCGTCTCCCGCACCAACTGCTGGAGATCCTGCAATCGCTCCGCGTCGAGATCGAGAGCCTCCAGCTCGTCCCGCCGCTCCTGTAAATCTGAATCCAGCTGCTCAATCTGCTTTTTCAGGCTAGCGAGCTGGGTGCCCAGCTTCGTCAACTGGGGGTTCAGTTCCTCCAGGTTCTGCTTGGCCGTCCGGGCCTGCGTGTTTCGCTTCAACACCTGCCGATATGCTTGCCGCTGACTTTTCGGGGCCAGCTTCGCTTTGGCGTCCTCCCCCTGCTTCCTGTACCGCCGCATGGACTGGTGTGACATCTCGATCGACTCGGACAGCTCTAGGCTGTTGTCCACCACCTCCTGCTGAGCATTCTTGGAGACATACTCCGTGCACAGCTTGTGGATCTCCGTTGCCTCGGTAGTACCACAGAGAAACTGGAACGTCTTGGCTCGCTCACTGGGCGTCTGGCTGAGGAACTGGAACATCTCCCACTGCTCTACGAACACATAGCGATCGATGATCTGCTTGGAGACGCCCAACTTCGAGGAGACCGCCTCTGCGATATCGTTGGCTTTGGTTAGAGGTTCCTCGCCATCCAGGATCAATTCATTCTTGTTCGGTCGCAGATGCCGGGTCAGCTGGAACCGCTGCTCGTGGTGGCGGCCGGTCAGTCGAATGTAACTCGCCTGCTTCGGTTTGGAGGTATTGGTGATGATGTCCGACCGCACCCCCTGAAACCGGCTGAAGTCGTTCGTTAGGGCGGCATAAATGGAGTTGACCAGCGTCGACTTCCCTGCCCCATTTGGCCCTACCAGGCCGATCAAACCGGAACCCAGTTGCACGTCCAACTTGACGTGAGGTCCCACATTCCGCAAACACAGCTTGTCAATGATCATAAAAACCTCACGGTGACTTCCCACTCCGCTACGATCGGTTTCTTGAACTTCACCGCCAGCGGCTTCGGTCCAAATCGCGACTCGTAACGGTTCACGTCAATTGGGGTATCGATGGGTACTACGCGATGGTCCCGCATGTTCCGGATATATCCGGCGGGCTTCACGTTCAAAACGTATTGCCGGCGAGCTGCCGGATCTTGTTTCTGGTTCCAGTCATTGATGGCATCCAAGCAATCCTGAACCAACCAGTGCGAAGGATGCCCTCGCCAGTTGGTCCAGGTGAACCGCATGCCATGCTCCCGCAGCACACCCTCCCCGGTCTCGGTATCCTGCTCAAAACTAGGCAACCGGAACCAGGCGGCCTGCTGGGAGCAAGAAAGGGAAGCCTGGACCAGCTTTCGCGACCAATCCTTATTGGGCACGTGCTCCAAAAAGTGCCAAGTGAGATAAACCTCCGCCGGAGGCAGTTGAGCGATCGCCTCGTCGGTTGCCAGGTTAGCGAGACGGAACTGACAACCGCGGGCTTCCACATCCTTGCGGTAACCTTCCCCTTCCGGCCGTTCGTAACCCACACAGCGAGCAGGTTGCAGCCGAGCGACGGCGTCCTTTCCGATCAGGGTCTGTCCGACTTTCGTCAGGAACGCCTCAATCGCGTTTCCCTTCTTGGTTCCCAAATCAACAACGTCAAATTCCGTTTTCACGATAACTGTTCCTCGACCCAGCGACGCAGTGCCTGTTCTTTATCGGGAGCCTCGAGCAGCTTCCTCGCCAGGCCATGAACGAGGGGCTTTTCCTGAGCATCGACCTCCGCGTCCAGGCAGTTTATCAAGTTCGACCGATCCTCAACATCGAGGTGCTCGGTCAGCTGAGGCTCCAGCTCTTCCGGGGTGTAGTACCGCACCGGCTTGAGAAACAGGTGGACCGTCTCCCCCAGCTCCTTCTTGATCTGCATGATCGTGGCGTGGTCTTCCCGGTCGTACGTCAATCGCAGCAACGGTTTGCGGATAGGATCAACGAATTCCTTGGACAGCGACTGAAAGTACTCCTTGGCCGCGTCCAGCTGTTCCTGGATCCGAACGTAGGCCGTCTCCGGAGACTGCCCGGAGGAGATCTTGATATCCACCCTTCGCCGGGTCGTCAGCGGCAGGCTTTCGATGCGAGGCTCGCGGCCATCCCGCAGCTCCACCTCGAACACGCTCTTGTTTTCGATCTCCGAGATCTCCCGCAAGTGGGTGCTCCCTGGACTCAGCACTGTCAGCTCACCGAACCGCCGGATGATGGCCTCGTGGTAGTCTCCCGTGATCAGCAACCGAATGTTGCTGGGAATATCCGCAAAGGAACCCTGGGGTTTCCCGACCGAGCCCATGAAATCGCTCCAGACCTGGTGCATGACCAAGATCTCCGCCTGCTTGGGCAACTCACCCTGCAGGAACTCCTGCAACGACTCAGTGTGCAGGAAGTCGCAACCCAGCACGGCCCATTCATCGGTCAGCTGCATCACCTCCTGGTTCAACCAGCGAGCCGAGTAGGACAGCGACAACCAGGGAACCGCCTGGTACTCGTGCTGACCTTGCACGTAAAACACATCGATCCCGTGCTCGTGCAGCTTCCGCAGTCCCGAGACCAACTCCTTCACTGGCCGCGAGAGGTTGGTTTGTCGATCCAGCAGATCTCCCGCTAAGATGACCAACTGCACTTCGCGAGTAATCGCCAGATTACAAATCTGGCTCCACGCGTGGTAGCTATCGCCCTCGATGGGTCGATGCTTCCAGATGCGATCGCTCAGATGCAAATCGCTGGCTACCAAGACTTTCATCGTAAACCTTTCACGGAGGAAACAAGATGTCCAAAACGAAACCTGTCGCCATGCCCATCTGCGAGCTCTGCGACCGAATGACCATTGCCCGCCTGAAGTACCACCGCCTGGCGGACGATGAAATCGACAAGCAGAGCCTGCAAAAACAGATCGAGTACTACGACGCAGGCATCGATCAGGGTAACGCCCAGCTCGGGTTTCTGATCGTGGACTTGGAGCACATCAACGGCAAGATCTGGGATGCGGAGCATGCGATCCGCCGAGGTATTGATGAGCAGCTGGGACTCGAAGAAATCGGGCGACGGGCTTTGCGGATTCGGGATTTGAATCGCGAACGGATCGCCCTCAAGAACAAGATCACGGAACTGGCGGACCAGCCGGAGTTCTCCGACTGCAAAATGAACCACGCCAGCAGCTAGCTCGACGAGGCCTGCATCGCCTTACCGGAAAAACACAGTCCGGCCTTGCGGAGGGCGACATAGCGGTTTCGCAGCCAGCTCAAGCAGAGCAGATCCAAATTTCGCACCCGGCACCGCTGGGCGATAATGTTCCGCAGTTCGATAAGCTCATCAATCCGCGGGGCGTCACTGTGATCCGGAGCCCAGTACTGGGTTGCCCGGATGATGTGCTTGTCCGAGATACTTACCGAC
>Ga0306912_1000137_pt1 | contig 42731 bp, 42 predicted proteins | sample AntRauFillE10628_FD_190443 | JGI IMG/M metagenome (GOLD analysis project Ga0306912, IMG submission 190443) | Saline lake microbial communities from Rauer Islands, Antarctica - Metagenome Filla E10 #628 (v2) (version 2) | ecosystem: Environmental > Aquatic > Non-marine Saline and Alkaline >...
CGCACGGGCGAGTTAATTCATTTAGCGGAATAAGCGGCACGGACCGATCGGAGAGCCATTCACAGCCCGAAGACTTTTTGGTTACTTTTTGGTCTACAAAAAGGAACGATGACAGATGTGGGGTGTGCCCTGTGCGCATGCCCAGTCAGGGTAGCGTGCCCAGCGCGAATGCCCTGCCAACCTGCAAAGGCACGCTGCAGCGGGCTTGGCCACTCAAAAAGTAGGAGGAGATAACTCGCCCAGCGCGCATACCCAGCCAACTTCACCAAAAAAAATCCCTTCACCTAAAATCAAACCCCCACCCCAAAAAAACAAACCAAAAAACTACCCCTATTCAGAGATTTTATTATATTTGTTAAAGTCGAGCAAGAAAACTACTCGTTTTGCGGAGGGGAGAACGAGAACTCGACACGGCCCATTTTTGGTCGTCAACGCCCATAGTTCCTGCGACATATGGAGGGCGAAGCCGTGCAAAATGTAAGAGGATGGCCGACCGCACACCTTTTTTTATATTCGATAACGATAAATAATAATGGATCAACCGAAAATAGGCATCTTCGGACTCGGCTATGTAGGCTTGCCGCTGGCCGTCGCTTTCGCCCAAAAATATTCCGTGGTCGGCTTCGACATCCGGAGCGAACATATCCGTAAATTGTGTGATGGCGTCGATCGCACACAGGAAGTACCGGACAAAGAGCTGCAAGCCGTCCTGCGAACCAACGCCGCAGCCTTGCGGGAAGAGAAAACCGGCCTGTTCTGTACCGATATGTTGGGCGAACTCCAGAGCTGTTCGATTTATATCGTTACCGTCCCCACCCCCATCGATAAATACAAGCGCCCCGTCCTCGCGCCACTCGAAAAAGCCAATGAAATGCTGGGTACCGTCATGAGTACAGGCGATATTATTATTTACGAATCTACCGTCTACCCCGGCGTTACCGAAGAAGAGTGTGTTCCACAACTCGAGCGCGCCTCCGGCCTGACCTACAACCGCGACTTTTTCGTCGGCTATTCCCCTGAACGCGTGAATCCCGGCGATAGAAAACATCGCGTCACCACCATAAAAAAAGTAACCTCCGGCTCCACACCAGAAATCGCCAAACGCATCGACGAGCTCTACGCTTCTATTATCACCGCCGGCACCTTTCGGGCAGCCAGTATACAGGTCGCCGAAGCCGCAAAGGTCATTGAAAACAGCCAGAGAGACATCAATATCGCTTTCGTCAACGAACTGGCGAAAATCTTTGAACGACTGGAAATCGACACCGGAGATGTCCTGGCCGCCGCCGGCACCAAGTGGAACTTTTTGCCCTTCAGCCCCGGCTTAGTAGGCGGACATTGCATCGGAGTCGACCCCTATTATTTGGCGCAAAAAGCACAGGAAGTCGGCTATCATCCCGAGATTCTATTGGCCGGCCGCCGCATCAATGACAGCATGGGCCGCTACGTCGCCGGCGAACTCGTCAAACTCATGCTTAAGAAAAACCTCCCCGTCACCGATAGCCGCATCCTCATCCTCGGCTTCACCTTCAAGGAAAATTGCCCCGATGTGCGCAACACCCGTGTCATCGACATCTATGAGGAATTGCGCAGCTACCATGCCCGGGTCGATATCTATGACCCCTGGGCAGATGCCGATCTAGTGAAACACGAATACGCGCTCGACCTCCTATCCGGTATGCCCTCGATGGACGACTACTCCGGCATTGTTCTCGCCGTCGCACACGACAAATTTGCAGGAATAGAACTCGAAACTCAGTCAGACCGGGTCGTCTACGATGTGAAAGGGGTGTTGGATCGGAAGGTGGTGGATAAGAGACTTTAGGGAGTAAGGCAAGTGAGGCAAGTGAGGTAAGTGAGGCAAGTGAGGCAAGTAAGGCAAGTAAGACAAGTGAGGCAAGTAAGGTAAGTCGGTTAATTTGAAAAAACGATTTAGAATATTTGGAAGAAGTGAAGAAGCAAACAAAAACCCAAACCTGCCCAACTCCCCAAACCACCCAAACTCCCCAAACCACCCAAACTCCCCAAACCCACCAAACTATAAATGGTGAGGCAAGTGAGGGGTGAAGGTATTATTTTGACGGTATATAGGACTTTAAGCTATGAGAGAATACGGGTTCGAGAGGCTAGTAGTATGGCAAAACGCCCGAAAACTAACAGTTGAGATTTATAGATGCACAAAGGTGTTTCCCACCTCGGAAAAATATGGAATAACAGCACAAATACGACGGGCAGCAGTATCTGTGGCGTCGAATATAGCCGAAGGATCTTCACGAAGAACAATAAAAGACCAACAGCATTTTTATAGAATGGCATATAGTAGTTTAATGGAGTTGCTAAATCAGTTAATTATTTCAACCGATTTGGGATTTATCAAGGAGGAAGAGGTTAATGCATTGCGGCTCGATATTGAGAAAATTAGTTCGGCATTATATACATTGAAGGGTAAGAAGTAATAGACGGGAAAGCAAACTCACCAAACTCCCCAAACCACCCAAACTCCCCAAACCCACCAAACTCCCCAAACCCACCAAACTCCCCAAACCCACCAAACTCCCTAAAACTGACCGAAAAGAACCAAATGAAACAAAAAGTAAGTAGCAACGACCTTGTATAGCGCTTTAAAGTATTTTTACTCCCACCTCCGTTGGCGCCTGTTCCTCCTCGTCTTCGTCTCCATCCTCGTGGGACTGATGGACGGACTGGGTCTTGCCATGTTCCTGCCATTGCTCGAATTCGTGGCGGATAGCGGGCGGGCGGCGACCACCGACTCCATGGGCAATCTGGCCTTTATTTTGGATGGGATCGAAGCACTGGGGCTGGAACTCACCCTGACCGTCGTCCTGCTGACCATGCTGAGCTTTTTTGTGCTCAAGGGCATCGCGAAATTTGGAGCCACTTATCTCAATGTCATCTACCAACAGTACTTCATCCGGAAAATTCGCATCGAAAACATCAACGCACTGACACAGTATAGTTATAACGCCTTTGTGACGGCCGACGCTGGCAACATCCAAAACACATTGAGTGGAGAGGTAGAGCGGGTAGTCCAGGCCTTTGCCCGTTTTTCACAACTTCTACAACAAAGCGTGCTGCTGCTCACCTATGCCGCCCTTGCCTTTTTGGCCAATCCCGAATTTGCCATCTTTGTGGTGATCGGTGGTGGACTCTCACACTTTTTGTTTACGACTTTGTACAAACGCACCAAGGCCCTCTCCAGGAAACTCGTGCGGTCCAACAGCGATTTTCAGGGCTTGTTGATTCAGGAAGTCGCCTTTTTTAAGTACCTCAAGGCCACTGGCAGCATACAGACCTACGCTCAAAACCTCATCGATAAAGTCTATGAGATTGAGGATAGAGTGCGGAAGATGGGTGTGCTCAATGCTATTATGATAGGCGCCCGGGAACCCATTATGATAGGTATTGTGGTGCTGGTGATTCTGGCGCAGGTGACCCTGATGGGCGGACAACTCAGCACGATTATTCTGTCTTTGCTCTTTTTCTATCGTGGATTATCGGCCTTAATGTCTGTACAGACCAGCTATAATATGTTTTTATCTTTCTCCGGCTCGGTCGACAATATGCGCGTCTTTTTGGACGATCTAGAGTCACATGCAGAGCCAGAAGGAGAATATACACAGCGAGATCTCAGTGGCCGGATGGAGTTAGAAAACGTGAGCTTCTCCTATCTGCCCGAAAGTCGGACACTCTCAAATATTGAATTGAACATTCAGGCCAAGGAAACCCTCGCTCTGGTGGGGGAAAGCGGCTCGGGAAAAAGCACTTTGATGAACCTATTGAGCGGCTTGCTGCGACCTGATAGTGGCAGGATTGTGATCGACGGCCGCGATTTGAACGACTGGGATGTGCGCGCCTTGCAGACCCGTATCGGCTATATCACCCAGGAGCCCGTCATTTTTGACGACTCCATTTTCCACAACGTCACTTTTTGGGCGGAGCGAACCCCAGAAGAGGAACAGCACGTTTGGGAAGCCCTCGACCGCGCCAGCATTGCCGACTTTATCCGCGACCTGCCCGACGGACTCGACACCCGCCTGGGGCAGAACGGCATCAGCCTCAGCGGCGGACAGAAACAACGGATCTCTATTGCGCGGGAATTGTATAAAGAGGTGGACTTTCTCTTCATGGATGAGGCAACTTCAGCCCTGGACAGTGAGACGGAGCGCTCCATCCAGCAGAGCATCGATCGTCTGAAAGGAAAATATACCATTATCATCATTGCCCATCGCTTGAGCACCATCAAAAACGCCGATCGCGTAGTCGTCCTAAAACAGGGCCGTATTGATCAGATCGGGACGTATCGACAGTTGGTAAAGGAATCGGTGTCGTTTGGGCGGATGGTGGAGATGCAGGAGGTGTGAGTAGGTGAGTATGTGAGTATGTGAGTAGGTGATTTTTTAATTATAATTTATGATAAATGGACGGTAAAGACGCTCCACACAAGAGATTAAAGGCCTGGCAATTGAGTATTGAGTTAGTCAAGGATGTGTATAAGTTAACCCAGAGCTTTCCAAAAGAAGAGATGTACGGATTGACGTCACAAATGAGAAGGGCTGCGATATCTATCCCTTCTAATATTGCGGAAGGAGCTATTGGTAGAACTAAAAAGCATTTTGCAAGCTACCTACTGAATTCCATCGGATCCATAGCTGAACTAGATACACAAATCGAAATTGCTCAGACTTTGGAATTCATTACTAATGATGAAGAAGTTGAACTCATAGAAAAGCTAAACCGAGTAAAAGCATTGACGTTGGGATTAAAGAATTCCTTGCAGAAGAAGTAGTTAAGATTTTAAGATGTTAAAAAACAAGTACATCTCACTTCTCACGTCTTACTTCTCACGTCTTACATCTCACCTCTTACATCTCACGTCTTACATCTCACGTCTTACATCTCACGTCTCACATCTCACGTCTCACATCTCACGTCTTACATCTCACGTCTCACGTACACTAACATCACTGCATATGTTTTATTTAAACCCAAATATCTGTTTTAAGTGAACTTAGAAAACAAATCCCTCCTCATTACCGGCGGCACCGGTTCACTCGGGAAAGCCCTCACAAAGCATATACTGGATACCTATCCGGAGGTGCGAAAAGTGGCTATCTATTCAAGAGACGAGCAGAAGCAGTTTCAAATGGCACAGGACTATGTGGGGGAGAAGCGAATTCGATTTTTAATCGGGGATGTGAGAGATCAAAGCCGACTGAAACGAGCGCTGAAAGATATTGATTATGTGATCCATGCAGCCGCAATGAAACACGTGCCCATTGCGGAATACAATCCGGATGAGTGTGTGAAGACCAATATCGATGGCGCGCGAAATATTATTGAAGCCAGCCTGGAAACCGGCGTGGAGCGCGTAGTTGCGCTATCGACCGATAAGGCAGCGGCCCCGGTCAATTTGTATGGAGCCACTAAATTAGCATCCGATAAGTTGTTTGTAGCTGCGAATAACATCACGGGCTGGAATCCTATAAAATTCAGTGTGGTGCGCTATGGTAATGTGATGGGATCGAATGGTTCCGTTATTCCTTTTTTCTTAAAAAAGCGGAAAAAGGGCGTCCTCCCCATCACAGATGCAGAAATGACCCGATTCAACATCACACTTCAGGGTGGAGTAGATATGGTTATGCATGCCTTGGAGCAAGCTTGGGGGGGAGAGATTTTTGTTCCGAAAATCCCCTCCTACAAAATCACCGATGTCGCTGAAGCCATCGGACCGAATTGCGAGCATCCTGTCATCGGAGTTCGCGCCGGAGAAAAAATTCACGAAGAAATGATTACCTCTTCAGACGCTATTCACACCTACGATTTGGGTAAGTACTATACCATTTTACCGTCCACTCATCGGTGGAAATTGGAAGAATACATCGATCACTTTAATGCAAAAAAAGTACCCTCCGGTTTTCGATACAATTCGGGAGAGAATACGGACTGGGAAACGGTGGAATCGTTGAGGGAACTGATACGGGAACACGTAGATACGGATTTCACAGTGAGCAGTTAGCGGTGAACGGTAAGCGGAGAACAGTGAATGGGGAACGGTAAGGAGATATGAAGAATAAAACGCCACATAAAAATTTAGAAGCCTGGAGAGTTAGCATGATCTTGGTGGAGCAAATTTATTTAGTGACAAAAAGTTTCCCAACAGAAGAGAGGTATGGACTCGTTTCACAAATGAGAAGAGCTGCAGTTTCTGTGCCATCAAACATAGCTGAAGGTGCCGCGGATAGAACGAAAGTTGAGTTTGCTAAGTTTTTGACTTATTCTCTGGGTTCTTTGGCTGAACTAGATACCCAATTAGAGCTCAGCTTGCGACTTTCATATATTGAACAAAAAGAATACGAAAGTATGTACAAACTAATTGACCGATCAAAAGGCTTAGTTTTTGGTTTACGAAAATCATTGAAGTAATTAATGTCAAATAATAAGAAGACCGCTAACCGTTTACCGTTGACTGCTGACAGTCCTATTCCTTACGGAAAACAAAAAGTAACCCAAGCCGACATCGACGCCGTAGTCGAAGTCCTAAAATCCGACTACCTCACGCAGGGCCCCAAGGTGCAGGAATTCGAAGAAGCTTTTGCCAAATATGTAGGAGCAAAATATGCTGTTGCCGTAGCGAATGGAACCGCGGCTTTACATTTGAACTGTCTGGCATTGGGCGTGAAGCCCGGAGACAAAGTCATCACCACACCGATTACCTTTGCCGCCAGCGCCAATTGTGTAAGATATTGTGGTGGAGAGGTCGTTTTTGCCGATATAGACCCGGAGACCTATTTACTGGACATTAATGAAGTAAGAAAACTGTTAAAAGCCGACACTAAAAAAGAAATCAAAGGCATCATTCCCGTCAACTTTGCCGGGCGGGTGGTCGATATGGAGGCCTATCGCGCCCTGGCCAATGAATTTGGCTGCTGGATCATAGAGGATGCCTGTCATTCTCCCGGCGGATACTTTGTAAACAAGGACAGAGAAAAAGTGCGGGCCGGCAGCGGCCGCTATGCCGATTTAGCCATTTTCTCCTTCCATCCCGTGAAGCACATCGCCGCCGGAGAAGGCGGAATGATCACCACCAATGATCAAGACCTCTATGAAAAACTACTGATGCTGCGCACTCACGGCATTACTAAAGATGCTTCCAAGTACCAAAACCCAATAGAACTTGCTTTGGGATCAGCGAACCGCAAAAAGCGAACCGCGAATAGCGAATGGCCAGGATGGTATATGGAAATGCAAACCCTCGGCTACAACTACCGCATGCCCGACATCAATTGCGCGCTCGGTCTCTCTCAACTCCAACGCGCCGACGAAGGACTAAAAAGACGACAAGAAATTGCTACATTTTATCACAAGGCATTCAAGAATATTCCTCAAATCGTAGATCGAAATCCTGGGACGGAAAACAGTGAACAGTTAACGGAAAGCGGCACCAATAACGAAAGCCCCCGCTTACCGCTCACCGCTCACCGCTCACCGTTAACTGCTCACGCCTACCACCTCTACGTCATCGAAGCCGAAAACAGACTCGAATTGTACAACCAGCTGCGAGAAAACAACATTTACGCACAGATACACTACATTCCCTGCCACCTCATGCCGTATTATAAAGAGCAGGGCTGGAAGAAAGGCGATATGCCTAAAGCCGAAGAGTATTATAAGGGATGTATCAGTTTGCCGATGTATCCCAGTCTGTCAAGGCAGGATCAAGAATTTGTTATTAAAATGATAAAAAATCTAATTTAAAAAGTGAAAGCACCTAATTTGGAGTCTGAAAGACTTTTTTATACTCCTCTTGATCTATCATTTGCCAGTAAAAGATATGTTGATTGGATGAATGACAAGGAAGTGAACAAGTTCATGGAATCGGGGGGTGACTATTCATTATCGAAACTTCATAAGTTTCTCGAAAAGGTAGAAAAGCAAGAAATCCTTTTTTGGGCAATAATTACAAAAGAAACGAAAAAGCACATTGGAAATATAAAGATTGATCCATTAAGCCTAAAAAATCTGACGGGAGAATATGGATTGATGATCGGTGATAAAAATGAATGGGGAAAAGGATATGCAACTGAAGCATCATCTGAAATTCTCAAATTTTGTTTCAGTAAAAAATTAAATTTGCGAAAAATAACGCTTGGTGTTGTTTACGAAAATTCTACAGCATTAAAGCTTTATAGAAAGCTAGGTTTTGAACAGGAAGGGTTATTGAAAAAGCATGCGAAACACGAAGGGCGTTGGTGCGATATAGTTAGAATGGCAAAATTTAATCCAAATTTAAGTAGTGAGCACTAATAAACTAATTCTTGGCACTGTTCAATTGGGCTTAGACTATGGTATTAATAACAATAGTGGCAAGCCTAGTCAAGATGATGCTTACAATATATTAGATGTAGCCTATAAAAGTGGCATAAGGTGTTTAGATACAGCTACAGCCTATGGTAACTCAGAAGAAATCATAGGTGCTTTTCACGAAAATTCTAAACAAAATTTTTCTGTCTTCACCAAGTTTCATGTAGCGGAAAATTCCGACATTTCCTCTTTATTGACCTCATCTTTAAATAAACTAAGTGTCAATGTAATAGATGTTTTATTTTTTCATTCCTACCAAGACTTCAAGGCAAACCCTAAAATGCTAAGTGAGTTGACAAACGAAGTAGACAAGGGCAATATCAAAAAAATAGGTGTGTCGGTCTATACAAATAAAGAAGTTGAAGATTTACTCAACTATCCTGAGGTAGAGGTGGTGCAGGTTCCATTCAATTTATTAGACAATGAAGGTAGGCGAGGGGAAGTTTTTTCCAAAGCGAAACGTCAAGGAAAAGAGATTCATACAAGGTCCGCTTTCTTACAAGGGGTATTCTTTAAAGATGTGGTAAATATGCCAAACTATTTACTCCCTTTACGGAAAGCTCTAAAGGAAATTCAACATATAGCTATTCAATCAAACCTAAGGATTGCTTCTTTAGCTCTGAACTATGCCCTAAGCAAGCCATACATTGATCGCGTTTTATTCGGGGTTGAGAACGTGCGACAGTTGAAGTCAAATTTAATAGCTACAAAAGATACTTTGCCTTCCGAAATAGAAGAAGCAATAGATGCTATTTCCGTTGATGAACCACGTCTATTAAATCCAGCATTATGGAGCAAATAAAAGTAATTGGCATTACTCAAGCTCGTGTAGGCTCAACGAGACTGCCTAGAAAAGTACTCCTGCCCTTAGGCCAAGAGACCGTATTAGGAGTTCATTTAAACAGGTTAAAACAAGCAATAAAACTTGATAAATGCATTGTTGCCACTACTGACGAAGCAGAAAGCAATGCAATAGTAAAAATTGCGAAGGATAAAGGATTATATAGTTTTAAAGGTTCCTTAAACGATGTTTTAGATCGTTTTTATCAAGCGGCTTTGCCCTATCAGCCAACCCACGTTGTAAGGGTTACTTCAGATTGCCCATTGATTGATCCTAATTTGATCGACATGCTTGTTGAAAAGGCCATTGATGGCGGCTTCGACTATTTCGCAAATATTTTAGTGGAAGATTTTCCTGATGGACAAGATATTGAGGTTTTTACATTTAAAGCGCTCGAAGAAGCCTGGAGCAAATCGACTACCCAAACCGAAAGAGAACATGTTACGCCCTACATAAGAAACAATAGTAGCTTTAAGGGTGGAAAATTATTTAGTTCAGCAGATTACCCAGCACCAGAGAACTACAATCATGTTCGCATGACCATTGACGAACCCATAGACTTGGAAGTTTTGCAATGGCTGGTAGAAGAGTTAGGTACTGATAAAGATTGGCTGACCTATACTGAATATATGTTAGCCAATGAGGAAAAACTAACTAATGCCCGTATTAAGCGTAATGAAGGCTATCTAGAATCATTAAAAAAAGAATTATAACTATATAATGGGAAAAGGTCAAAATCTATATAATACAGCTAAAAAGCTCATTCCAGGTGGTACCATGTTACTTTCAAAGCGGCCCGAAATGTTTTTGCCCGAACATTGGCCATCCTATTTTGAAAAATCCAAAGGTTGCCAAATATGGGATTTGGATGGGAATCAGTATACTGACATGTTTATTATGGGTATTGGTACGAACTCTCTAGGATACGGACACCCAAAAGTAGACGAGGCCGTTTTAAGAACTATTAAAAAGGGTAATATGTCTACTTTTAACTGTCCAGAGGAAGTAGCGCTTGCAGAAAAGTTGATTGAATTACATCCGTGGGGTGACATGGTTCGGTTTGCTCGTACCGGAGGTGAAGCAAATGCCATGGCAATACGTATAGCAAGGGCCGCGACAGGGAAAGACAAAGTAGCCATTTGCGGTTATCACGGTTGGCACGATTGGTATTTATCGGCAAACTTAGCTGATGATGAAGGGCTGGATGGACATCTCTTGCCGGGTCTTGATCCAGCGGGGGTTCCACGCGGGTTGAAAGGTAGTGTAATTCCATTCCAGTACAATAATCTCCAAGGACTAAAGGATATAGTTGAAAACAACCCTGATCTAGGCGTAGTTAAAATGGAGGTAACTAGAAATTTAGGACCAGAAGAGGGCTTTCTGGAAGGTGTAAGGAAGTTATGCACCGAAAGGGGTATTGTTTTAATATTTGATGAATGTACTTCGGGGTTCAGAGAGACGTATGGGGGAATTCATAAAAAGTACGGGGTTAACCCTGATATGTGTATGTTTGGTAAAGCGCTTGGAAATGGCTATGCTATGACCGCAGTGGTGGGTAAGAAGGAAATAATGGAAGCTACTCAAAAGACTTTTGTAAGTAGCACTTTCTGGACAGAACGTATAGGGCCGAGTGCCGCTCTTGCTACTTTGGAGGTTATGAAGGAATTGAAATCCTGGAAATACATTACTGCACAGGGTCAAAAGATTACAGAAGGCTGGGATAAGCTAAGCTTAGAATTGAACCTAAAGTTAAAAACGGCCGGAATTCCTGCTCTTACAAGCTTTTCTATAGATTCGGATCAGTGGTTGAAATATAAAACCTACATCACCCAAGAAATGCTTAAAAAGGGTTTCTTAGCGGGTAATAGCGTATACGTTTGTATGGAGCATTCAGACCAACTAATAGAACAGTATTTTGACGAGTTAACTCCCATTCTACAAGATATTGCAAAGTATGAAAACGAGAAAAAGGACATTTCTCCCTTATTAGAAGGACCTATTTGTCATGGAGGTTTTAAAAGATTAAATTGAATGTGTACATACAGGTGTTTGCAAAAGCAAGTGTATTCAAAGGGAGATTTTAAACTTGTCCCCATCCGCCATGAGGACCGCTATAAAATCATGGAATGGCGGAATGAACAAATGTATCACCTCCGCCAATCCGAGCCGTTAACCGCGGAAATGCAGGATGCATATTTTGAAGATGTGGTAACAGACCTATTTGATCAGGAGCATCCAAATCAAATCTTATTTAGTTTTTTGAAGGAGGAAGAATGTTTGGGGTATGGGGGATTAGTGCATATCAACTGGAAAGATAGAAATGCAGAGCTATCGTTTATTATGGATACCCGGTACGAGAAGAAATCCTTCTCTAAATTATGGACGGTATATTTAAAACTAGTGGATAAGGTTGCATTTCAAGATGTTGGACTACATAAAATATTTACCTATGCTTTTGATCTTAGACCTAAACTGTATCAAGTCCTGGAAGGGTCAGGGTATCAATGTGAGGCAAAGCTTACAGAACATGTTTTTTATGATGGGATGTATACAGATGTGGTGATTCACTCGAAATGGAATAGCGAACTAAATCTTAGACTAGCCAACGAAGGTGATATTAAGCCCACTTTTAAATGGGTCAATAATAAGGTCGTCAGAGAGTTTTCATTTAAGAGGGAAACCGTAGATATAAGCAGTCATAAAAAATGGTTTATGGACAAGTTGATGTCTGATGAATGTCTATATTTAATTGCGGAAATAGATAAAAAGCCTGCGGGCTCCTTCCGAATTGATACAGAGGATGGGGAGTCAGTGGTAAGTTTCCTGCTAGATCCTGAATACCATGGAAAAGGTCTTGGAAAAACGTTATTGTCAAAAGGGATCGAGTGGGCAAAAGAGAAATGGCCGAATACAGAAGTAGTGGGTTATGTGCTTCCTGAAAATATAGCTTCTCAGGTGCTATTTACTAGCTTGGGTTTTGCCAAATCTGTAACTTCTGGAAAAATTTTAAAATTTACTTTGAAATAATGGAAATAGCTACTTATGATGTAAATGAGCGTGTTTTTATTATTGCAGAATTATCAGCTAACCACAATGGAAGTTTAGAAACTGCAATAGAGACTATCCGGGCAGCCAAGCGAGCAGGCGCCGATGCGATCAAGTTGCAAACCTATACGGCAGATACGATAACACTTGACTCTGATAAAGAGGATTTTATTGTTAAAGGTGGTACAGCTTGGGATGGAAAAACACTTTATGAATTATATCAGGAGGCCTATACCCCCTGGGAGTGGCACGAAATCCTTTTCAAAACCGCGGAAGAAGAAGGCTTGATTTGCTTTTCTTCCCCCTTTGATAAAACGGCTGTTGATTTCTTGGAGGAATTGAATACTCCTGCTTATAAAATCGCCTCTTTTGAGATTACCGATATTCCATTGATTGAGTATGCTGCATCCAAAGGAAAGCCAATGATTTTTTCTACCGGAATCGCAGGTTTGGAAGATATAGAATTAGCGCTGGACGCAGCTCGACGAATGGGCAACCATGACATTGCGCTTTTAAAGTGCACCTCCAGTTACCCGGCTCCCATAGAGGAAGCAAATATGGTGATGATTCCGGATTTCAAGAAACGATTTGGGGTAGTGCCGGGCTTGTCTGACCATACCCTGGGCAGCACGGTTCCGGTGGTGGCGACCACCTTAGGCGCCCGCATCATCGAAAAACACTTCATTTTGGATCATTCGATAGGAGGGCCGGATGCTTCCTTTTCCTTAGACGAAGCGGAGTTTTCGGCGATGGTACAAGCAGTTCGAGAAGCAGAACAAGCTTTAGGAGAGGTTTCCTACGAACTCACAGAAAAGCAAAAAAACGGCAGAGACTTTTCCCGATCTCTTTATGTGGTAAAGGATATTCAAAAGGGGGAGACAATAACCGAAGAAAATGTGCGGAGTATCCGACCAGGTTTTGGGATGCATCCGAAGGAATTAACTAATATAGTTGGAAAAAAAGTTAAGTACTCGCTTGAAACAGGTGATAGAGTTAAAAACCACTTTATAAGAGATATCATTGAATAAATGAAAACATTAGCAATAATAACGGCCCGAGGCGGAAGCACGCGAATTCCTAGAAAAAATATTAAACATTTTTTAGGAAAACCTATTATTTCGTATCCAATAAAGGCAGCATTGGACTCCGGAGTTTTTAATGAGGTTATGGTTTCTACAGAAGATGATGAAATAGCTAATATAGCCAAAAAGAATGGGGCTCTAGTTCCCTTTTTAAGACCAGAGCATTTAGCAAAAAATGAGGTGAACATAGTAGACGTACTTCTTGATGTCTTAGAAACGTACCGGAATATGGGGCTAGAGTATGATTATGTTGCTTGTATATATCCAACCGTACCCTTCCTTACTCCATTGCGGCTAGAATCTGCACATGCAGATTTAATTAAAAACTCAGAAGCTTATGGAATAATGTCAGTATCAAAGCCTGCAACACATCCATATAAAACATTTAAAATCGACGAATGCAATGAGGTATCAATGATGTTCCCTGAATATGAGTTCATTCATAGTCAACTCCTTCCAAAAGCATACTATGATTGTGCTCAGTTCTATATACTCAACACTTTAAAGTTTGAAAAAGAAAAAAGAATTTTCTCAAGTGGTATGATACCACACGTTATTCCTGAATTAGAATCGCAAGATATTGACTACCCTGAAGATTGGCATATGGCGGAGTTGAAATATAAACTTCTGAATCAAATTGAGCAGGAATGAAATCAGTCTTAATTGGGGCTGGGGATATTGGTATAGGTTATGATTTTGACTCCCCTAGATATTTGACTCATCTTGGCTTACTCCTAAATATAAGTGAGGATATTACTGTTTATGACCCGGATATAAAACGTCTTGATAAGATTTTAAACCATTACCCATTTGTGCAAACAACCGACACATTTAACTATGACGAAGTTGCTAATTTTGAAGTTGTTTGTATTGCATCCCCAACCATAAATCATGCTGAGGCATTAATTAATTGTTTAAATAAGAATGTCCCAGTTGTTATTGTAGAAAAGCCGTTAAGCTATTCTTTAATAGAGCTAAATGAGCTTTTATTTGCTTATAGTAAGTCAAAATCCTTTGTATTAGTTAATTATATACGGCGATTTCAACCTTCAATAGTAAAACTTAAATGTTTTCTGAATTCAAACAATTTTAAACCATTAGCTATAGTTGGAACTTATTATAAAGGTCTGATACATACGGGTAGTCATATTTTAGACTTGATTGAATTTCTGCTCGATGAATCTATCTCCTGGGAAAAGTGCGTTGTCCTTTCAAAGTCATATGATTACTTTAAAACTGACCCGACAACAAGTTTTTTCTTGGGGAAGTACAATTGTTCCATATCGATGACAGGTGTAAGCTCCATTAAATATCCAGTATTAAACTTAAATATATTATTTGATGAATTCACTGTTGTTTTCAAGAATAATATTTCTGAGTTATACTTTGACTTACACAACGATTCAATTACGGATAAAACCTTTTCTACAAGTGGGGTTCATGAAGGGAGGTTCTTAAGCGAGTATATGAAGCCCTTGGGCCCAATAATACAAAATGTCTTGAATGGTAAAAAAGAGGAGTCGAATTTTGAACCAGCGGTTCAACTAAATAAAAATCTAATAAAATTAAATAATGGCAAATTTAGCAATTAATGGGGGGGAGCCTATAAGGTCCAAATTATTTCCTTCATATAACACGATCGGAGACGAAGAGAAAAATGCTGTAAAAAAAGTTCTTGATAGTGGTAACTTGTCTCAATATTTAGGTGGATGGCATAATGACTTTTATGGGGGACCCAAGGTTATAGAGTTCGAAAATGCTTGGTCTGAATATTTTGATTCCAAATACAGTATTTCTGTTAATTCCAATACCTCTGGTCTATATACTGCTATAGGAGCAATAGGTGTTGAACCTGGCGATGAGGTAATAGTCTCACCGTATACAATGACTGCAAGTGCAATCGCACCCATGATTTATGGTGGTGTTCCTGTTTTTGCAGATATTGATCCTAGAACTTGTTGTCTAGACGTTAATAGTGTTAGGGAAAAAATAACATCAAGAACCAAAGCCATATTAGTGGTTCATATTTTCGGGTATCCCACAGATATGGAAGAAATTATGAAACTATCTCGCCAGCACAATTTGAAAGTTATTGAAGATTGTGCACAGGCACCAGGAGCTGAGTATGGAGGGGTTAAAGTTGGAACTCTTGGTGATTTAGCTGTATTTTCACTTAACTATCACAAACATATTCACACAGGAGAAGGAGGTGTAATTACTACAAATAATAGTGCTTTAGCAAATCGCTGTCAATTGATTAGAAATCATGCCGAGGCAGTTGTTGGACCTAAAGAAGAGAATGTAATCAAAAATATGTTTGGGTTTAATTTTAGAATGCCTGAAATTGAAGCGTCTATTGGTTTGGAGCAGCTAAAAAAGCTAGACGAGCTGTTATTAACTAGATTAAAGAACGTAGCTATTTTAAATTCTTTTTTTCAAAAATTTGAAGGTTTAGATTTATTAGAGTACGACCCTGAAAATAAACATGTATACTATATCCATCCTCTTCTTTACGATACCAATTCTTTTAAGGGTGTTACTAGAGAAAAATTCTTGGAAGCTATTAAAGCTGAATTACCCTCGAGTATTCTAAGAGAGACCACAGGCTTAATTGGGGGAGGATACGTAAAGCCATTATATTTTCAACCTATATATCAACAAAGAGCAGCTACATGTTCGTTTAACTGTTCAAGATATAAGGGTCAAGTAGATTATTCTAGGGGAATATGTCCGATTGCTGAAGAATATCACTATAACAGGCTAATAACACATGAATACATGAGACCAGGAATGTCACAAAATGATTTAAAAGATGTAACTAACGCGTTTGAAAAGGTCAGAGAAAATATTGACGAACTTATATAAATGAGAAGCTATATTTGTGGTGATTTAGGAGCCTCAAAGATCTTAATGGCCCAAGCGGTGCTTGAAGAGGCATCAGCAATTCATTCTTTTTCCCCTAGTAACCTTCCAGAAATCTTCAATATTAACATTGTTGATGTCGGGAATATGGAAATATCAGAATTAATTCATTTATTCAAAGGTAATTTCACAAAAGATATACTTATGGGAACCTCTTTCCCTGACAAGAAAGAAATAGATCTTATCCAAGAAGTTAAAAAGAGTATTGGTCTAAGAGTAACTTCATTTTTGGACGCACCAATAAACATAGTCAATCGTTTTATAACGTCCGATAATAAAATAGTTTTTCCTGATTGTATAGTAGTTTTTGATAAAAAGGCTAGGGAGAAAGCTATTGCTAAAGGAGTGCCAGCGGATATCATTGAATTGAGAAATAATCCATATATTAAGTTCCTTAAACAATGGCAGCCTAAGGAAACTGAAGGAGAATTTCAAAGTAGGCTTGAATTATGCAAAGAGTGGAAGACAGCTATATTTGCACCTGATCCATTAAGTATTACAGGCTTGCGAGAGGTCTATGGATTAGACGAATATCAATTGAGCAATATGTTTGCTAAAGCTTTGTCACAATCGGAATTGAAGAATATGAATTGGTTATTAAAGTTGCATCCAAAACAAGAAAAGCAAGATTTAATAGAAAAGGTCTTTCGGGATCATTTGATAAATATTCATGTAATCTCGAATAAAGACATGCTGCAGGCATTACATTTCTCAGATGTAATTGTAGGTATGAACTCAAACATACTTAAAGAAGCAATGGCATTGGACTGTAGCGTTGTAAGATTTCTGCCCCTCATCAAATGTTTGGATGAAGAGTTTGAAAGACAGATGCCCAAACCAAAAAAGACAGCCAAAGAGGTATTAAAATCCATTGAAAGCATATTGGCATGATAAATCCATTTATTATTGGGGAACGGATATACTTGAGAGCTCTCGTGGAATCTGATGTAGATGGGGGGTATTCTGCATGGTTGAACGATCCCGAAGTAAATCGCTTTAATTCGCATGGTCGTTTCCCAAAAAGTCAAGAAGAGCTGCTTAATTATGTTAAATCAGTGAGAAAAAACAACACTATAGTAGTGTTGGCGGTGATAGATAAAACAAATAATGAGCATATTGGCAATATTTCATTACAAAGTATATCTTGGATCGATAGATCTGCAGATTTAGCTTTTTTGCTTGGAAACACCTCCTATGCTGGTAAGGGCTACATGTATGATGCAGGGACTCTAATTATACAGCATGCATTCAAAATTTTAAACTTTAGAAGAATCACATGCGGCACAAGTTCTGAAAATATCGGAATGTTAAAACTTGCAGAAAAACTTGGCTTTAAAAAGGAAGGGATTAGAAGAGAGGCATTGTATAAGCACGGCACTTTTTATGATATAATAGAATTTGGATTAATGGCAAATGAATGGGATTAGATACTAGACCATATGAGCGAAAAGGATTTTTTGAGGAGAGACCCTACGATATAATAGCATTGGCTAGATCGTTGACTCCACTAATGAATGAATTGCATAAGGTAAAGCATGACCATAGATTTTGGCTAAGAGTATTGGGTGATATTTTAATGGCCGCTGTTAATAGAAAGGAAATTATAAAGCTAGAAGAGAATTTCGCTACTCATACTTTCAGCATTAATGGTTGGACTACTCCAACCGATAAGGCATTTAGACAAAAATGGTTAAAGTACCATTTAAAAGCATTGATATATAGCAAAAAACTAATTCAATTTCTTAATGCGGTGAAAAATAGTGACCAAATTTCTTTGGGAGCACGTGGTAAAATTATTTCTAGAATAGAGAATTATACATATATAGAGGAGCATTACCCAATTTTTATTTTCCAGCGAAATGATTCTTCTAGAAACAAGTTAAATCGCATAGCAGCCAAAATTGATAATTTATTTATTCGTAATGTTTTGCTTCAACTACCTAAAGTTGCAGTTGAATATTTTGGCTCCATGTACGACAAAATAGTTTTATATGCTCCACAGTCAAAAAAATTCCATTTTGAACATATTCATTCTCCCTTCACAAGACTTCTTTTAGCTAAATACCAGCAAAATGGTGCAGAATTAATAGAATACCAAGGTGGTGGATTTGCAGGGCTACTTTCGCATAATCCTGGACCAGTTATGTATGAGGTTGTTGATAAATATATTACTTATGGGTGGAAAATACATGAAAAGGATATCCCTGGAAAACCTTATAGACTAATCGAATTTAAGGAGGCTTATGATTTTTATCAATCACAGAAAAGAGAAAAGTATTATGACCTAACGATTTGTTTTAGCTTGATTGGTGAGTCCACAATTGAAAACTACAAATGGGCATTTAACACAATAAGTGAACAGCTGGATAGGGAGAAGTATCTAAAAGTTTTACTAAGACCAAGACCCAAAGGAAAGGGGTTGACAGCTGATCAGGAAATAAAAGAAGTATTTAATCCGGATGCTTTTTTTGACATAGACAAGGGAGTAAAACCGATGGCTGAAGTTTGTTCCAATTCAAGTGTAATTGTACAATTAAGTCACCCCTCTACAAATTTTGTTGAGTGTTTGTTCTCGAGAATACCGGTTTTAGTCTTTAATACATCAAAAAATGATTCAAAATTAGCTAAACAAATTAACCCTATATTAGAGGATCATCAAATTCTATTTAACTATCCTCAAGATATAGCTGCTTCGCTTAATTCTATCAGTATTGAAGATCGCATTAGCATGATGGAAAACCCTACTATTGAGGTTGAGAATATTGTGGAATTATTAACGTCATCAGGAAAATACTCCGAAACTTAGATTAAAAAACACAAAATTAGAGTATGAGTTTTAAAATGTCAACGTTCATAACGGCATTGAACCGTTACATATTTGAAGAAAACAAAAATACTATAGTTATTGCTGGTTGTGGTAGAACGGGCACCACCTTAATGTCTGCTGTAATGGGAGCTCACCCTAAAGTAACTTCAATCGACTTTGAAACGAATGCTTTTGTTGAGCTCTTTTCAAAAAGAAACAATATTCTTAAGAAGAATTATCAGCTCTTGAGATTAGAATATTTTAAAGCAAAACTCGTGGTGCAGACCTGGCTGCCTGCAACAATTTTTTTGGAATGTATATACGTGAAGCAACCTGTAGTGGCCTTAAACACAAATATATATCCCTCAAAGCTTTTCTTGAAATTTTTACCTCATCTTGAAAGACTAGGAGTTATACATGAAAATTATGTGTCTTTAGTTGATCACCTTAATTCTATTGATATAGAGGATTGGTGGAGTGGAGTTTTAGCTGACGAACTCTTTATTGAATTTGGGGAAACTTATTGTGGATTGAATAGTGAGGTAACTAATAGATAGATTAATTAATGTTTAAGAAGTTCAAACATCAAAATTGGGGTACGGCTGTTCCTCAAAATATCTGTGAGTATCTTATGACGCCAACAAGTATTCATTTGCGAATCGTTAATTTTTTGTTTCAAAAAATATTTAGAATCAACAGTGATCAGACTTTTATGGTTCACTTTACATCAATTGTAAGTGGAAATGTAGAACTTGGAGATAATGTTGTTAGATACGTGGCGGGCAGTCCCGGTTGCTATATCCAAGGGATTAACGGTGTTTTCATCGGTAGTGATACTATGATTGCCCCGGGAGTCAAAATAATCTCCGCAAATCATGAAATTGGTGAACATTTTAAACATATTGATTCAAATCCAATAATGATTGGGAAAAATTGTTGGATTGCCTCAAATTCTGTCATTCTTTCAGGTGTAACGCTTGGAGATAATGTAACTGTTGGTGCTGGTTGTGTTGTAACCAAATCATTTCCAAGTAATTGTATAATAGGAGGAGTGCCAGCTAAAGTAATCAAGTACAAAAATTAATTTGGGTCTGTAATTTAAAACAGGCTAATTCAGGAGTTATCATAACTACGCCATTGCGTTCCTTAGTATTAGGTGTGTATAAATTCACCTAATAAATAAACTTTTTATGAAATTAAATGTCGAGGAAAATACTTGATGAAGAGGATAGTAACTATTATAGGAGCCCGCCCCCAATTCGTAAAAGTCTCAGCCTTTCATAGGGCCGTTATAAAACGTAAGGGGCTACAGCATTACATAATTCATACTGGCCAGCATTTTGATCAAAATATGTCGAAAGTTTTTTTTGATGAAATGAATATCCCAACACCTGATATAAACCTCAATATTGGCGGGGGAACCCATGGGGAAAATACAGGGAGAATGATTGAGCAAATCGAAAAACAACTGATCAAAAAGGACCCTGATTGGGTTGTGTTGTTTGGTGATACTGATTCCACCCTGGCAGGTGCTATATCAGCTACTAAGCTCCACATCCCTATAGCCCATGTGGAGGCAGGACTGAGGTCGTGGAATAGATTAATGCCCGAAGAGACCAACCGAATTTTAACCGATCACTGTTCTGATATATTATTCTGCCCATCAGAAGCAGCTAAACATAATCTGGAATCTGAAGGAATAAAGGGCGACAGGATCATTCCGACCGGCGACATTATGTATGATGTCGCATTATATGTTAAGGACCGCTTGGATTCCGAAAATGGAGTACTGAACGAGTATAAGGTGGCATCAAAGAAGTATGTATTGGCTACAATACATCGGGCTGAAAACACTAATGATCGGACTGCTCTTGAATCCATTATCCATTGCTTAAATATGATAAAACAAGACGTCATACTCCCTTTACATCCAAGAACAGAGAAAGCATTAAATAAGTATGCCCTGGCACTACCCTCACATGTAAAGCCCATTAAGCCTGTTGGATACAAGGAAATGTTAGTGCTTGAGAAGAATGCTTTTTTTATTGTGACCGACAGCGGCGGTGTGCAGAAGGAGGCATATTTTCACGAGGTGCCATGTATTACTCTGCGAAACGAAACAGAATGGGTGGAGCTTGTAGATGCCGGGGTTAATTTTTTGGTGGGTTCTAAAACAGACCGATTTGAAGAGGCCTTACAAAAAATTCTTACTTGCGAGTTTGATTTTTCCGACAATCTATACGGGACGGGCACCTCAGCTGAAAAGATGGTTGATTCCCTTATTAAGCGCATGAGTTGATAAAGTTCATAATACAAACAAGGTAAGAATGAAAGTACTCATAATCTGCGGCAGTTTCCACCCTATTCAAAGCCCCAGGTCATTCCGGAGTACAGAACTGGCAAAAGAATTATCGAGACAGGGACATCACGTTACAGTGATCACGCCCCGAAATGATAAAGAGCATAACGACTTTGAAAATAAATATGGAATAAAGATCAATGATTTGGGGCCGCGACCTATGCCTAAGAAAATACCGCCAAAAGGATGGCTTCATTGGGTTAAAAGGGCTCAAAAAAGGGTCTTGCAACTTTTATTTGAGTATCCTTCTATTAAACTCATGAGTCAAACAAGGAGGATTTTGAAATGTGAGAGTAATTATGATTTACTTATTTCTGTGGCCGTACCCTTTCCGATTCATTGGGGCGTGGCATCTGTTTGGAACACAGCAAGGCAGAGAGACAAACTGGCGAACACTTGGGTTGCAGATTGTGGAGACCCCTTTATGCACTCAAAGCATGATAGTTTCCCGAAAATGCCATGGTTTCATTATTTCGAAAATAAATTCTTAAGAAAAGCTGACTTTGTTACTGTACCGTTTGAAGAAATGATAGACTTATTCAATCCCCGATACAAATCTAAATTCAGGGTTATTCCGCAGGGTTTTAAGTTCAATAATGAAGATTTAGCTGAATACAGGCCAAATCCAGTACCGACTTTAATTTATTCCGGAGTTATAATGCTAGGTTATAGAGACCCATTCTCTTTGATCGATTATTTGCTCAAAAAAGACGTTAAGTTTAAGTTTATCCTTTATACGAAACAGCAGCATCTATTTTCAAAGTATAAAGCCCATTTAGGGAATAAGATTATTATAAAGGACTACATTCCTAGAGAAGATTTATTACAGCAGTTATCTAAAGCTGATTTTTTAGTGAATGTCAATACTGATAGTGAGGGTGGAAAGATAAATGCAATACCAACAAAGCTCATAGATTATAGAATTTCTGGAAGACCCATTCTTTCTTATGAGCACTCCAAACTTCCAAAAAGTATTGTGGATGAGTTTATGAGCGGAAACTATGAGAATCAGTTTATTGATAAAAACTTCGATAGATACCGCATCGAAAATGTAGCCAAAAAATTTTTAGCCCTCGCCGATGCATAGAGTGCTATTTTTATTACATCCCTTTTTAATGCTTTTGCTAAGCCTTAAGAATTTTCGATTGCCCTATGCGAAGAATATTATGTGGGCGTTCACTGTCTTTTTTGCGATGACGATTGCTGTTGGACATGAGTCAAAAAACTCAGATATCAACAGGTATATGGCGCAGGTAGAGGAGTTACATAGTGAAAAGATGGATATTTCTTCAGCTATCACCTATTTTGAAAAAAGCGGAGAGGTAGATGTGATCCGTACTCTTTTAGCCATTATTGTATCTCGGTTTACAGCCAACGGATACTACTTGCTTCCTATATATGGTCTAATATTTGGCTTCTTTTTTTCCAGGAATATGTGGTTTGTTTTAAACAGATTGAAGGGGAAATTACAATGGGTCGTAGTATTATTGATTACCGTTATGTTTTTGGTCATGCCTATATGGTCCCTAGGCGGCTTTCGATATAATACAGCGACCCATGTCTTTCTCTATGGATTGTTGCCTTTTTTATATTCAGGAACAAAGAAAAGTTTAGTTTGGTGCTTCATCACCCCCGTTGTTTTTCACTTCGCCTTTGTTTTGCCAGCAGTTGTTGTACTGCTTTACTTGATAGTAGGTCAGCGCTTGACACTATATTTTGCGTTTTTTATAAGCACGCTATTCATCAGCGAAATTAATATCACTCAATTCAATAGCTACATAGATAATTATGCTCCGGAAAGACTGGCCGAGCGTTCGGAGGGTTACCGTTCAGCAACAGCTGTATTGAACTACAGGCAGGCTGCCACCTCATCCAATTCCTGGCATGCACGCTACTATCAAAAGGCCCTTAGATGGAGCCTCATTGCGTTTTTATTGATTCTCTTTTTCCGTTCCAAGCAGGTCTTGCTTACTAATCCCATGCTGTTGCGCATCCTCTCCTTTACCTATTTGTTTTTTGGTGTCGGACTGCTGATGAGCTCCATCCCTTCCGGTGGGCGCTATTTATCCCCAGCTAGTATTTTGGCCGCGGCGGTACTAGCAGTTTATATTCAAAATAATAAACAGGAGAAGTGGATGAAAAGAGCAATATCCGTATCCATACCCCTGCTTCTATTATTTATTATTGTAGAGTTTAGGAAAGGCTTTTATTTTGCCAGCATAACAACAGTACTGGGTAACCCCCTCATTGCTATATATACCTTCGGCGAGAACATACCTTTAAATGAACTTATAAAATAAACTTGCTTTTATGGCCTTTTTTCCAGATCAATTATGTGTATATCGCTACTTCGAACGAAAAATGCGCCATACCACATTAAGTCAAGACTCTTTCACGGATGCCATTGGCGTATAATCATTTTTTGGGCATCACCCTCGACCGGCCTTCGGCCGACCCGGGTCGCTACGATCCAGGCTATCGGTCCCGCCAACCTGGCGGGACGCCCTGCGGCCCCTTCCTCATCGCTGATGCAGGAGGATATTTAAGTCTAAAAAGTAAAAAACATTAAGAATTAAAATCTGCTGCATCATTCACAGTCTGGGCCTTGGGGGTATGGAGCGCGTGATGTCTATACTACTTGAAGAGTTCAGCAAGTATAAAGCAGTTGAACTGCATCTTGTTCTCATAGGCCGTAGCCGAAATATTGAATGGGAAATTCCGGCTGCTGTCTCAATACATATACCGAAATGGAGGTTTAATAATCAAAAAAGACATTGGCATACGGTAAAAACCTTAACTTTTATTCGAAATACTGTAAATATGATTCAACCGGATCGTATTTTAAGCTTTGGAGAAATATGGAACAACCTTGTATTACTGGCTTTATACGGCACCAGCTTTCCAGTCTATGTTTCGGATCGAAGCACACCCAATAAAGACCTGGGCCGATTGCAAAACTTTTTGCGTCAGAAGCTATATTCAACAGCAGCGGGTTTTATTGCTCAAACTCGTCAGGCTGGCGAAGTAGCAGAAAAACGAAAGTGGAACTCGAATATTGAAGTAATAGGTAACCCAGTGCCTGAAATGCCACAAGGGGCCCACAATCAAAACACTGTGCTTACGGTCGGACGCTTAATTCCGACAAAAAATGTGGATCGATTGCTAAGTATGTTCAAATCGGTAGCTGAAGGGAATATCTGGCGATTACAAATCATTGGGGGAAATGCAAAAAGAGGCGAGTTACTTGAGAAATATATACAACAAGTGCAGGATTGGGGCTGGGAAAATAGAATACAACTCCTTGGACAGCAAAAAGATATAATCTCCTATTATCAATCGGCTAAAATTTTCGCATTCACGTCCGCTTCAGAAGGATTCCCCAATGCGCTGGCCGAAGCCATGGCGGCCGGTTGTGCCTGCATCGCTTATGATTGTATAGCTGGGCCCGCTGACATGATTGATGATGGCATCAATGGTTTTTTGATTCCCATGGGGGATGAAGAGCAGTATAAAAATAAGTTGCAATTGCTGATGGAAGATGCATCTTTGCGAAATCGTTTTGGAAAGGAAGCCACAAAAAAAATGGAGGGTTTTGAGGCTTCTAAGATTGCTGCCCGATTCTACAAAATTATAACTAAGGACAAGTGAGAAATAGGTTTAGCATTATTACCATCTCATTTAATAATGAGTCTGATATTGAAGCCACAATACTATCTGTAATTAATCAAAGTTTTAGCAATTTTCAGTACATTCTAATTGATGGTGGGTCCACTGATAACACGCCTAACATCATTGAAAGATATAGAGACCAAATAGATTATTATCTTTCAGAGCCAGACGATGGTATATATGAAGCGATAAATAAAGGTTTACAAGCTGCAACAGGTGAGATTGTGGGACTTATTCATGCCGGGGATCGACTCCATGACAAAGCTGTATTAAAGGATATAGATGATCATTTTGCAGAGCATGATATTGACGCATCCTATGGACATAGTGTAATAGTAAACTCTGAAGGAAATGTGGTTCGTGTAAATAAGAGCCCGGTATTCAAAAAAACACTCTTTAAAGTTGGTTGGATGCCTTCTCACCAAAGTATATACATACGGAAAGAAATTATTGATGAACTGGGTCTGTATCGGCTGGATTTAGGTGGAAGCGGTGATTATGAATTTGTTTTACGTTATTTTTACTTTAATACTATAAAAGTTAAACGGATAGATCGATATATAATTAGGTTTGCGCTTGGTGGTACGAGTACTTCCAATTATCATCGAATCCTTAGAACTCAACGAACACATATTAAATGTTGGGAGCTAAATGGGGTGAAGCCACCATTTTATATGGTGCCCATGAAGTTGGCTAGGAAAATACCCCAATTTGTTAGGGCAATGAGAGGCAAATATTGATGATGAGGTTTTAATACAACTATGTCAAATAAAGAACTTGAATTTTTTGTGTAAAATAATTTAATCATAATAAGCAACTATCTAGATAGGATTTTTGTAAAGTTAGGTTTTGTAAAATAATTCCTATGCCAAAAGCTAAAGTTTATGGTAATGGCCCTGAAATCAGATTTTTTAATTACTAATAGTAATTTCCCAAGGAAATTCTTGCGTCCATGTCCTCAAAAACATAATAAATTAACCTACTCCGCTAACTCAGGTTGTTATGAGAAGTGAATATATAATAAGAGAAGCTAAAGCCTCTGACAAACTCAAAATTTTGTCTTTATTTGATGTTGTTTTCACTAAACAACAAAGAGCAAAAGCTTCCAAAAGAGGAGATGAGTATTGGAATTGGAAATACGTATATAGCCCGTTCGGCAGGAGTAAATTGTTTGTTGCTGAGGTCGAAGGGGATATTATAGCTGCATCTGCCTTGTGGGCCTGGAAATTTCATTTCAAAGGAAGGGGAATTAATGCGCTTCAACCATGTGATACAGTTGTTCATAAAAACTTTAGACGCAAAGGTATTTTTAAGAAGATGAATATTGCAAGAATCAATTATGCTAAAGATCGAAGATGTGATATCATTTATAACTTTCCAAATAGTAAGAGTCTTCCAGGATATCTTAACATGGGCTGGAATTTTACTGGCAAAGTTAGGTGGAGGGTAAAAATACTTAAGCCTCTTAAGGTTTTTCAATCCTATTTTAAAAATAAGCAATCTGAGAAAATACTATTAGAAGGGGAATATAGACTAACAAAGGATAAAATCTCTTTCTGTTTCAGCCAAAGAGATAATTGTAATATCCAAACTTTTTATTCGAATGAATACATTAAATGGAGATACTTTAATCACCCTTCTCGCACTTATGGACTAATAAATCTGAATTCTTCTACAAATATTAATAATAATTTTGCCATATTCACTCTCAGCAAAAAGCATAAGATGACAGAAATGGTTGTCACGGATATTTTTTCTACAGATAGAGCTGCTTTTGCTGAAATACTTAGTGAGATTTCAACTACAGGGAGAAAGTTGGGGGTTTCTTACATTGCATTAATGGAAAAGCATGAGCTAAGTGGATTCGACTATATTTCCCGAGGCTTTATACCTAAGAAAGAAAAAAATTTAGTTAGTTTATGTATGAATGAAGATTTAGAAAATGTTGTTAACAATATGAATTCATGGAATATGAATGCAGGGATGCATGATTCAATTTAGATAATGAGAATATTTCTTAACTTAACATCGATTTTCAAAGGTGGTGCCGAGCAGGTGGCCGCCTCTTTTGTAGATGAATGTAAGGCTTTTACCGCGCATGAGTTTCATGTTTTTTTACGGGATAATATCGGCGAGCAGTTAAATAAGCAAAATGTCCCTTCCCACATTAAGTTCTATCGTTTTAATGAAAGACCGGGTAAGGGCTTGGCTGCCTATCGCCGTACGATAAAAAAGTTAAATAATTATGAAGATGAATTAAATCCTGATTGTGTAGTTTCTACTGGCGGTCATGGTTATTGGAGACCCAAAGCTCCGTTAATTGCAGGCTTCAATATTCCTCATTTTGTATATCCGGATTCGCCGTACTTTGATCAAATGAATTTAAAAAGCAAGTTCATTTGGTGGGTTAAAGAAAAAGTCCACCTAAGGTTCTACGGCCGTACAGACGCACTTTTTGTACAAACCCTCGATGTAAAAAATCGTCTTGAAAACAAGTTGAACAAAAAAGTTCCGGTGCACGTCATTTCCAACACTGTAAACGGTCATTTTTTGGATCCCAAAAATGTAACCGACAAATTACCTGAGAAAGCGGAAAATGAAGTGCGACTTTTGATGTTGAGTTCTTATTACCCGCATAAAAATCATAAGATAATTCGGGAAACAGTTAAAGAGCTAAATAAACAAAATACTTCAAAGCAATTTAAGTTTGTGGTCACACTTCCCGGCGAACCTTACAACAGACTTTTTAGTGAAGTTTCAGAAGACGTAATCAACTTGGGTCGTCTGCCCATTGCGGAATGTCCCGGTCTCTATAAAGAGTGTGACTTCATGTTTCTTCCGTCCCTTTTGGAATGTTTTTCAGCTTCCTATATTGAAGCCATGTTAATGAGAAAACCTATTTTAACTTCTGACTTAGGATTTGCGCATACAGTTTGTAAAGATGCAGCAGTGTATTTTAACCCAACCCACCCCAATGAAATCGCAAATAAAATAATAGATTTAGCAGAAAATATTGACCTTCAAAATGACTTGATTGAAAAAGGTGAAAGAATAGCTAGTGAAATTGGTACACCTTCAAAACGTGCAAGCAGTATTCTGGCCTTATGTGAAGAGGTTGTTAAAAATAAGAAAAGTCAAATTTGAAAAATGCATTTACAGTAGATGTTGAGGATGGTGTAAGTATAGCTATGCGTGATGTATTTGACACCACCATTACCCAGACCGATCGGGTAGTTCTATATACAGAAAAAGTACTTGAATTATTAGAAAAATATAAAACCCACGCAACTTTTTTTACGCTGGGTCAAGTTGCCGAGGTATTTCCTCAACTGGTGAGAAAAATTGCGAAGGAAGGTCATGAGCTTGCAGTTCACGGATACAACCACTTGCTTTTTGACCAGATGACGCCTAAAAAAGCTCAACAAGAGTTGACCAATGCCAAAAAAAAACTGGAAGATATTTCAGGTCAAAATGTAGTGGGTCATCGGGCACCCGCTTTTTCGATTTCTCCGAAAACATCATGGGCATTCGACGTAATTGCCGAATGTGGTTTCACTTATGATAGTAGTATCATGCCCATAAAAAGTCGAAGGTATGGATGGCCTGATTTCCCCCAGGATTTAACCAAAATACAAACGCCTTCCGGCAATAGTTTGATTGAAATTCCGATCTCAGTTACCTCCCTATTTAGAGCAAAATTTCCTTTCAGTGGAGGAAGTTATTTGAGGTTATTTCCATTTCGGTTTATTCGAAAAGCTTACAGAAATACTCTAAAAAAAAGACCAGTAATTCTATATATACATCCCTATGAATTAGATTGTTCGCGTTACCCCCAAAGCTACTTTAGAGAAATGAACAAACAGCCTCTGCTTACGCAACTAAAGATGCGATCGAATTGGATCGGGCGAAAACGAATGCCATATAGGCTTGCTTCATTATTAGCTGAGTTTCAATTTGGGCGTATGGATGATATTATAAAGGAGACTGAAATAACAGGAAACTTTAGGATTTCTAACTCATGAGAGGCATTGTGGGATTCGAAGAAAAGTTATTCAATAATGTAAAAAACCTTCCTAATTGTCAGTTTTTGCCTTTCCAGTCAGATGCCATGTTTCCCTTTTCATTATCTGCTGCAGATATCGGAGTGGTCATTTTAGATCCGTCGACCTCCAAGGGTAGCGTGCCGAGTAAATCGTATAATTTAATGAGTTTTGGTATTCCGGCCCTTTTTATCGCTTCAGAAGATTCGCAGTTGAATGTGTATGCAGACAAATACAAGCACGCGGGCTGTTTTTCAGAAGGTGAGTTAGACAAAGCCGGGCGTTTTATTATTGACCTAAGTGAGGATACTGAAAAGTACAATCGATATGCTCAGCAGGCAGAAGCCGCTAGCCAGAGTTTTCAACGCAATAATTCAGACGTATTTGTTTAAAAGTATTTAAAATGAAAATGAGACTCAAGCAAACTGTATTCAATCATCTCAAAAACATCCCAGGATGGAGCACTAAACGTAAGCTAATAGCTATAGCTGTCGATGATTACGGAAATGTTCGATTAGACTCTAAAAAAGCCCGCGAAAACTTGGACAAGGCTTGCTTAAAGGTACATTCTCGATTTGATGCGTATGATACCCTGGAGACCCATCAGGATTTAGAGTCATTGTATGAAGTTCTTACCTCTGTAAAAGATAAAAATGGGCATCCAGCGGTATTTACACCCTATTCTTTACCATGTAATATCAACTTCGAGCAAATGCATGAAGAGGACTATCAAGAATACAATTATGAGCACCTACCTGCTACATTTTTAAAGCTAAGCGCTCAGCAACCAACAGCCTATGAAGGCACTTGGAAACTCTGGCAGGAAGGCGTTAAGAAAGGTTTTATGCGACCTGAGTTTCATGGCAGAGAACATCTAAATTTAAGGGTGTTTGCAGAAAAAATGCAACGACGCGATCATGATTTCATGATCAATTTACAAAACCGCTCTTATGCGAGTATTAATCAAAAGGAATTTTCAAACATCAAATGGACTGCTGCATTCTCTTTTGAACAAACCAAAGAGATACAGCAATTTCCAAAAATTCTTGAAACTGGAATTGATGCATTTGAGTCAGTTTTCGGGTACCAGCCTTTAGCTTTCACCCCGCCAGGCCGGCATTTCCCTCCGTCTCTTCATCCTCTTCTATGGGATAAGGGCATCCAGGCTATTGATCGTGCAATTTTGCACAAGCAACATTTAGGAGATGGTAAATATAAAAGGGTTCTAAGTCGAACTCATCTCAATAAAGATACTGGTAAAGTAACTTTGGTGAGAAATGTGGTCTTCGAACCTACAGACGATCGGGGTATTGATTGGGTGGCTTATGCTCTAAAACAAATTAAAGCTGCTCTCCACTGGAATAAACCTGCAATCATTAGTTCACATCGAGTGAATTTCTGTGGTCATATTGATCCTAAAAATCGAGAACGGGGACTTAATTCGTTACGTACACTTCTTCGTAAGGTTATCGAACTGTGGCCAGATGTCGAGTTTATATCTGTAGCTGATTTGGTTAAGCAAATTCAACGAGATTAAGGTGTACCCTTATATTAAATCCAATTTAGATTTTTTTTCTGCTTTACTGATCTTAATCATGCTTTGCCCGATTATATTAGCGTTGACCGTGATATTATGGTTTCAAAATAATGGACAACCTTTTTTTCGTCAAAAACGACCAGGTTACCTAGAGCGCTCCTTTTACTTGACCAAGTTCAAGTCAATGTCAGATCAAAGGGATGAAAAAGGTCAATTATTACCGGATAAAAAACGACTAACCAAAGTTGGTAAATTCATACGTAAAACTTCTCTAGATGAAATACCTCAACTGTTTAATGTACTAAAAGGCGAAATGAGTATTGTTGGTCCACGACCACTACTTATTAAGTATCTACCTCTATACTCTCCAGAACAATCTCGCCGGCATGAGGTGAAACCCGGCATCACAGGCTGGGCCCAAGTCAATGGGCGAAACAGCATCTCCTGGAAGCGTAAGTTTGAGCTCGATGTCTATTATGTAGATCATCAATCCTTTTGGCTAGACTTAAAAATTCTTTGGCTAACTTTGAAAAAGGTGCTCCGGCAGGAAGGTGTAAACCAAACCAAAGAACGACCTATGACCCCATTTAACGGTAAGAATTAAACGTTTTATACAAAATCTAACAAATAGATGAATTGGAGGAGCATATTATTCTGGAAATTAGATAAATATAAAAATGGGGGAAAGGTGGCTAAAAATCTTGAGCAGATAGTAAGCCTTATGAAGAAGGACGTGAAAAATGATTTTCATCAGGAAAAAGTTCGGAGGCTTATTGAATACGCAGTAAAAAACATCCCATTTTATAAAAAATTCAATAATAAAGTTGAATTAAAGGATCTTCCAGTAGTCGATAAAACTTTAATGAGAAGAAATGCTAACCAATTTATAAATTCAGCTTCGAAAAATACTCTAAAAAAGGTTTCAACTAGTGGATCAACGGGTACTCCGTTTTCAAGTTTTCAGAACAGAGGTAAGTTACATAGGAATACAGCGGATACGATTTACTTTGGCTCCTTAGTCGGATATAAGCTAGGTGAAAAGCTTTTGTATATAAAATTGTGGAATAAAGCTAATATTAAATCGAAGTGGACTCAATTTAAACAAAATATTAAATGTGTTGATGTAACTAAGCAGAATTCAGAGTATATTAAAAAAACTACAGTTCAATCAATAGAAAAAGAAAAAGGGAAATTGCATCTATTGGCTTATGCATCTTATTATGATCAATTATTGGAGTATCTTTCCGAATCGGGACAAGAGATAACTAATGTTCAATCAGTAATTGCAATGTCTGAGAGGCTTTCTTTAAATACTAAAAAACATTTAAAAAACTACCTGAATGTACCAGTTTATTCACGTTATAGTAATGTGGAAAATGGAATTATTGCCCAACAAGTTCCAGGTTCTGGAAATAGATTCTTGGTTAATACTGCTAGTTATTACGTTGAAATACTTCATTTGAAAAATACTGACGCATTGGGGTTAGGTGAGGTCGGAAGGATTGTTGTTACAGATATATATAATTATGGAATGCCATTTATTAGGTATGATACTGGGGATATTGGTTCTATAGAATATGATATGGACACTGGTTCCTACTATTTGACCGAGTTACATGGTCGAAAAATGGATTTAGTTTATGATACTATGGGGAATTCAGTATCTGCCCTAACTATTAATAATAATATGTTGTTATTCCCTGAAGTGATACAATATCAGTTCATACAAAAGAGTGAAAAATCTTATAAATTTTTATTAAACATTAAAAACCCTCCCTACAAGCGAGAAGCTGAGTTAAAAATTTTCTATCAGAAAATATTTGGTATAGATTCAAGCGTATCAGTGGAGTATGTAAATGAGATTCCAGTTCTCTCCAGCGGTAAGAGAAAACAAGTAATAAATAAAACGCTCTAAATATGAACATTCTTATCACCGGCGTAGGCGGTCCCACCCCCCGCAGCATTGCCCGCTCGCTAAGGCTATCTCCCATTTATAAAGAGGCTACGCTGATTGGTACTGACATCAATCCGCTGGCCCACGGTCTTTACCAAAATGAGCTGTATGATAAAACGCATGTCATACCCAGAGCCGATGATATCGGGTACTGGACAGCAATAGAGAAAATTGTCAAAAAATACGATATTGAACTTGCACTGGTCCACCCAGAGTTGGAAGTTGATATATGGTCCGAACGACAAAGCATGGGGATGGAACTGCCATGCAGAGCACTGCTCCCATTCTCCCCGCTTGTCAAATTACTGTTGAATAAATCCAGTATGACTGAAGCCTTGGAACCCACCGGTTTGGTTCCCGACTCTTTTTCTTTTCACAGGAAAAAGCTGGACATAAAGGCACTGGAAGACCAACTCAGCTACCCCTTTTGGGTGCGCTCGGAAGGAGGCTCCAGTGGACTGGGCTCGCTGCTTATTCATAGCGCCGCTGAACTTGAAAACTGGATTACCATCAATGAAAATATCCAACACTTCATAGCTAGCACCTATTTGCCGGGGCGCAATCTCTGCTGCAAGCTGCTGTACTGGAAGGGTAGGCTTTTACGATCCGCTTCTGGCCAACGCGTAAACTATATCATGTCTAAAGTAGCACCTTCGGGCATCACGGGCAATACCTCCTTTGGTCGATTATTAAATGAACCAGACTTAGTTGATCAGGCAGATCGCGCCATGCAAATCTTATTTCAACACACCCGAGCCACGCCACATGGCTTTTTTACAGCAGACTTTAAAGAAGATGAGGACGGAAAGCCTTTCATCACGGAAATCAATGTCCGCATGGTCGCTTTTAACCATGCTTTTGCCCAAGCGGGCGCCAATTTCACAGAGGACATTAGCCGCTTATTGACGAAAGACTCGACGATTGACCCTGCTTACCAAATGTACACTTTCGAGCCAGGCACGATATTTTTGCGCGACGTCGACGCCGATCCGATCGTAATGAATGAAAAAGAACTGAAAAAAGAAATTGTGTTGATATGACAATTTTAGTTACTGGAGCGGCAGGCTTTATCGGGTATCATGTGTGCAAAGCCCTTCTGCAGGCTGAGCACTTTGTTATTGGCCTGGACGACTTCAACGACTACTATGATCCCGACTTAAAAAAGGCACGGCTTCGCGAGTTGGAGAAGATTGATCAAGTCATGGGCTTTACACAGGAATTTCCCATGATTTTTGAAGACGTCAGCCTCTTGGATAAACAGTATATCCAAAAAGGGATCTTTAAGGCCTACGAGCCAGATATTGTCATCCATTTAGCCGCCCAGGCCGGTGTGCGCTATTCGCTGGAAAATTCACAGGCGTACCTCGATAGCAACTTGCAGGGTTTTCTCAATATCCTGGATTGCTGCAGAGAGGTGCCACCCCAGCACCTCATCTTTGCCTCCTCTTCTTCCGTATACGGTCTCAACCAGTCCATGCCCTTCCGAACCTCAGACCATACCGACCATCCCGTCAGCCTGTACGCCGCCAGTAAAAAAGCCAATGAAATGATGGCGCATACCTATGCCCATCTTTTCGGCATTCCCTGCACGGGCCTCCGCTTTTTCACAGTCTATGGCCCCTGGGGACGCCCCGACATGGCGTACTATAAATTCACCAAAATGATTCTCGACGATGACACCATCGATGTCTACAATAAAGGAGACCTCATGCGGGATTTTACCTATGTAGACGATATCGTCGATGGCATTCAGCGATTGATCTCGCATGCCCCCGTACCGAATCCCACCTTCGATACGCAAGACCCGCGCCCGGATCGCTCGTCGGCTGCCTATCGCCTATTTAACATTGGCAATAACACCCCGGTGAAACTCATGACCTTCATCGAAACCCTGGAAGATCTCTTAGGCAAAAAGGCAAAAAAGAACTTCCTGCCCATGCAACCGGGCGATGTCTATGCCACTTATGCAGATATCAAACCCCTTCAGAAACTCTGCGGCTTTGAACCGAAAACAGATTTGCGGACGGGCCTGGAGCGTTTTGTGGAGTGGTATAGGGGGTATTATCGACTGTAGGGTGGGCTTTAGCCTTAGCCTTGGCCTTAGCCCTGAAGTAAGCTTCATTTTCATACATTTTATATGATGAAATGAAAATGGTAATTTTATTTTTAATCAATGGGTGTACTAAATAATGAGTTATGCGAAACTTTAGAGAATACGATATTTATATTAATGGAATGAAAATCACCAAATCAATTTATAAAGTAACAGAAAATATTGATGCTTCTGAAAAATATGGTTTAACACGCCAAATGCGAAGAGCAGCGGTTTCAATTCCCTCAAACATTGCCGAAGGAGCTTCCAGAGCTTCAGAGAAAGATTTTGCCCGCTTTTTAGAGATGGCCGTTGGATCCGCTTTCGAATTGGAAACCCAACTTATACTTGCTACTGATCTAAAGTATTTAAAAACTGAGATGATCAAAGACATATTGGGTGAGTTATCAAGGCTTCAAAAGCAAATCCACCATCTGATAAAAATTTTGCGCAAAAAGTGAGAGTTATTAATCCAAAGCCAAAGCAAATGCCAACGCCAAAGCCAACGCCAAGAGCCATTAGTTGAAAATAATAAGTGGTCAAGAAGCACCCGTATTAAATAAATGAACGTCATTCAGTCAATAAAGTCCCATCTGGTAAACCTCCCCGGTTGGAGAACAAAACGCAAAATTGTCGTCTTTGAAAGCGATGATTGGGGTCAAGTCCGTATGCCGGGGCCAAAAGCCTATCGGGCTTTACTTAAAAGGGGAATTCGCGTTGACAAATCAAAGTATGATAGTTTGGATTGCTTGGAGCAGAAAGCGGATATTGAAGAGTTGACAGAGGTGCTTTTGAAATATAAAGACCTGCATGGGCGCCCACCAATTTTTACCACCAATATGGTCATGGGCAATCCAGATTTTGATGCTATAAAGAAGAATGGCTTTTCTGAATTTGTTCATGAGCACTTTTATACCTCCTACGAGCACTATTATGGGCAAGAAATGCAACCGATATGGAAAAAGGCGATAGAAGACAAAGTTCTTTTTCCTCAGTTTCATGCGAGAGAGCACATCAATACCCAATTATGGATGCGAGATTTACAGACAGGCTTGAGAGATACAAGGGTATCATTTGATCATAATTTTTACGGTGTTAAAACGCAAACATCATCTCTCCATCAAAAAAATTATCTCGCTGCATATCATACAGATTCAATGGAAGAATTGAGACAAACTGAGAAAGTTATTACCGATGGATTACAAATGTTTCAAGATACTTTTGGCTTTTCATCAAAAACTTTCACACCCTGCAATTACGTTTGGCCAAAAGAGCTAGAGCTTTATCTGAGTGAAAAGGGGATTCTAAACTATCAGGTACAATCGGGCAGTACTCAGCCGGACCCCACTAAAGGTGGTAATCATAGCACCCGACGGCTATTTACTGGCAAAAGAAACAGTTTCAATCAAACGTATTCAGTTAGGAACGTTCATTTTGAGCCCTATTTAGACGAGGATAAAGCCGTTGAAAAAGCGATTGTAGATATACAACGATCATTTTTTTGGAACAAACCAGCCATAATTTGTACTCATCGAATAAACTACGTGGGCGGAATGTCAATAAAGCATAGAGATGAAAATATTTCACGGCTGAAACAATTGTTAGAAAAACTACTAGAAGCATTTCCAGACGTTGAATTTCTGCATTCTGCCCGTCTAGCTGCTACTCTACGTAAACAATAGATTCATGCTAACCATTCATAACAGCCATACAAGCTTCCATCCTCAATGGGTAGCCTATTGTCAGCAGGAGGACATCCCTTTCACACGAGTCAACTGCTAGGATACAGACATTCTTGACTAATTGTCCGCCTCTGATGCTTTGGAAACAACAGAAAAAAATCTATCAATTTTTTTTGTTTCTAAAAATTCCTTTTTTTGGACTTGATACTTGATCTCAACAATTAAATAAGATGGAATAGCTCATGGCAGGAGAAGCCCCAATCAAGATAAGGGAATTTGAGTGCATATTTACAGCAATTCCAAATTTTATTGAAGTGGAGAGAGATGCTCATGAGTTAGGATTATTAAGTAAAAAAACTTTTTTTTTGGAAAAGTTAGATGGTATAAGCATTAGCGGTTAAATGCAAATTGAGACAGTAAAAAAATATTGGGTTTTCGCTCTTTAGCTAATTTGCTTTGGAAATTTTAGTATTGCAAAAAGTTTGCAAAAATTTGGAATTATGAATTCCATCAACATGTTATTTAACGATTCTGACCACATTGGTGCTTTCAACCCTTTTTATTTTCGAAATGATGAGGGGAAATTTGTTTTTGATACGTCAATGGAAAATATATTGGAAAAATATCCCCAGCCTATCAAACTAAACCCTACTGCTATTTCCTCTGTTCTTAATAATTCATATGTTGTTGGAGATATTACATGTGTAAAGGGGATTTACCGGTCACCTTGGATGGCTAAACCGAATTTGAAGCTTGATGCATGGCAATATCATGAAACTCCCAAGCATGGAAATAAATTGATGCCTTCGAAGGAAATTGCGAAGAGACTATTTAACCTTCTTCAGGAAGAGATTGCGAAAAAATTGAAAGATAAACGGCGGGTTGGTCTATTACTTAGCGGCGGAATGGATAGTAGGATCGTAGCTGGTGTTTTCCAAAATTTAAAGGTTAACAATCGGATAAATACAGATAAAGTTGTTGCGTATACTTGGGGTAATCCAGAATCGAGGGATGTAGTTTATGCGCGAAAAATCAGTGATTATTTTGGTTGGCAGTTCAGGCAATATTCAGTTAGTGCTGATGACTTATGGGAAAATATCCAGATAGCAGGGAAAAGGGGGTGTGAGTTTTCAGGGCTACATCTTCACGCTATGCCAAGGATTGCTGAGGATGCTGCAGGAGAAGTAGACATTATGTTGGCGGCAAGCTATGGAGACAGTGTTGGTCGAGCAGAGTTTTCAGGAAGACATGTTTGTAAACTAAGGCCAATTGAAAAGGGCTTAACGAATTTTGCAAGTTTGCTTCCCAATAAAGTTTATAAAAAATCTGTAAAACAAATTCGATCTGAAATTGAACAATATCGTTCTACTTTTAAGAGAAATTGGAGATACCAAATTAATGAAATAGATCAGCAAGCCCATTATATGCGTAGAATGCTTAATCCATGCATGGAAATCATAGATGAAAAGGTTCCTCTATACCAGGCTTTTTCTCATCCAAAAGTGTTTGGCTTTATGTGGTCTCTGAAACCTAGTTTGCGAAATGATAATATTTATAAAGACCTTCTTTTACATTTAGATCCTTATTTCTCTCAAATTCCTTGGGCTAGAACAGGAATTATTTACGGCGAATCGGGAATTGCAGATCAATTAAATAAAAAACACCATAGTTATGAGCAGTACTTGCAGAACGATTTACAACCTCAAATCAGCGATTTTTTGGAGGGACGGGAGGGCTCAATAATAAATATTCAGCAGTTACGGGAGATTCAAAACCTGGTTAATAAGTACCGGGGAAATAATTTTGACTATTTGGAAGCAATGGCCTACTCTATTTCAGTTTTATACTTTTTAGAGCATAAAAATTTTGTTAAGAGTAGTTGCGCAAGAAAATTAGAAGGTTCAACTCTTAAGTTATTTAATCTTCGCCTTAAATATCATTTGAAAAGGAAGGCTAGAAAATTGAGAAGAAGACTTTAGTTGTTCTCAAATGGATACCTTGTCGCTTTTTGAAATGTTTCCCAAATAAGCCAAAGCCAAAAAAATATGACAAAAAAAATAGCCTTAGTAACCGGGGTAACCGGTCAGGATGGAGCCTACCTTTCTGAGTATTTACTCAAGAAAGGGTACATCGTCCACGGGATCAAGCGGCGGGCCTCCCTGCTCAATACCGATAGAGTAGATCATCTCTATCAGGACCCGCATGAGTCGGAACGCAGCTTCATCATGCACTACGGCGATCTGACGGATAGTATGAACCTGACGCGGATCATTCAGGAGACGCAACCGGATGAAATTTATAATCTGGCCGCTATGTCGCATGTAAAAGTGAGTTTCGAGACGCCGGAATATACCGCCAATGCCGATGGTCTGGGTACTCTGCGCATCCTAGAGGCGGTGCGTCTGCTGGGCTTACAAGAGAAAACACGGATCTATCAGGCGTCCACTTCAGAGTTATATGGAATGGTGCAGGAAACGCCGCAATCGGAAAGTACGCCCTTCTATCCCCGCTCGCCCTACGCCGTCGCAAAATTGTATGCCTACTGGATAACGGTCAATTACCGGGAAGCCTACGGTATGCATGCCTCCAATGGTATCTTATTCAATCACGAAAGCCCGGTACGTGGAGAGACTTTTGTTACGCGTAAAATTACTCGTGCTATCAGTCGCCTGGCGCTGGGTATGCAAGACAAGTTGTTTCTCGGCAATCTCTCCGCACAACGGGATTGGGGCCATGCGAAAGATTATGTGCGGGCCATGTATGCGGTGCTACAACAAGATCTCCCGGATGACTATGTGATCGCCACAGGCGTTACGACCTCCATTCGCGACTTTGTGCGTCAGGCCGCCGCCTTTCTTGGGCTAACTATTGACTTCCAAGGAAAAGGAGTGGACGAAAAAGGGGTGTTGACCGGCATAGATAAAGCGCTGTTTGAAAACCGGGTAGGACAAGAGGCAAAGGGGATAGCGTCCAACTTGAATCAAGCAATCGTTCATGTCGATCCCCAATATTTTCGGCCCACCGAGGTTGAACTCCTGATTGGCGATGCCAGTAAAGCCCGGCAGCAACTCCAATGGACGCCGGAATATGATCTCGAAGCGCTGATTGCAGATATGATGCAATCCGATATCACTCTTTTCAAGAAAGAATCCTACCTCCGGGAGGGTGGTTTTGACACATTAAATTATTTTGAGTCCTAATGCAGCAGCACGATACAATTTACGTCGCCGGACATAGAGGATTGGTGGGTAGTGCCATACTCCGCCATCTACAAGCCGCCGGATATCAAAACTTTTTATTGCGCAGCTCTGCGGAGCTGGATTTGCGCGATCAACGCGACGTCCAGGCTTTTTTTGAAGCGGAAAAACCTGACTACGTCTTTCTGGCCGCTGCCCATGTCGGCGGCATCGTGGCCAACAATACCTATCGCGCCGATTTCATTTATGATAATATCATGATTCAGTCGAACGTGATCCAGGCGGCTTATGAGGTCGGCGTCAAAAAACTACTCTTTCTCGGAAGTACCTGCATTTATCCCCGCGACTGTCCGCAACCGATGAAAGAAGAGTACCTTTTGACCGGGCCACTGGAACGGACCAATGAACCCTATGCCATCGCCAAGATTGCGGGCTTGAAGATGTGTGAGAGTTTTAATGCGCAATACGGGACCAACTTCATTAGCGTCATGCCCACTAATCTCTATGGACCGCAGGACAATTTCGATTTGGAGACCAGCCATGTTTTACCGGCCCTGGTCCGCAAGATGTATTTGGGCCGCTTACTTTCGGAAGGGGACTGGGACGGAGTGCGCCGCGATATTTTGCAACGACCATTTGGTGGCCTGACCGCCACTTCCTCGAAAGCAGACTTGATCGCTGCTTTACAAAACCACGGCCTTCAATATGATCTGGAAAAAGGTACCGTTAGTGTGGAAATATGGGGGACAGGTACGCCCCGCCGCGAGTTTTTGTGGAGCGAAGACATGGCCGAAGCCTGCGTATTTATCATGCAGCGACTGGACGTTTCCGATATCCGGGATCTCACAAAAAGTAAAGGCGAACAAACCGAACATCTCAATATCGGCACCGGGCAGGAAATTTCCATTAAAGACCTGGCTCTTCTCGCAAAGGAGATCGTCGGCTTTCCCGGCCCCATCCACTTTAACCCCGACAAGCCCGATGGTACCCCCCGCAAATTGACCGATGTCAGTCGGTTGCACGCCCTCGGATGGAGGCATTCTGTAGAGTTGAAAGAAGGTGTGCAGCGGTTGTTTGATTGGTATCGGGAAGGATAGCTGTTGGCCGTTAGCTATTAGCAAAAAAGCCATTGCCTGTTTGTTGTTGAATCGTTGAGATGAAGTGTCGATTATTGAGCTGGGAGTTTTTGACCGATTAAACATCTCAACGAATAAACGCATAAACAATAATAAACCTAAAAGCCAAAAGCCAAAGCCAAACGCCATCCCCAAGTCCCTCCCCCATCTCGCTGCCTTCCTCTACCTGGCCAGCATGACCATCGTCCTACCCATCGGCGGCATGGGCGCACTGTCAGCCCAACTCCCCGACCTGATCTTTCTGCTTTCGTTTCCCTTTGTGCTTTGGCACTATAGAGAAAAGGTATTTGCCGTCGGTCCATTGTTGTGGATCGGTGGTTTCTATGTGGGGGCTAACCTACTTTCTGCCGGGCTCTCAGGCTCGACTTCCGCAATCGTCGAAAGTTTGGCTCGTGGATATTTAATGCTCCTGGGCTTTTGGATGGCTGCCTGGCTGAGGGAGGGAGGTCTTTCTGACCTTTGGCCCCGCATACGCAAGGTGATTATGTGGGTTGGCATTGTTTGGGCCGGGATGAGTCTATTGTTTTACTTTTCTCATTTTATTTGGGGTCACGGCATCGGCTTGCGCGAGTACGCTCACTATCCGTATTTGGGTGCAGTAGCACGTATCAATGGTGGAACGACCACTTCCAATTTATTTCTCTGGGCCCTGGGCCCCGCCTTTTTTCTCCTGTTCGAGGCCAAACTGGCCGGAAAGAGGGTGGGGAATTTCGTGTTTCTCGTCGGGTTGGCCTTACTCTTGACGCTATCGAAAGCCTTGATGTTGTATGCGGCCTATGTGCTGCTGCGTCTTTTAGAGCAATATTGCCGGGTTTATCGACCGCTCATACCCCGCCTGATCGTCATCGGAGCGACGATATTCCTATATCTGGGGACGCACTTCGTTTGGAAGGCGAGCGAGGCACCTGTTGAAATAGAATCTGTCTATTATGAGCAGGAACCTCTTTATAGCAGTTCGATGGGCGATGTATATCTCTCGAGCTACAGTTCCATCAAAATTGCCAACGCCCACATCTTCAAAGCCCATCCCTGGTTTGGCGTTGGACCCGGCCAGTCGAAAAAGCATATCCCGGATCTTATTGACCGGGGCCTCTATCCAGCGCATCTGCCCGTAAATGAGCCCCATTCCTCACTGTTTGGCGCTGCCAGTGAGACCGGCATTTTAGGATTATTGAGTCTCATTCTCCTGATCGGCTATTCCGTGTATCATTTCCTCCCCCTTGCGCAGACTTCGGATCCCACCCTCCGCGCACTCCTCTATTTCCTTTTGTTTCTTTTGATCGCTTCCTTTCAACAAGACGTCATGAATTTCCGCTTTTTGTGGGTGATTTGGGGGGTGTTGTTGGGTTGGCGCTCGCTGCTCAGTTAGCTCGCTGGCCTTCCCTTTGGATGATTGCTAGGATGTAGGTGCTATATGCAACGCCCTACGGAATCGACCCAGCAAGTGCCTTTAAATTCAAACATTATAATGCCACCCCTTCGGGGTTCGGATCGGTTTTTTGTCTTTTTTCTATAATAAAGCCACCCCTTCAGGGTTCGGATGGGTTTTTGTCTTTTTTCTATAATAATGCCACCCCTTCGGGGTTCGGATCGGTTTTAGGTCCTGCATTTCTATAATAATACCACCGCTTCGCGGTTCAGGAAGCGGTATTTTCAAAATAATAACAGCAAATACCTCTTGTAGACACCCAAGAAAAGAGCGCCAAGAAAAGAGCGCCAAGAAAAGACTGCCTTGCGCGCAGGCAAACCCTATGATGGCTTCGCCATCATGCAGCGGGCCTTGAATGGTGAAACGCCATCGGTCCCCGCGAGATGGAGCGTGCGCCGTGTAAGCGGCGTAAATGACTTGTTGTCTGAGCCCGTGCACCGCACGGGCGAGTTAATTCATTTAGCGGAATAAGCGGCACGGACCGATCGGAGAGCCATTCACAGCCCGAAGACTTTTTGGTTACTTTTTGGTCTTCAAAAAGTAACGATAACAGATGGA
>Ga0306912_1000140_pt1 | contig 42516 bp, 37 predicted proteins | sample AntRauFillE10628_FD_190443 | JGI IMG/M metagenome (GOLD analysis project Ga0306912, IMG submission 190443) | Saline lake microbial communities from Rauer Islands, Antarctica - Metagenome Filla E10 #628 (v2) (version 2) | ecosystem: Environmental > Aquatic > Non-marine Saline and Alkaline >...
CGGCGGTCGCCTGAAGCGCCACCTCTCAGAGCTTGAATCCATCATGAATGATGTCTACAACAGTTTTGCAACGGGGATTTCGAGCGTGATAGTGCTGGTGATACTATACTTTTCAATAAAAAAATATTTGGTCTATAAACGTACCGACCCCAGACTTCAGAAACATTCTCTTTTTCAGCATATTGTAAGGGCGCCCGTGCCGATGTTGGTCATTGGTATTCCGCTATTGGTAAGCCTGATGTGGACTTTTGGAATCACATCGCTCTATCTCGGAATGCTCAATACAATGACGTCCGTACTTTTCGTGATACTTTTTGGGCTCGGGATTGATTATGGAATTCATTACTACGCACGCTATATCGAACTGCGATCGGAAGGCAAAAACGTAGCCAACAGTATACTCCTGTCTTATAAGAGAACCGGTACGGCAATTGTTGTAAGTGCAGTCACAACGGCATCAGCTCTCTTCATTTTGATGTTTGCCGATTTCCGCGGCTTCTCAGAATTCGGGTTTATCGCCGGTATGGGAATCATGTTTGCCCTGATCTGCATGTTGTTTGTATTGCCGTCTCTGCTTGTATTGTTTGAACGATGGAATTGGCTGCTTCTGCCTCCGCGATCCGACGATAGTGTGCCTACACCAATGTTCTGGCGTTTTCCACTGGCGCGAACAATTATTGTGTTCAGTGTTGTAACTGCGGTTACGGTGGTTGCTTTTTCTGGGAATCTCAAGTTTGAGTACGACTTCGGAAAACTGGAGCCGGAGTTTCCGGAGTATGATGAATTCAGGGAATTTGCCAGCGGGGTGGATGAGAGTGATCGCCGGAACCCTGCATTTATAATTGTGGATTCAAACGAAGAAGTTTTCGAAATGCTCGATACCCTGAGGCAGCGCAAAGAATCAAACCCGGAAACCATGATTATGGATGTTGAAGCGATTCAAGAACGTTTCCCGCCGTTTGAAGAGATGAAAGATCAGAAACTTCAGGATATTTCGCGGATCAGAGATTTACTTCGTGATCCGTTTATTGAAAATCAGAAGGGTGAAAATCTGGATATTTTACGACGCTCGTCTCAGACCCGTGAAGCGCTCAAGGAAGAACAAATTCCTGATTTTCTAAAGAACAGGTTTATTACCCGTGATGGTGACATTGGCCGGTTCGTAATCATTTATCCGAAGTCAGGGCTGTCGGATGGATTAAGGTCGATCGCTCTAAAGGATGAATTGTCGAATATTCAGCTAAATAATGGCAAAACCTATTACGCCGGCAGTACATCTATCGTGGCAGCCACAATGCTTGATCTCATGATAACGGAGAGTCCGTATATGGTTTTTGCAACATTTATTGTTGTGTTCATCTGTATTGCACTGTCATTTCAATCCATGCGCTGGACATTAATTGCGCTTATTCCGCTCATCATTGGTCTTCTATGGCTCTTTGGTATTCTTCTTTTTTTTGGTCTGAAATTCAATTTTTACAATCTGGTGGTGCTTCCCGCAATTCTTGGAATCGGCTGTGACAATGGTGTTCACCTTGCCCATCGATACCGGGAAGAGGGGAGAAAGAGCATGTGGGAGGTCTTGTCAAGCACAGGGCAGCATATTTCAATCGGGTCTCTCACAACTATGCTTGGGTTTACCGGTTTACTCTTTACTAACCACCCGGGCCTTCAATCAATTGGCGTGATGGCAGTTATTGGCATTGGAATGACGCTCTTGACTGCTCTTACGTTTCTGCCTTCCATGGTACAGTTTCTGGAGGACAAGCACCTGCTTAATAAATCAGGTGAGGATAAAGATATCTGAGAAGATCACTGTGCAAGTATTTCTGTAAACCACCTGCTATGATTGTAAAATCTGATGCTATTGTATTGAAGACAGTTGATTATAGCGAATCAAGCATCATAGCTACGCTATTTACAAAGGAGAAAGGGAAAGTGGCGGTTATTGCAAAGGGAGCCCGAAGGCCCAAAAATAAATTTGCAGCTTTTCTTGTGGTTGGCCAGCTTCTGGAAGTTGTTTTTTATAGCAAGGAAAGTCGCTCTGTACAGACGCTCTCTGATGTTTCGTATAGCGAAAAATTAAATTCATTTCGTGTTGATATCGAAAAGATGGCGATTATGATGACAACTACAGAATTTGCAAGCCAGGTACTTCACGATAACGAGGTAAATGTACCGCTGTTTGATTTTTTAAAGAGTATGCTGGTATGGGTCGATAAGCAGTCTTACGTCCCGGCACAGCTCTTTCCCTACCTGCAGCTGCGCACTGCAGAGTATATTGGTATAGGCGTACAGTATATGAACGACAATGGTGCGGATACCGGCTACCTGAATATCAGTTCCGGCTTGTTGTCCTCTCACAAAGAGGATGAACATGCCGAAAAGCTTACGGCGGCACAATTTGCGTTTGTGAAAAATTCACTGCATTCTACAAACGCTTCTGTACTTCGAATCGTTATGGATTCTAATGTGCTAAGAAATCTGATACAGACTTTAGATAAATATTTTATTTATCATGTTGAAGGCATGAAACCCCGAAGATCAGATAAGATCTTCAATCAACTATTGACTCCATGAGCTCAGGAAATAAATTTCTCACCGCCGTTCTGCTAATTCTAATCGGGGTTGTTCTCGGTATCATTTTTATGTTTTATCAGCGCGAGACATCACTGGCGGATTTGTCAGAGGTTCGATTTACAGAAGTAAACCGAAGCGAAACTCCCTATTGGACCAGTGAAGAGCTGGAAAAAATCGATGACCGGTTTGTATTTCGGAAAGTTGCCCGGAGTGTGACACCTACCGTGGTTTATATCGAGACCATAGTACCGACCCGCAGTCAGGATTTTCGTGGTTCTGAGGATGAAGAGGATGATTCAATCTGGCGGCGATTTATGCCGCCACGGGCGCAAACAGTCGGATCTGGCGTCTTCATTTCATCTGACGGGTATATCCTGACAAACAATCATGTTGTTGAAGATGCTGTCAGTGATGGCATCACCGTCACGCTGGAAGATAAGCGTACGTATGAATCCCGGATAGTAGGACGGGATCCAAGTACCGACCTTGCCGTGATCAAAATTGATGGCAAAGGCTTTCCCAGCGCAACCATCGGAAACTCCGACAGTATAGAGGTCGGGGAGTGGGTCATGGCTGTTGGAAACCCGTTTCGGCTTCAATCAACTGTAACAGCCGGTATTGTAAGTGCACTGGGCCGTGAAGTTGAAATAATTAATGACCTGCTTCGGATCGAAAGTTTTATTCAAACTGATGCAGCCATCAACCGTGGTAACAGTGGCGGTGCCCTGGTGAATACAAGCGGGGAACTTATTGGGATAAACACTGCTATTGCAACTCAAAACGGTAGCTACCAGGGATATGGATTTGCTGTTCCCAGTAATTTGGCCATGAAAGTAGCCCGCGATATCATCGAATACGGTGAAGTTCAGCGGGGAATGCTCGGTGTACAGATTCGCTCTATGAACGAAGAACTTGTCAGAGAAACAGGACTCGACCGAATTCGCGGCGTGTATGTGAACAGGGTAACGTCTGAGGGCGCTGCAAGTGACGCCGGGCTAAAGCAAAGAGACGTGATCCTCGAAGTTAATGACCAGCCTGTAAACGCGTCAAATAAACTTCAGGAGAAAGTTGCAATGTATCGGCCGGGAGATTCGGTAAACCTTTCAGTCTGGCGAGACGGGGACATTCTATCCCTTAATGCAGAACTCAATGAACTTGAACGGACGGAACCTGAACCTGAAGAACTCTCATTTGACATACAAGAAATTGAACCTGAGGATGATGCGTTCAGATCACGCCCCGACCGCGATAATGGCGGGCTCACAAATCATCTGTTTGGCAGCCTTGGACTACAGATTCAAGGCCTGTCATCTCCTGAAGATCCTGATCTGATAGATTTCTATATTGATGACGTCTCTCCTGATTCCCCGGCACACCACAGAGGCATTCCGCTTGGCGGAGAAATTAACGAGATTAACGGGCAGGATATTTCAACTGCTGATGAGCTGGAACAAATTTTAAGCGAATCTGTAAAGAATAGAACACCTATTGAATTTAAAATTACGACAGACCAAGGGTCTGTTGGCTATTACATTTTGACTCCATGATGAAAACTGTAGTTACGTACCTGATATTTGGATTTTTCTTATACTCATGCAGTTCGGCTGGACAAATGCAAAAGAGCACGGCCAAATCACAGACTGCTGAACAATCAATGAGTGAAAACAGTGCACCATCATGGTACGATCATTCCAACCGGACCTACATGGACTCTACATATTTTGCTGGTACCGGTTCAGCGATCGCTTCCGATTCACTCGATGCAATTCAGAAATCAGTCGATCAGGCCAGAGAAAATCTTCAATATTCAATCGATATGTACGCTGAAAGCCTCCGGCGCAAGCTATCTGAGGAGGCCTCCGGTAGTAACTTCAGTTCAAGCAGTTTTGTGTTGTCTCTCAGGCAGGCGGTGAGAAATCTGAGGTTTTCTGAGAGTGATCTTAAAATTGAATCTGATCACACTGCACTTGACGGTCCGGTACATCGAGTCTATTCTCGGGTGAGTCTTGATAAAGACCGTGCGATTGATATGCTTGCATCTGCAGTTGGTAATGATCTGTTTTCGCGGTCCTTAAGAGAACAATCCTCAATGTAATACCTGCTGGATCAAGCGCTAATTCACGTCGATCTTTCCATCACTCCACTCAATCTGAGCAGTCTTTTTCTTGTCGATTGCGGCTTTCGACCGGATCCATATTTCGTCTTGCCAAACACGTGCAAACCCTCTCTCCAGCGGTTCATTAGGATTGTGCTTTCCAAGTTGATAAACTATATCGTTGAAGCGGCTTCGTCTGTTCAGAAGCAGGGTCTGTTGCCTGTGCAGCATTTTCTCCTGCAGCGACATCACCCTGTTGCGAAGATGGACCATCCGATCCTGTACTTTTAACAGGGAATGCGAGTGGCCAAGCCGGTAGACATACTCTTTATACTTTTCAATTTTGGTTTTCAAAAAGCTCTCTATCCCTGTCGCGTAATCATCAATTTGCATGCGCAGGTCATTGATGTCGGGGGCTGCAATCATAGCAGCCTGAGTAGGTGTTGCTGCGCGGGAATCTGCTACAAAATCACTGATGCTGAAATCAACTTCATGGCCTACGGCACTGATGACAGGAATTTTACAATTATAAATCGCACGTGCGACTTTCTCCTCGTTAAACGGCCAGAGATCTTCGAGTGACCCGCCACCACGGCCAATAATCAAAACTTCGATACCGGGCTTTTCCTGCATGGTTTCTATTGCAGAAACAAGCTCTCCGGCTGAATTTAATCCCTGTACGCTGGCGTGATGGAGATAGAGCGTTGCCAGAGGCCATCGCTGCTCGAATGTAGACCGGATGTCGTGGAAAGCAGCACCGGTTGATGAGGTAATGACGCCGATATGCTGGGGAAAGGGGGGCAGAGGTTTTTTATGAGCGTCATCAAACAGCCCTTCTTTCTGGAGCTTTGCTTTGAGTTCCTCAAACTTTTGCTGAAGGCGGCCCACTCCGGCCTGCTGAACCAGCGACACAATCATTTGATAGCGTCCGTGCGGGGCATAGACCTGGATATCGCCACCAAGGACAACCTGCTGACCATCACTCAATTCCACATCGAGGCGCTGCGCGGTGTTCCGCCAGACAACGCATGGAAGCTGGGCGTTATCATCTTTCACTGTAAAATAGTAGTGGCCATTTCTGCTCTGATTCACATTGCTGATCTCCCCCTCGACCAGAACGTCCCTGAAATTAGATTCCAGCAGCTGTTTGATTTGGTTGGTGATATCACTAACGGAGGCTACATCAAAAGAAAATGGAATTTGATCAGGCATGTGTTATGATAGTTACGTGGGAAACGCCGTAGATGAAATTTAAATAATTAATCCGGCAGAGATTCTATTTACCGAGCACCGAATCCACTATTGCAATCGCTTCTTCCTGTATTTTTTTGAGGTGATCGTGTCCTTTGAAGCTTTCTGTATAAATTTTATAGATATCCTCGGTCCCTGACGGACGGGCGGCAAACCAGCCATTTTCCGTCTCAACCTTAAGGCCGCCGATCGGCGCATCGTTTCCTGGAGCCCGGGTCAGTTTTTTTAAAATCGGCTCACCGGCAAGTTTGTCGGCTTTCACCTGGTCTGGTGAGAGGTCTTTCAGAATACTTTTCTCCTCGAGTGTAGCGGGTGCATCCAACCGTTCATACACCGGGCTGCCGTATAGTTTTTCAAGCTCTTGATAGTGTTGTGATGGATCTTTCCCGGTTTTTGCCGTGATTTCCGCCGAAAGCAGGTCCATTATAATACCATCTTTATCGGTAGACCAGACGGTGCCGTCTTTTTTGAGGAATGACGCTCCCGCACTCTCTTCTCCGCCAAAACCGTAAGATCCATCAAGCAGGCCGTCAACAAACCACTTGAAGCCCACCGGCACTTCAGCAAGCCTTCGGTTAATGGATTTTGCCACACGATCAATCATACTGCTCGACACAAGCGTTTTGCCGATCGCAGCATCATCACTCCACCCGGGCCGGTTCTGAAACAGATACTGAATGGCAACGGCAAGGTAGTGATTGGGATTCATCAGCCCGCTTTTTGTGACAATTCCGTGCCGGTCGAAATCGGTGTCATTTCCAAATGCAATATCATATTTGTCTTTCAAATCTATCAGGCTTGCCATCGCATAGGGTGAGGAGCAGTCCATTCTAATTTTGCCGTCTTTATCTACTGTCATAAACCGAAACGTGGGGTCTACCTCTTTATTTACCACATCAATATTCAGCCCGTAAGTTTCAGCGATAGGCTCCCAATAATTTACACCGGCTCCGCCCATCGGATCTGCTCCGATTCTAAGGCCCGACTCCCGGATCACATCCATATCGATGACATTGCCCAGATCATTTACGTAGGGTGTAATATAGTCGAATGCTGAAACACTGGATTTCTTCAACGCATCTGTCAGCGGTATACGCTTAACATCCGATAGCTGGCTTTGAAGGTAACGGTTCGCATTTTTTTGAATTACATTGGTGATGTCTGTTCCTGCCGGACCGCCGTGCGTTGCATTATATTTAAAGCCTCCGTCTGAAGGCGGATTGTGAGACGGCGTAATGATGACACCATCGGCTTTCTTTTTGTTGCCTCCGCGGTTCCATGCAAGAATAGCGTGCGATACTGCAGGCGTAGGCGTATATCCAAAATCTGTCTGGTAGCGGACTTCCACACCGTTAGCCGCAAATACTTCAAGGGCTGACACAAGTGCAGGCTCCGAAAGCGCGTGGGTGTCCATACCGATAAACAGCGGTCCGGTAATTCCGTTCTCTTCACGATAATCGGCTACAGCCTGGCTCACGGCAAGAATATGGTCTTCGTTAAACGTGGTGTCTTTAGATGATCCGCGGTGGCCGGAAGTTCCAAACGATACCGCCTGAATCTTATTGGCGGGATCCGGCTCTTTGGTATAGTAATTTGTTATGAGCCTTGGGATATTTTCAAGAATAGAATAGGGCGCTTTTTTTCCTGCAAATTTATGATCAGCCACGGTTAAACTCCGTTTTTGTTGTGTTTAAGAAATGAGAAAGAAAAATGAAAATGATAGATAATGAACTAAATGGCAAATAAAAAGAGAGTCAAATGAGTCAGAACATTTCCCGCCGGAGTCCTTTTGTTGACATCCTGTCTTTAAAGCGGCCATATTCTCATTAAATATTCTTTGGAATGATGCTTGCATGTAACTCATTGTATCACCTAACTCTTTGGAATACAATATGTTAAACTTCGGTTGGCGACAAACTATCCAATCGGATGTGAGTATTTTTAAAATTTAAAACAAGTTGAATATTTATGAGTAAGAAAGTCGCGCTATTGGGATGGAGTCTTCCCGCAATTGAAAGTATGCAAAAAATTGACAGGCCATTTGTTGTGGTCAGTTTTCCTGAATTCGCTGAAGCTGCGAAGGAGAACAATATCCCTTTTGTAGGCTGGAATTTTAAAGATTGGAATGAAAAATCAAACAGCCTGCAATTGAAGGAGCTTTTAGATGAGCATAATGTTGATTTTGCAGTCCCGCTATATGAAGAGACGGTTGAATGGGCAGGAGCGCTCAATTCTATTTTCAGAGATGATCCGCGGTTGCTGAACCGGGCATACCTGTTTCGCAATAAAGCCATTATGAAACGTAAAGCCTTACTGGCAGGATTACGAGTGGGGCTGTTTGAAGAGGTGTACACCCGACAGGGCGTGCACGATTTTATGGATCGCCTGAACGAAGCAAACCTGCAGCTGGCTGGTGAAGAGGATGCATGGGTACATTTGAAACCTTTTAGTGCTGCCGGTACTGTTGGCCATAAACTGCTTCGCTCTAAAGATGACATCGAAACGAAAGTGATCGATAAAGACTTTCCGTGCATGGTAGAGAGTCATCTGCCGGGCAAAGAGTTTTCATGCGAGGCTTTTATCCATAACGGAGAAATACAGTTTCTGAACATCACGGAATATGTTAAGCTTGGTTACTCTAACTTCGTACCGGCCGGTCCTGAGCTTGAGGCGAAGAGGCCACTGATACGTGATGCCATGGAGCGCTTGGTGAAGTCCTTTGGGATTGAATATGGCATGATTCATCCAGAGTGGTTCCTTACTGCAGATAATACTCTCAACTTTGGAGAGGTAGCCTGCAGAATTCCAGGTGGCCACATATTTGAGCTGATTGAAAAAGCGCACGGATTTGATCCTATTCAGGCACTCGTGCTCTGCAGTGATCCGTCGGCCACAGAAGAAGAGATTAAAAACTTCTTTCCGGATAAGAATGTAGATGATGATCAGAGCTATGCCGGAAGCGTTATGGTCTATCCAAAACCCGGCCGGATTACGAAACTACAGATTCCGGATGAACTGAAAGAAGATTCATTCTTTGAGGATCATACGCTATATGCGCCATCAGAACATAAAGTATCTGACCAGCGGGAGGGGTTTGGTAACCACTACGGTACAGTTTTCTTTAACGGAGACGATCCTAACCGAATGCGCGAGCTTCTGCGTCACTACCAGGACGTAGATTTTTATGCATAGATCATATGCTTATGTAGCTTACTATCAGCAATAGCCTGTAGTAAGCAGACCGCTATTTATTTTGATTTGCAGTTTCATCAGATTTTTTGGTGAAGCTGCAGATCATTTATTTATACGAGATAATATTTGCGTGCAGACTTGTGAGAATGATTAGACACCGGATTACACGTTTCAATACAAAAAAAGATATCAAAAAAAAGAGTCCGACCATTGAAAAAAAATAGCAAAACTATAACTAAAGGTGTTGAGAAGAAGTTTTACGAGACACTCGAAAACTACTCGGAAGCAACACCACTTTTAGCAGAACCACACAAAAAGAAACTTCTCAGTAGTCTGGATGTTCTGACCGACACCGAGGTGGGTATTCAATTTTTGTATGAAAGGATTGATAAACTCGTTGACGCCGGAATATTCACAGAAACCATGTGGGATGATCCGGCTCGGCTCGTACCAACACTTGTTGGCGGAACACTTAAGGCGGGTGGTCAGAACACGATAGTCGAGATTATAAGTGAATTGCGCATCATTGCTATTGCCAATGAAAAAATTAGCTACAAGAATTTCTCATCCGCTAAAGCCCGTACATTTTTGGAGGATGCCCTTGTAAATAATCTGGATCTTATCTTTCCGGGGGGATCGGAGGAGGACCGTAATCTTGAGGAGAGTACGCTTCGAAAAGTCAACCTTTTGTTTGATTTCCTGACGGATCAAATTCCTATCAGAAACATCAAGGGTCGTCTGGCAAGGGAAATTGAGCTCATTTGTGCACAACGGCCGGTGGTGACCGATCGTGTGCTGGAAATCATACGCACGGTGAAAAAAGAAATTGATCTTGATCCTGAGAGCGAGGAAGACAAGCGGCTCAACAAGTACGTAAAAGCGGCCTTTGCACCGTCTGAAAAAGCCGGTGAACTTAGTCCTGAAGAGTACGACCGGTATCTCGAGACGGCCAAACGAAAAGAGATCATCAGGGAGTGTGAAGAACTCGCGGATACGATGCACAGTACGGGGCTTGCGGTGGCCTACCATGCAGTACTTTTACGCCATGTTGCTGATGATGGGCCTCTTGTTAAACTTGCGCTTGGCCTCGACAGCGTTGGCAAGGCCGAGCATGATAAACATAAAAAGTTTGTTACTGAGCTCATCAAATCTGTTATCTATCCCGAAACGGCACGGTCGTGTTTTGGACTTGCAAAACTTCTGGAGCGATCTCTGCTGTCTCACCAGCCGGTAAATAACGGGCTTCGGCGCATTTTAGGAGTCACCCCTGATCCCGCTGTTGCAGAAAATATTCAGAAATCACGAAAAAACAGCAGTCTCAATTCCTCACAAATTCTTACGGCCGAATGCCTCGGTATTCTGGGTCAGCCACTTGGTGTGGGGCAGGGCTGGAATCCAACGTGCCAGTCAGCAAGAGGTATAAGTTTGTGGAGCAGCCATGCGCCGGGTAAGCTCCTGCGCATGATTGAAAGTGCGGCTAAAGCCAATAGTCTATGGATGAGATTCGAGGGAAATATCATAAAATCTGAAGTGCTGGGTTTGGGTCTGGTTAAGGAGCTGGACTACAACCTGGATGCCGTTTCGGTGGTACTGGTGCCGCATCTTGACAAGATTTATAACGAGATGATGAGAAGGGCATCGAACCGTGCAGACGATCCACATAAGTGGGTAAATCCTGCGATGTACGGCCAATGGATCCCTACCGGGTTTATCTCTGCGTATGACTATCTGACAAACTCCATCAAGAACTACGAATCATTTATCCGAACGTTTTATATCACCCATCATCCGGACTATAACGGCGGTAATGACCTTGCCTATCCCAATCCGGTAGGTATTTTTCTAACATCATCAACCGGCAAGCTTATTGGATTTCACGCTGTTTCAATCTTGCGGGTCCGACGAGTAAAAGGGCAGGTTCGCGTCTATATCCTGAACCCCAATAATGAGGGGCGGCAGCGCTGGCAGGACAACATGCGTCCGACAGTTGCCGGCAATGGAGAACGCGCAGGTGAATCATCTCTGCCATTTCATCAGTTTGCCTCCCGCCTGTATGCGTTTCACTTTAATCGGTCTGACCTGAATGATCTGAAAGAAGTGAGTGAAGAAGAGGTGGAAAAAGTGTCGAAGCTGGCAAAAAACAGCTGGGGAGATTCTTACCAGTGGTTGGAAACAGTGGGTTTGGCACTCTAAGTAAACAGTTAAGAAGTTTAAGACTCAACAGACTCATAGGTTTATTACATGGTAAGGCACTCATCCAGAATTGAATTGAGCCAGATGGCTCTTCAGCAAAATCTGAACTTTATCCGAAAGAAAATTGGTCCTGATACGATTTTTTCATCAGTTGTTAAGGCAGATGCGTTTGGCCACGGCATCGGTACATTTGTACCAATGGCCGAAAAAGCGGGCGTCAGACATTTTTCTGTTGCCTCAAGCTATGAAGCGTGGGAGGTAAGTGAAGCCTGCACGGAGGATAGTACCATCATGATTATGGGTATTCTGTATGATGATGACCTTGAGTGGGTGATTAATAACGATGTTGAATTTTTTGTGTTTGATATTCCTCGTCTGAAAATGGCTAAAGAGGTGGCTGAAATACTGGGTTCAAAAGCTATTATCCACCTCGAAGTGGAGACGGGTGGAAACCGGACGGGCCTGGACGAATCGGAACTGAAAACTGCGCTGGACTATTTGAAGGAGCATAGCGATCATCTGATATTTGAAGGGTTTTGTACTCATTTTGCCGGTATTGAATCTCTCTCAAATCAGTTTCGGATTCAGAAGCAGAAAGATAAATTTCAGGAGCTTTACGAAATAGTTGAACGTGAAGAGTTATCACCAAATTTGAGACACACGGCATGTTCAGCCGCAGCGCTCACTTTTCCTGAAACGGTAATGGATCTTGTGCGAGTGGGAACGGCTCATTACGGTATGTGGCCCAGTCCGGATATTTATAACATGCATCTCCAACAGACCGGCAAATCCAGAGATGCTCCGCTAAAGAGGGTTTTAACCTGGAAGACGGATGTAATGCACATCAAAACAGTGAAGAAAGATCATTTCGTGGGGTATGGCACAAGTTTCCAGGCTCCCCGGGATATGTCAGTAGCTGTGCTGCCTCTCGGTTATAGCAATGGCTACCCACGAGCGCTGTCTAACAGGGGAGAGGTGCTTATCCGGGGTAAAAAAGCTCCGGTCGTCGGGCTTATAAATATGAATGTTTTCATGGTGGATGTAAGCCAAATCGACGATGTAGAAGTGGGTGAAGAAGCCGTTTTGATTGGCCGCCAGAATAAGCATGAAATAAGCATTCGCTCATTTTCAGAGGTTACAAATGCCATTAATAACGAACTGGTGAGCCGACTTCCCCAAGCTATTCCAAGGGTTGCGGTAAAATAACCGAAACAATTCTATTTTCTGAAAAGGCCGGGGTTCTTGTTGATGAATTTATTGATCCACCTTTCGACAAAAAAGGACTGACCGGTTTTCAGATACCACCATCCCGAAAAGCTGATGATAAACGCACCTACTGCATTTACAATCATATCCCACATGGTGTCGGTCAGGCCAGAGGGGTCGCCAAACATTGGTTTTTGCATCGTTGTCAGAAAAATCTGATCCATAAAAAATTCCAGAATCTCCCAGAATGTTCCGATGGATATGGCGAACAGGAATGCAAAGAAAGCGATGAATCCGGACGTTAATTTCAGCCGCACCCGGTCTGTTTCATTCAGAATATAAACCATCAAAAAACCAATAATCCCCATCAAAAGGCCTGCAGTAGTGTGCAGGGCAATATCCCACCACCAAAGCCTTTGGTAAAATTGCTGAACTTCCCCCAGGTAAAGAGCAGCGAACGAAAACGAAAGGGCGGATATGTGAAACTCAACAGGCACAATCACATTCAGTCGGTTCCGAAACAGAACAGGAGCCAACAGGGTGAAGATGATTAGCAGCACAAGGAAAAAAGAGAGCCACTGATGGTTGTAGAGCAGGTAAGCTCCTTCGAGCGTCATTACCAGCAGCAAGATGAGAACCAGTATGTTATGGAAACGGTTCTCCTCCGGCTGACCTGTTCCGGATGCAGAATGAGGAGCGCCGGTATCAGTCATTTTTAGCGATGATCCAGATGGCATGGATAATTCCGGGAATAAACCCAAGGATGGTCAGCAGTATATTCAGCCAGAATGCAGGCCTAATACCTACGGTTAAAAAAACTCCCAGCGGCGGCAAAATGATTGCAAATAGAATTCGGAGGATGCTCATAAGTGTTGTTTGTTGATGAAAGAAGTGTCGTACGGACTACAAATAACAATTTTTCTCAGACTTTACCTACCTCAGTTAATTTAGATTTTCATTGAATACAGGCAGATTCGCTACGTTTTGTGCATCTTCACATCAAGCGGAGATATATTTAGCACTGTTGAAACATCGGAGCTGATTGTAAATCCATGCTTCCGAATCGCAATTCGGCAGCTGTTCATTACGTATGTCCTGATTAAGGCAAGAGTTTTCTCCTGGTCTTTAGCTTTGATCCAGATAAACATCTGCAGTTCTATAAAGCCTGGATCAAACCCTTTTATTTCTACGTAAGATTCAGGCGATTTCAAAACTTTTGCTACATTACAGGTTTTTTCAGGAGCAGCTCCGCATCTGCGCCGGAATCATCTCCATAGTCGATTCCTTCCGTAAAAGAACCACGGCGAAGTCCGTCTCGGGTATAGTTGTAAAGCGGTTTTGTAAAGAGCTGAGAGCTTGGTACAAATACATCACACCCTTCTGCCGTCCTCATATGTGTGTACCGGAGCTCTATGCTTACTACCATTCCGACAATTCCCTCAGTTTCGATCAGATCGTCAGTTGTAACGGACGGTTAAATGCCAGGAAGAATCCTGTCAGGAAATTTTCTCCGATGACCTTGAAGGCAAAACCGAGCATTACTGCGGTCAATCCTCCACTGGCAACAAGGCTTGCTACAAGTGTATCGTAGCCAATGAGATTCAGAAATACGATAAAGCCAATCAGAACAAATATCCCATTTACCATCTTACTGAAAAAAGCGTGATACGTTTCCGGAAAGTTTCCCCGCCGGATAATTTTACTCATTAAATAGAGGAGTATAAATACAACCAGGCCCACAAAAAGACGGGGCAGAAAGTTGAAAAATTGTTCAACTTCAGCATTAATTGCGTTGAGCAGGGAATCAATCATCGAGATGAACCGAATGATTAGTGGGAGTGAAATCACAGATATTGTAGGTAAGTAGTATCTGAATGATGGCGCGAAATACCAATTCCGTTACAAGACACGATGATTAAGAGAAGGGATTTGTTTACGCACCTGATTAATGCGATCTGATTCAATGGATGCAACGGCAATGCCAGTCTCTGTTCCGGCATTAGCAATGATATTTCCCCACGGATCAATGATCATTGCGTATCCATGAGTAGTCCTGTTCTTACCGTGCGTGCCGGTCTGAGCGGGCGCAAACACGTAGGCTGTATTTTCAATAGCTCTGGCTCGCAACAAGGGTTCCCAGTGATCTTTACCGGTTGTGGCCGTGAAGGCAGACGGAACTGTTAGCAGGTCTGCTGGCGCGTTCATTAAAGTTCTGTAGAGTTCAGGGAACCGAAGGTCATAACAAACACTCAGGCCAAGCGTGCCCAGACGGTCGGTAGTGCAGGTTACCGGACTGTTTTTACCCGGTTTGATGTCGTCAGATTCACGGTACTGTTCGCTACCAGAAAGCTCAACATCAAACAGGTGAATCTTATCATAAGAAGCCAAAACTTCACCTTTGGGATTGATAAGAAGTGAGCGGTTATAGGTTTTGTGGTCACCCGCAGGAATAGGGATTGTTCCCCCTAAAAGATAGATATTGAACTCCATTGCCATCTCTTTGAGGAATTGATGGGACCGGGTGGCGATCTCTTCAGCACGGTCCCGGCGTTTATCTAAGTTTCCCAGGAACGAGAAATACTCCGGCAACCCCACAAGGTCAGACCCTTCCATAGAGGCCTCCCTGATCCATTGCCGGGCGTTTTCAAAATTCAGATCCACATCAGGCTGACTGTTCATCTGAACCACGGCTGCTTTGTATGATGTCATAATGCTGTTATGAAGCGGCTTTTTTTGCTTTTTCCAGCGTTGGATAGTAATTAAAAATGGTAAAGAGTTTGGATACCTTAAACAGGCTTTCAATTTTATCAGATGCTCCGCAAAGAATAAAGTCGCCTTCAACTTTCCGGAGACTGGTGAGTGCCGCGATAAACATTCCAAGCCCGCTGGAATTTAAAAAGTCCACGCCACTCAGATCGCCAATGACAGTTGTTGTGCCTTCCTCAATCATCTCCTTTATTTTTGCGTGAAATTCGGTTTTTTCGGAACCCATCAGTTTTCCTTCGAAGGTTATGATTGCAGTGTTTTCATGATCCGATGGTTTGATTGTATAACTCATAATGCGCCATTTTGTTAAGTGAGTGGGAGTAGTTTTCTGTTTGTTAGCTGAATATTTGAAAATCGGTACCACTTTGCAACACAAAAATTGAATAAGCTGAATGGTACCGGTGACAAAATTCCATCAGCGTATGTGGCGTACGGCAAATAAAAGCAGAAGTTACTCATCCATACACTTATTGGATACAAGCGACCGCTTCATTGCCTTACAGGATAATATTCGCAGTTTCACCATCCATAAATACCGACGGTTTTTCCCAAATATTTGTTATTCATCAACTCAAAAAGATCATTTTAGGGGTATAACTACTTAGTTTAACCAAATGGTTGAATAGCATGGTTGAAGTGATTAACTTACTAAAGAACTAAACAGATATACCATTATGCCTTTAGAACAACAGACCGAGGAACAGATTTTTTTAGCGGCACAGAGAGTATTTCAAGAAAAAGGATTTGCAGGTGCCCGAATGCAGGAAATAGCAGATGAGGCTAATATCAACAAGTCGATGCTCCACTACTACTTCCGAAGTAAAGAGAAATTATTCCTTGAGGTCTTCCGGTCGGGCGTTAAAAAATTCTTTCCACAGCTGGTCGCCATTCTTTCGTCGGATGAGCATCTGGAATCGAAAGTGACGCGCGTGGTTGAGTTCTACTACGCCATGTTTAAAAACAATCCATACCTGCCATCTTTCGTGATTCACGAGATGAACCAGCATCCAAGGCGATTCAAAGAGTTTATCGCGTCGCTGGATATTGAAGTTCCGGCACGGTTTTTTGGTCAGAAAAATAAGGAAGTCGAATCGGGACGAATTATGCCAATTAAACCATCTCACTTTTTGATCAATATCGTATCGCTTTGTCTGATGCCGATTGTGGCGCGTACCATGGTGCAGACACTTTTTTCTATGGATGACAGAGCATTTGAAAAATTTCTGGAGGAGAGAAAAGAACTTATCCCAGCGTTAATTTTTAACGGAGTTCAACAATGAAATACTTAGTTCTGATGATCGGTTGTTTGATGATTGTAGGAGCCGCCACTGCCCAGAGTCCCGCCGACAGTCTGTCGCTGGAACAGTGCTATGAGATCCTGTATTGGGAAAATCCGGTGACAAAAAAAATCAGAACGAATCGAGAGATTACCAGCCTGAATCAAAGGATAGCAGCGTCCGGCTGGTACCCCGATTTCCAGCTGAATGCAAGTGCCAGTTATCAGTCGGATGTGGTTAATTTCCCGTTTGATGCTCCGGGTATTAGTGGTCCCACCTTTAGCAAGGATCACTACAATCTGAATCTGAATGTATCTCAGACCGTTTTGGATGGTGGACGAACGAAAGCCACCAGACAGCTTGAGAGTGATACAGGCGACGTGACTGAGGCTTCCCTTGAATCGGACTTGTTACGTCTGAAAGAGGAGGTCGATCGCATCTATTTTGGAATTCTGATATTACAGAAGCAGCGGGAGATCACAGAAAACGTTCTTGCCGACTTAAATGAACAACTTGACGTGGTGCAGAGCCGGGTCGAAAACGGGGTGCTTCTGCCGGGGAATGAATCAGCGCTTCGGGCTGAAATTTTAAACCGACGACAGCAGGAAACTGACATTCGTTACAGTATCATGGCCGGATATGAGATCCTAAATGAAGTTTTAGGGGGTGAAATTATTCCATCTCAACCTCTCATACTGCCTGATAAAGAGAATTGGCGTCAGTCAGACCCAGTAGCAATCCGGCCTGAACTGAGCATTCTGAATGCCAGTGAAGAGCTCTTTGAGACGCAGAAAGCACTGGCTGATGCCGGCAAACTCCCGCAGGTATCACTCTTTGCGAGGCCATCCTACGGCCGGCCGGGTTTAAACATATTTGAAGATAATCTGCAATTTAACTGGATTGTGGGAATTCAGGCCCGATGGAGTTTTAAAACAGCTCATAATGCATCTATGAAAACGGATGTACTTGAGCTTCGACAGAAGAGCATAACAGAAGACCGAACACTTTTTGAGAGAAAACAGAATGCAGCGCTAAGCCGATTGGTGAGAGAAATTGAGGCGATTGAAGAGCAGGTTGCACGTGACAGAGAGATCGTTGAATTACGGAAACAAGTGGCCGAAGAGAAACAAACGCTGGTAGCAGAAGGAAGCGCAACTGTCACTGAATATATCACGGAATTGAATGAGCAAATACGTGCTCAGTTTCAGCTTGAGCTGCGGAAAATTCAGCGTATTCAGGCAATAATTAACTACGAATCAGAACAGGGATGGTCATGGAACTAAAAAAATGGACAATCATAGTATTGGGGTTGATGACAACTGTAGCCTGCTCGAATGGCACCGGCTCTGATGCATTCGGACAGTTTGAGGCGGATGAGGTTCTTATCTCAGCGGAGACGAATGGCAGACTTATTTCATTTAGCATTGATGAAGGAGAAACACTTGAAGCCGGTAGCCGGGTGGGTGTCGTAGATACGACAAATTTATTTCTGAAAAAACTTGAGTTAAGAGCATCAATTGAATCTGTCAGAAGCAACATCAATAAACTTGAATCTCAAAGAGACGTCATTCAGTCACAGATCGAAACAGCTCAAAAAGAGCTAAATCGCCTTCAGGCCCTGAAGCAGAATAACGCGGCGACGCAGCAGCAGCTTGATACCGCTGAGGGGCGTGTGACTACCCTGCAAAAACAGATTGAATCCATTGAAGTAGACAAGCAATCTGTGGCGACAGAATTAAATAGAATTGACACTAAAATTGACCAAATCAACAATAATATTGAGCGTGCAAAAATTCTAAATCCAATCAACGGTACGGTTCTGAACACCTTTGCAGAAGAGTTTGAGTTTGTTGTTCCGGGAAAACCTCTCTACAGTATTGCCAACCTGGAGGAGATGATTCTCCGTGTCTACATATCGGGTGCCCAACTGCCTCAGGTAAGGCTTGGCGACCAGGTGCAGGTCGTGTTCGACCAAAACGAAACTGAAAACCAGCAGGCTATGGGGCGCGTCAGCTGGATCGCCTCGGAGGCAGAGTTCACACCACGAATGATTCAGACCAAAAAGGAGAGGGTGACACAGGTATATGCCGTGAAAGTTCGTATTGAGAATTCAGGCGGGCTGATGAAGATAGGAATGCCGGGTGAAGTTATATTTTCAACTGGTGCTGATGAACTAAACAGCAACTAAACCAACGGCTATTATGAATCAGGTTGTTGAAATATCAGATATTTCTAAAACGTTTGAGCATGTTCAGGCTCTTCAAAACATTACGTTTGAAGTTGAAAAAGGGGAGTTGTTTGGGCTGATAGGGACGGATGGCGCAGGAAAAACAACTCTGTTCCGTATACTCACGACCCTTCTGCTGCCTGATTCGGGCAGAGCCACAGTTCTGGGACGAGATGCGGTGAATGAGTTTCGGCAGTTGAGGCCGCTGCTCGGCTATATGCCGGGCCGTTTTTCTCTGTATCAGGATTTAACCGTGGAGGAGAATATTCAGTTCTTTGCTTCCGTATTTGGGACGACGCTCGAGACGAATTACGATTTGGTTAAGCCCATTTACAGTCAGCTGGAGCCGTTCAGGGATCGATTGGCAGGTGCTCTTTCAGGCGGAATGAAGCAGAAGCTGGCGTTAAGCTGCGCCCTGATTCACAAGCCTGAACTGCTGATTCTGGATGAGCCAACTACCGGTGTAGATGCTGTTTCAAGAAAAGAATTTTGGGAGATGCTTCATCACCTGAAGCAGCAGGGAATTACTATCATCGCCTCTACGCCCTACATGGATGAAGCCAGTCAGTGCGACAGAGTTGCTCTTATTCAGAATGGTAAAATCCTCAAAATCAGCACTCCTGATGATGTCGCGAAATCATTTTCATCAACCCTGTATGGCATCAAATCGAAACAGCGGTTTCGATTGATTCAGACGCTGCGGGAGTATCAATTTGCAAAATCGGTTCATCCGTTTGGGGAGTCTGTTCATTACGCCGATCGGAGAGGAAAGCCGGATACGGATGAACTTCTCAATTACCTGAAAGGAAGGGGAATAGAGGACGCGACCATTCAAATGATTGAATCGACTATTGAGGATACGTTTATGGAGTTGATGGAGGAGGATTCAAATGGGTGAAGCAGTTATTCAAACAAGAAATCTGACCCGGATGTTTGGTGATTTTACGGCGGTGAACCGGATCTCTTTTGATGTGCAAAAGGGTGAAATTTTCGGGTTTCTCGGGGCGAACGGTGCCGGAAAAACCACAGCTATAAAAATGTTAATCGGGTTACTATCTCCAACGTCAGGTGAGGGGCATGTCGCGGGATTGGATATCAACACTGAATCAGAAGAGATTAAAAAAATAATCGGATACATGAGTCAGCGATTTTCGCTGTATGATGATCTGACCGTGAAAGAGAACATTCGGTTTTACGGGGGGATTTACGGACTGAAGAGTGACGTACTCAGAAAAAAATATGTTGAGATTCTGGAGAAGGTAGGGCTTCAAGAGTCACTGAATAGCCTGGTGGGATCCCTTCCTCTTGGCTGGAAACAGAAGCTGGCGTTTTCGATTTCTCTTTTGCACAATCCTAAAATTGTATTTCTGGATGAACCCACAGGCGGGGTTGATCCTCTGACCCGCCGGCAGTTCTGGGAGATGATCTATAAAGCGTCGGAAGATGGTATCACGGTATTTGTAACCACTCACTATATGGACGAAGCCGAATATTGCGATCGGGTATCCATTATGGTGGATGGAAATATTGCGGCACTTGATACGCCAGAAGAATTAAAAAAATCATTCTCTGCTAAATCGATTGAGGAAGTTTTTATCAAATTGGCGAGAGGTGCTGAAAATGATGATGGATAGTTTACAAATCGTGAACGGAGTCCCCCTTTCCCCTACTCGGGATCCCTACTGCGGGAGAAGAGGAACTTTTCCGAAATTGTTTACAAATAGAATGACACCAAAATGAATGCATTTAGAGGATTTGTAATCAAAGAGTTTAAGCAGATCTATCGTGATAAACGTACGCTGGTGGTGCTTTTTGGCATGCCGGTCATCATGATGATTCTCTTTGGATTCGCTATACGCAACGAGATTCAAAATGCAGAGATTGCCGTCCTTGATCTGTCAAAAGACAGCATGACGGAGGAGCTGATTCAGAAAATAGCATCAAATCCCTCTTTCAGTATTACGCACTATTTGCAGGCCTATAGCGAGGTTGAACCGCTCTTCCAGCAGGGAAATGTTAAGGCTGTCCTCATTTTTGATCAAGATTTTGAACAAAAAGTAATCAAATACTCATCTGCTGATATTCAGATGGTAACGGATGCAACAGACCCAAATATGGCAAGGCTGCTTCAGGGATACGCGTCCAGTATTATCCGTGATTATAGTGGAGACCTGAGCCCTGAAGCATCGGCCGGGAGAACAGGGCTGACTGCCGACATTCGAATGATGTACAACCCCGAGCTCAGAAGCGTTAATCTCTTCGTACCGGGTTTGATTGCCGTGATCCTTATGCTGATATCTGCGCTCATGACCTCGATCTCCATCACACGGGAAAAAGAGATGGGAAATATGGAGATCCTGCTGGTTTCCCCCCTCAAACCGTATCAGATTATTATCGGTAAGATTATCCCGTACCTGATTTTATCGCTAATTAATGTGTGTACAATACTTATTCTCGCGATTTTTATTTTTGATGTACCATTTGAGGGATCATATCTGCTGTTTTTTGCGGAATCGATTCTTTTTATTCTTACAGCACTTTCACTGGGTGTATTTATCTCGGCTGTTGCGAATAATCAGCAGACCGCGATGATGGTCTCCCTTACCGGTCTTCTTCTGCCGACGATTCTTCTCTCAGGGTTTATCTTTCCAGTGTCGAGCATGCCGTTTCCACTTCAGATGATTAGTCATATCATACCCGCAAAATGGTTCCTGATCATCGTGAGGAGTATCATGCTAAAAGGAGGAGGGATCTCAATTCTCTGGTTTCAAACCACGGTTTTGGTGGGAATTACGCTGCTCTTTATGGGGCTAAGCATGAAAAAATTTAACGTGAGGCTGCAATGAGAACGATTAAATTTATCCTGCAAAAAGAGTTTCTGCAGATTTTTCGAAACAGGGCGATGCTGCCTATTCTCTTTGTGTTGCCTGTTATACAGCTTCTGGTTTTATCGTTTGCGGCAACGTATGAACTGAAAGAGGCTTCATTTTCACTCATCGACTATGACCAGTCGTCGCTATCCAGGGAACTTGCGGCTCAGTTTCAGGCAACAGGTTATTTCAGTTTGGATCATGAAACGTTTCATATCGAGGAAGCGCTCCGGGAGCTCGAGGCCGGTGACGTGAATATGATTATGACGATACCAGAGAATTTCAGCCGTGACTATAGCCTGGGAAATGCGGTCTCTATCCAGATGCTGATTGATGCTGTAGATGGTACGAAAGCGGGCATGATTCAGTCCTACGGATCGTCGATCATCCAGGACTTCAACAAAAACCATATTCTTGATATTCAACTGATATCTCAGGTGAGCTCTCAAACTCTGTCCCAATCTCAAATCGAACTGGTGCCAACGAACTGGTATAATCCGGATCTGGATTACGTGACGTTTATGGTTCCTGGAATACTGGTAATCTTGATATCGATGATTGGACTCTTCTTGTCGGGAATGAATATCGTACGTGAAAAGGAGATAGGCACAATTGAGCAGTTGAATGTCACGCCTATCAAAAAAATCCATTTTATAACAGGTAAGATTGTACCGTTTTGGATTATAGGAATGTTTGATCTGGTGATTGGCCTGGCACTTGCCCGATACGGCTTTCAGATCCCGTTTCTTGGAAGCCTGACTTTAATTCTGTTTGTAGCAGGTATATATTTGATTGTTATTCAGTCCTTGGGGCTGTTCATCTCAACCGTTACGGGTACCCAGCAGCAGGCGATGTTTATTGCGTGGTTCATCATGGTTGTTTTTATCCTGATGGGTGGACTGTTTACGCCGATTGAAAGTATGCCGGCGTGGGCTCAGGATCTGACGCTGGCAAATCCCGTGGCCTGGTTCATAAAAATAATGCGAATGGTTCTTCTGAAAGGGGCCGGCTGGCAGGAGATTCAGCACATGGTGCTGCTGCTTATCGGGATGGGAGTACTGTTTTACGGAGTGGCTATAAACCGGTACAAGAAGACATCATAAGAAACGAAGCGAACCTGAATACCTGTCTTGCTCCGCAGGAAATTATTATTTCAGGTTAAAACATAGAGCTGATTTCAATTTCACCCAATTCTGATTATGATCAGGATATTGACAAGGAAAAACGGGTCGTCTAAATAGTGGCTGCCAAAACCCAAAACTAAGCCTTCTCACATAAATAAAGTACGATGCCACGATTTAATACAAAGCCGTGGCATCGACCATAGTATCAGCCGTCCACTTCTTTTAACAACTCTTCAATGGCCCTTTCCAGTTGCTGGTCCCTGCCATTATCAATAACTCCGGGCATATTTTTAACCCTGATCATCGGTTCTGTCTGATTGTTCTCCATCCACTCGCCTGACATGTTTTTGGCACTAACCGGAACCACGCCCCAGAATGTTCCGTCGGGCAACCCTTCCCATCCGGCAAAACTGCAGGTCCCCGGTACCGGCATCCCAACTGTAGTACCTATCTCCAGTTCGGTGTAGGCACTTGCATAACAATGGCCGTCGGAATACATACTCTCATTGATTAATGAAAGCGTGGGCTTGGTCCACCGAGACGTGGGCTCGCCGCCGACTACCTTATCTGCCGTGGCATAGGTGTTGAACTCAGTGCCGGTAAAAAACATGGCCAGGTCTGCAACCAAATCTCCGCCCCCGTTGAATCGGGTATCCACAATCACGGCTTTTCGATCGAGGTATTTGCCCAGCATATCTTCATAGATACTTCTATACGGTCCGTCGCCCATTCCGGGAATATGGACATATCCAAGCTGTCCGTTACTTTTTTCATTTACTTCCTGTCGATTGATGCGGATAAACCGCTCGTATAACAGGTTCCGCTCATCCTGCAGAGAAATGGGCTTAACCGTGATCTGTTTGCGACCATTGTTTCCCGGGCCGGTCAGCTCCAAAAGCACAAAATTATCTGCTTTCCGATTCAGGTAAGACGCTACATCCCGGGTCGGACTCACGGTTACACCATCGATTTTCTCAATGATCATGCCGGGTTCTACATTAAGGGTGGCTTTATCCAGGGGGCCGCCTTTTAAAACCTCTGAAATCAGGATGCCGTCGCCGGTGTGCTCATAATCCATGAAAATACCGAGTGATGCCGTGGCATCCGCATTGTCGATGCTATTATTATAACCTGCTCCGGCATGCGACACGTTTAGCTCGCCCAGCATCTCAGAAAGCATCTCGGCAAATTCGTAGGAATTGCCAATATGCGGAAGGTACTTTTGATACTCACTGTAAAGCATATCCCAGTCATTGCCGTGAAATGTGGGTTCGTAAAATATATTCTTGGTACGGATATAGACGTGCTCAAACATCTGCCGGCGCTCTTTAACCTCATCATAGGTCATCTCACCTGAAATCTCAATTCCGGTGGAACTGCCTGCTGACAGATCAAGCTTGGAAACACGTCCGTCACTCAGCAGGTAGAGATTTTCCATTTTCTTATCCCAGGCAAGACTGCCATAACCGGCATCCAGCTTTATCGCCATCTTGGTTTCCCGGGTACGCAGATCGGTTTCCCAGAGGTTCATATCATTCTCAAACTGAGTAAGGTAATACAGCTTCTGTCCGTCTTTTGAAAGCACGGCATCGCTTAATGAACTGGAATGAATGGTCAGTCTCGCTTTTCGGTCGTTCAGACCATCCCAATCGAATTCAAGCGGCGTTACTATTTCCTCTTCCGCTTCATCGTCTTCATCTTTTTTCTCACCCTTATCTTCTTTGGAGGCCTCTTCCACCTCTTTCATCAGCTTGTAGTCTTCCTTGCTCATTCTATATTTGTCATAGGCATCTTGCGTAAAAAACATGGCATACACGTCGCGTTGTGAACGGCCGCTGGTGGCATAGCTTTTCAGTCCATTGCGATCGCTGAACCAGATCATTTGCTTTCCTTCGTTCATCCATTTCGGGGTAGAATCGTTATAGCCGCTTTCGGTCAGATTGATTCGTTCGCTGCCATCGGCGGCCAGTAATAGCACTTCATTGTTATTCAGTAACTTGCTCCAGTCGGCCAGCAACCACTTGCTGTCGGGGCTCCAGGTAAAATATTTATCCCCGTCACTCATATGAAACAGGTCCTCCGGAGTGAGCAAATCTACAGTATCTCCCGACTCCAGATCCTTAATCCGCAGGGTTCGTCTTCCGGCTATATAAGCCAGTTTCTTTCCATCCGGCGAGAAGGAGGGTAGGTAATTATCAACATCATCCTGTACCAGCGCTTCTTCATTGATGAGTGTAGAGGCATAAAAGAATGGCTCTTCATCTCTCGTTTTCATCGTTTTGAAAATGCTCCACCTGCCGTCTCTTTCACTGGCATACACCACACCTTTTCCGTCAGGGGTAAAGGTCACAAACTGTTCCTGCTCCGGTGTATTGGTGATGCGTTTGGTGAGGGACCCGTCTACAGAGGTTACAAATACTTCACCCCTTGCCACAAAAGCCATCTCCTTGCCGTTAGGAGAGATAGTCATTTCACGCACCCCTCCGTTGATGGTTATATATTTGTCAGGGTTACTCTTAGCCTGCGTTCGGATGGTTACGTTCAATTTTCGCGGTTCCTCTCCCTCTCGCATCGTATATAACCCGCCATCGTAACCAAAAGAAAGCATCCCGTTTCCAATACTTAAAAAGCGTACAGGATGGGTGCTAAAATCAGTCAATTGCTCATTAACAGCAGGATTTGAAAGGGCAAGCTTGTGGATGTTGAAATTCCCGCTCTCTTCACTCAGGTAATACAACGACTGCTCATCCGCACTGAACAGAGGCTGACGATCTTCGCCCTCAAAGCTTGTTATCATGGTATGCTGGTTGTTCTGTGCATCATATCTCCAGATATCCCGCGTGATGGAAGACGTATGATGTTTCCTCCATTCATTTTCACCGCCCTTTTTATCATGATATACCATAACGTTTCCCTCATCACTTACCTGAACATACTCTGCAGGTATAGTGAACACCTGGTCAACTCTGCCGCCACTTGTCGGTACCTTATACAGCTCAGGCTGAGAACCGGTTGGAAACTGGCGATGATCGGCCAGATCCTGACGTACAGATCCAAAAAGTATAAACTCATCGTCATGTGAAAAACTGAAGGGAGATTCATCATTCGAGTGGAACGTAAGGCGTTCTGCGGGCCCTCCAAGCGCATCCATGCGGTAAATATCAAAATTCCCGTAGCGATCCGAAGCAAAGGCAATCTGCTTGCTGTCTTTACTCCAAACAGGCATATAGTCGTGGGCATCGTGAAACGTCAGCTGCCGGGCCTGACCGCCTGAAGAAGAGACCCGGTAAAGGTCACCTTGATAGGTAAAAATGATAGTATTCCCATCAGGGGAGATTGTCTGGTAGCGAATCCACTCTGGACTGACCTGAGCATGAGCCAGAAAGGAAGTGAAGAGAAAAGCTAATAGGAAGAGCAAGGTTTTCATAGTCGCAAGAAATTTGTTTAGCCCGGATTATTCACGAAATAGAATAAAATGGAAGTTGAGTTTAAGATAATATTTGGTATATCGAAAAATATATATAACTCAAATTTAAGTGTTGGTGTGAATGGCTGCGAAATTTCTCCGTGCACTGCGTTTGCCCAGGGCATTCCTTTGGAAGAAGTGAAAATGGCTTGCTCAAGGTACTCCAGTACCCTTCCGTCACCACTTCCACTTCGCCTTGTTCACAACCAAATTTCTTGGTGAATAATCCGGGTTAGGTATTCGAACTCGGTATAATCGTCACTAATGTCACGAAAAGATGAGCTATGGTAAAAAGTAATTAACGGTCTTTTACCTTACCAAAGTCTGACAGAAGATTCAGCACATTATACTGGCGTTCATCGGTATGGGAGTGCTATTCTACGAAGTGGCGATTAACCGGTATAAGAAAATGTGAGGCTGATCTTTTAAGAATCACGAAAAATACAGATATCAGAATTTATCCAGCGTCATCAGCTGTGATATGAAATTTCAAACTATAAGATAATGCTTCAGGTTACGTTGGATAAAAGACTATGAACGTTCACTATACATCAAAAATCCATGAGACTCATACCTCTGCTCTTATCAGCCATTTATATAATTACGGCCTGCACTCAAACCACAGACACTCAGCTTGTTGATGAGATAGACGACGGCAAGGAAGATGTTGTTGAGGGATCAGTCATTGATGCATTTCCGAACTTATCGTTCAACAGGCCACTAAATATTCTGCATGCGGGCGACGATTCCGACAGACTGTTTGTGGTTGAGCAGTCCGGCGTCATATCTGTGTTTCCAAACGATCCTGAGGTAGCTGAAGCAGAGATATTTATGAATATTCAAGACAGGATAACAGACTCGTCCAGTGAGCAGGGATTGCTGGGACTGGCATTCCATCCCGATTTCAAAAACAACGGCTATTTTTATGTGAACTATACCGCTCCCGGACCGGATCGAACTGTTATTTCACGGTTCAGCATAGAAGGTGATAATGAGAGTCGGGGTGATGCTGCCAGTGAAACAGTGCTGCTGACCTATAACCAACCTTATGGAAATCATAACGGCGGGCATCTCTCATTTGGCCCTGACGGGTATCTTTACATTGCGGCAGGTGACGGCGGCAGCGGCGGCGATCCCCAAAATAACGGCCAGAACCGGAGTACTCTTCTCGGATCAATATTACGAATTGATGTCGACAGCCAGGAAAATGGAAATTCATATGGAATCCCGGATGACAATCCGTTTGCTGGCAGCGTGGAAGGGTACCGTGAAGAGATTTTTGCGTACGGACTCAGAAATCCGTGGCGGTTCAGTTTCGACAGCGATACTGGTCAGCTGTGGGCCGGCGATGTGGGACAAAACAGCATGGAGGAGATCGACATTATCGAGAACGGACTCAACTATGGGTGGAATAGCATGGAGGGAATGAACTGCTACCCTCCAGGAAGTAACTGCGACCGTGATGGCCTGGAACTTCCGGTATACGACTACAGTCACAACAACGGTGATCGATCAATTACGGGGGGATATGTCTACCGGGGCAGCGATATTCCAGAGCTGACCGGGCTCTACATTTATGCTGATTACGTATCGGGCAGAATCTGGGCGCTGGATTCTTCAGATTCAGGGAATCCGGTAAATACTGAGATCCATCACGCAAATTTCAATATCTCATCCTTTGGTGTAGATGCGGACAATGAACTTTATATGACCGGGTTTGACGGCAAGGTCTATCGGTTCGGTTCCGGCATTACCGATGATCTGTAAGCAATGGTTTTTTCTGACCCACTCTTCTGTTATCACTGCGTGGGAATATCTTCGCTCTCCCAATGTCACCGGAAACGCAGGATTCCATATGGAGGGAAGGACGTTGCATCGGGGCTGGGTAAATTATCAACGGCGTATGTCTGAATGTTGCATAATTGGAATACTCAAACGCCGCTTTTACATGTGCGGAGCCTTTGTCATCTCGACTAAACGAGCAGAGCGAGTGCACGGAGAGATCTTCGCGTTCTTTTTACTAAACAAAACAACGCTTCTACAAAACTCCAATCAATTGCGGGGAGATTTCTCCACACCGCCCCAAAAAGCGGGCCTTCGGTCGAAATGACGGGTTCGCAAGTGGGTAAAAGCGGCGCACTGAAAGTTTGCTATCACAGTGCTTATGGCTGCGCCGCGATGAGGCACCTTTCAGTTCGGAATCGCCTGTCCGTTTCTGCTTTGATCAACCAGGCGCCAGCTGAAGGTGTTGGTGTCAAACAGGATTCGGAATACCGTGCCGTTATCGGCGACGACAATGTAGTGGAAGTGCCGTCCCTTTCCACGACGATCACTGTGAAACTGGCGTATCTCTTTGATATGGTACGATGCACCGCCTTTGGTTTCAAACCGGTATGGGGTGATTCGGTAGGGGAGCTTTTTACTGGGGACGCCGCGGAAAACGCTCAGTACATTAATAGGAGGGTAGCTGTCTGCATTCATTTTTGGTTGATTGGTTTATTCGTTAATTAATTAGTTAGTTGGATTTGTGAGTCTGCTATCTTTAATAGCCTCCATGTTCGAAAGCTTATCTAATTTTCCCTTGAGGGGAGGAGAGGCTGTCCAAAAAGTATTTTGCCCAGGAATCCGCTTAAATAATTCAGGAATTTTCTTCTGACTCACCCTGTTTCCCTCTCTATCTAATAGAGAGGGATTTAAAGTCTAAATTATTTAAGCTTAGCAACTTATTATGGTCCTTTTTGGACAGCCTCGGAGGGGTGTTCAGATCGAGAAAAGGCGTCATTGATTCTATAGTTGTAAGATTTTATTGATGAGTAATTGATTGTTCAAGCATCAACCTAAAGCCACGGGGTGACATCACATTGTCACATCAACATCAAAAAAATTCGGGTCTGAAAAGTCGTATATTGAAACAGCTACCCGATTTTCATCAACAAAGAATATGTGAGTAAAAATGAGCAGAAGCGTCAAGAAAAGCATGGTCGTCCTTTCGATTGCCGTCACAATAATTGTATTGATCGTGATTGTGAATCAGCTTGTTCAGTTTTCGGCGTTTTTGGGTCAGATTAGTCCTCTGATGGGACAAATATCCCTTGGCATGTTCTCCATCGTGCTGCTGCTCGCCGTGCTAACCCCGGTCTATCTCTACGTAAAACTCCCGGGACCGTTAATTCCGCCGGTGATTGACAGCGGGCCAGCGTACGATAAATACCTGCAAAAGCTGGCCAAAAGGCTGTCAGCAAACCCGGTAGTTGAGGCTGACCGTGTGGAGGGCTTGGAGGATGTGAAGACTGTCATCAAACAGCTGGATGAGAAGTCAGATCTGTCAATCAAACGTTCGGCTAACCGGGCGTTTATCACGACGGCTATTTCCCAGAATGGCGCGCTGGATGCACTGTTTATTCTGGGACTTCAGTTTCGGTTGATTTGGGAAATTGCCCACATTTATGAGCAGCGGCCGTCACTCAAGGATCTGAGTTTTCTATACACCAATGTACTGGTTACCGCATTCATTGCCAGCAGCATTGATGAAGCGGAATACTATGAAATTGTGGAATCATCCATGTCGCAGGGCATTGGGTCGGTTCTCTCGATGGTACCCGGTACGGCACTAATTGTAAACTCGGCGATAACCGGGAGCTCGAACGCATTTTTGACCCTTCGGATAGGCAAGGTAACACAGCAGTATTGTGGCTCTTTGGTCAGACAGGAGCGGCAAACGATCCGGAATTCCGCGACCGCTAAGGCGGCAAAAATGCTGGCTGGAATCGTGTACGACGGTAGCAAAAAACTGGTCCGCTACATGGGGTCAGCACCGTTGCGACTGGCATCGAAACCATTTTCGAGGAGAAAAAAAGAGAAGGAGTAGATCTATTTTATTTGTCACAAGTTATTTAACGGCAATGCGACAGATGCGAAGTAATAATGAACACTGTGCAGCTATCTGACGTTGATAAAGATGAAGAAAAAAACAAACATTTAAATTTGTGAGTTATGAATACAAAAGAGAAAACGGCACACGAGATTGAGAAGCGGCTGAATAAAGTTGAGAGTTTAATTGCCGAGAAGGGAGTTGGATCAGACTACCTCAGCCGTGCACACCGAGTGCAACGGGATCTGAATATTGCCCTGTTAGCCGGATCTATCGTGCTGGTAGCTGGAATCAGCGTGTTAGCCTGGTTTAAACTAAAAGATTAGGTTGAGCAGACGAAAAAACAGACGAAATTGTCACAAATAATCTTCTCAAAAAAGATTGGTTTCACCAATAAAAGAGTAATTTTTATTCATGATTTAAAGAGTTGAAGTGAGGGGCACTTCGCTTTTGAACTTTTAATAGGAGTGTGTAACCTGCGAATTTGCAATTTCAGTTTGATAGCTATAAAGACATTAGTTTAGCTCCTAAAATGTGTGTCAATGTATTAGAGTGTATTTCGTTTCAATAGGTCTTTATCACGTGATTAAATAAATCGTTGCATGTCTGTGCATACAGTACCCGATTAATTTATTATCTGACTCTCCAATACCAAAGGCAAAGCTCCAGTCTATGGGTCACCCAACCCAATGCACCTTCATTTTCTGCCGATGTAGTTTATTCTGGTAGGCATTTATAGTTTTCCAATTCTTTTAATCAAAGAGTTCTGAGGCTGGCTGTTCTACATTTTTTGGTTTGAAAGAATATGGTAGGGTATAGGTCGGATGTCAATAAAGAATGAGGCTGTCCAAAAAAGGTTTACTGGCAACTATTCCGCTTAAATAATTTAGGATGTTTATCCCGACTCACCCTATATCCCTCTCTATCTAATAGAGAGGGATCAAATGTCTAAATTATTTAAGCTTGGTTACTGGCAAATTCACTTTTTGGACAGCCTCAGAAAGTAAGTAGTAAAGACTGTTTGGTTTATGTTCAACAAACTAAATTAGTGTTTATAGCGTTTATTTTATATAATTGTTGATTAACCAAATGAAATGATATGGAACAGAGAATTGACTCATCATTGTTCGATAGCTCTGAGATGGAAGCTATGCAAACTATTATTCGGAGCAAAAATAAACCGATGCTCACGGATGTTGACGGGAAAAGTACAGAAATCCCAGAAGCACTTTATAAAATGCTGGTTCACGTGATCAAACAAGTGAAACAGGGTCGTGCTATTATAATGATGCCTGAAGATGAAACATTTACAACGCAGGCAGCTGCAAACTTTTTAGGAGTATCCCGGCAGCATTTGGTAGATCTTTTAGAAGATGGCAAAATACCTTTTCACAAAGTTGGCAGCCACCGCAGAGCCTATTTCAGGGACTTAAAAAAGTATGCCGATGAGAGAGATTCTGAAAGACGCGAATCAATTGATAAGCTGTTTGACGAGGTAACAAAAGCCGATAAATACGATAGCAGTTATACCGGAGATGAACGCTGATTATAAGATACTATTGGACGCCAATGTTTTGGCGAATTACGCAGTTTGTGATCTTTATCTGAGGCTATCTGAAAAACCACGTTTGATTATACCGAAATGGTCAGATAAAATCTTAGATGAAGTATATTCAACACACATAAAACGTTTGGGGTGGGTCAAACAACTGGCAAACTCATTTCAAAGAGTGCTTAGAGAGGAATTTCCAGATGCTATGATTAGTGGATATGATGAGCTCATCCCTGTAATGACAAATGATAAAAAGGACAGGCATGTACTGGCTGCAGCAGTAAAAGAGAAACTTGATATCATTATTACGTTTAATCTGAAGGATTTTAGGTCAGAAGATTTGGAGAAGTGGGGTGTCAGAGCTCTCCATCCTCAGGATTATCTGCTAACACTCTATTCAATGAATCCACAGGTCGTTGTTATGAAATTGAACCAAATAGCCAGGAAAAAGGGAGAAGATCTTGAAGAAGTGATTATGGATTTTGGTAAATCTTTACCGGCATTTTCTGCTCGTTTACTGGACGATATGGGGGTTTAAAATTCCAATGAATTGTGTTCTAAGTATAATTTTAATTAATTGAAAGTGATTTTCAAACGTCTCACCGGGTATATTCTTGTTTCGCAATAAATATCGATTTATAAACGATAGTTACCACGCTACCACCTTCATGTCCACCCGCTCGATAAGCTTATCACAAATGGTAATACCAGATGCCTCGCGTTGGTATTTTAGAAGTTTTTCGGCGGAGGAAAGTATAACGTCATCAATCATAAAGCGAACTTAATGGTCTAAACATTGGGGAGTACTTCCCAATGTCTTTTTAGTATCCCCGAACTTCACCATCATGTCTCGGATCAGCTACACCTATCAGCTGTCCGTTCTTTTTGGAAACGAGATATAGCCTGGCGTAACCTTCAGACAGTGACTGGATATCATATCCCATCGCTCTTATCTCATCAAGAATACTTAAATCAAATCCCTTCTCTATTTGTACCTCAGTGCCGTCTCTGTTGGGAAATATCCTGGGCATTTTCACGGCGTCAAGTGGATCCAAATCGTATTCAAGGATATAGATGATATTCTGTAAAATGGCTGTTGGTATTCTTCCGCCACCGGGGGCACCAATCACGAGCCTTACCTCGTCGGATTCATCCAGTATTATTGTTGGCGAAATTGTTGATGACCGGATGCGGTACTCATGATTTGAAACCCATTCATCGTCTGTTTCCAGGTATGAGAAATTAAACCCTGAATTATTAAGTATGAAGCCATTAACCCAGGCACCGGATCCGAATACATGGCTTAATGTGGTTGAAAGTGACACAGCATTGCCGCTGGCATCAACCACCGATATATGCGTTGTTTCACCCCGGCCGTCTCTGTCGGGATGTTCGTTTTCCTGTTGGTTTGACATCGCATAGATAGTCTCATTCTGGTTCAAATCATTCTGGGATCTGTTGCCGGCAAACGTAACGAAATCACACTCATTCGTACGTGAACTTATAGAAAGCGAATCGGGATACCCGTGAGTGATCTCTTCAATCGCATGTCCGGTCCCTGTCAGTTTCTTTCTCTCGTCGGCGTACTCATCTGATATCAAAGCATTGATTGGAATGTCTCTCCAGTTTGGATCAGATACGTACTCAAGTCGGTCTGATATACTTGTTCTCATGGTTGAACTTAGAATATCAAAAGCCTCTGCGGAAACCGTGGGCAGCCCGATCTCCCTCAGATTGTAATCCTCAAGAATGTTGAGTGCCTGAATAATGTACAGTCCGGTTTGTGGAAGTGGGGCAGACAATACCGTATAGTTTTTATATCCTCCGCACAGCGCAGGCTTATTCCATTGAGGGTCATACTCACTGAAATCGATGTCTGAAACAGGGTTACCCTCTGCATTAAGCAGCTCTATAATATCTTGTGCATTCTCCCCTTCATAAAACGCACTCGCCCCCTGATCTGAAATATTTTGAAGGGTTTCAGCTAATTCAGGTTGTATTAAGATTTCCCCCACAGCAAGAGGGTCTTTGTTAGGGAAAAAAGTTTTGGAAGCACCTTCAAACCGGTTGAGTTTCTCTTCATTATCAACGATGAACTGAGCCAATGTTAAGTAAACAGGAAATCCCTGATTAGCATAATCTATCGCCGGTGCCATAACCTGTTCCCTTGTCATTGTCCCGTGCTTTTCCAATGCCTGGAGCAACCCGTCAACTGTACCGGGGATACCTACTGAAAGCAAATTGAAATCATCCTCTCCGATCTCATCATAATTCATTCCTTTATAGGATGCCGCTCGTTTAGCGGTATAAAAATCCACATAATCAGCCTCCATATTTTCCTGATTCCAGATTAGCATACTTCCGCCGCCACCGATACCTGACATATTTGGCTCTACCACATTTAGAGCAAAAGCAGTAGCTACGGCAGCATCAACCGCATTTCCGCCCTCTTTTAGCATTCTGAGACCGGCCTCGCTGGCTAATGGATGGGCTGAACTGACCATCGCGTTCTCCGTTACCAGTCGTTTACCACGATCGGCTTTTCCGGTAGGTACAACTCCATCTGAACCGGTATTACAGCCTGTTGCGATTAGAAAAACAGATAGTGAAAGAAGTAAACTGAACTTTCTTACCATAATTTGACGGGCTTTTTTCATGATATAAGTGATAGGGATTGGTTATTAAACAAAAAATCAACAGACGTTCGACCAAATAGTAAAGCTATGTCTGCTTCTAAATTTTGTTTAAATGATCGTACCACCCCATAACGATCCCGCGTATAACGGGCGCAGGGGTTATGAGTTAATAAACGGCTAAAATTCTAAAACAAGCAACTTCGAAATCCAAAACCGAAACCCCAGTTAATGCGCTAGTTAAATCAGATGAATTCCCTTCAGCCGTGATCAAAATTTGTGGTGAAGTCTTTAAATACGTAGTTCTTATGGATTTTATAATCTATGATAAGGCTTTGCGAAGCCTTCTATGTTTCGAATCACTCATAATCGATTGTACGCAAGTTCAAATCCTGTTTAATCTCCGAAGCTCCGGCGCAGGATACAGTCACTTTAAACGAGAACTTTAAATCACTTTGGGGTGGAAATATGGCATTTCTTACAAAATTCGATAGGTACTATTTCGTAAATGATACACCTCTCAAAAAGCCGTTATCTGCATCACACCTTTCTGAATAATAACCATATCAAGGGAGCTATCGGTAACAGGGCGGCAACAGCAAGCAAGTAGATCAAGCTGCCGGGAATTAATACTTTTGGCCAGTACCCGCTGAACATTCCCAGTGTGATGAGCACCGCGCCGGCACCAGCAATGTAGAAACATTTTGCAAGGTGCTCCGAAGCGGGATAGATAGCTGCTATCAACGCGGCTGACCCAAAACCGAGGAGTGTCAGGTGAAGATAGAGAATCCGCAACCCGTGTTCACCCGGCCAGATCCCTGTTGGCAGAAGCGCACCTGCCTGAAAAAGAACTTTTAATCCCAAAAACAGGAGAATCGCCAGCCACACGCCGGACGATGTCAGTGAGGTTTTTACCAAGCCATACAAATGAAGTACCAGGGAGATGAGGATCAGCAGAAGGCCCGCTTTTGCTGAGTAGAGCATGGGTGGAGTCAGGATGGACTGATCGAGGCTGTAGGGGAAGATCAGCATGGAGCCGAAAAGAAGCGGCACCCAGAACCAGTTGTGGTACGCTTTTACTTCTGTTTTGGATGTTTCAGCCGCATTCCAGATCATGCCAAGCACTCCGAGCATCACCCAGCCCTCGGTGAACACACCCAGGAAAAAGCTGGTGAGTGCTTTTGAGATCAGAGGGCTTTCGAGAGAGCTAAACTGGTAGGCCGACACGCCCCACGCCCCCAGTGAGCTAACCACCAGTGCAACGAGGGCCGCATCAAACAGCAGCAAAGGAAGCGTGGCCTGCAATTTTTTTCTTCGGCCATAATAGAGCCAACCAAATCCATACCAGCTGAGCATTACCATGCCAGATAATATCGCCGCAATGGGCAGTCTTGCAGATCCAATGGTAACCGGCCTGTAGCCATAGAGCAGGAAAAAGGGCCATGAAAGAAAACCGAGCGCCATCATTGTATACAGACAGATTTTAAACTGTCGTGCATCCTTTCCATTGGCCGGTGAAATTACTGCTGCCGCCATCCAGGCCATGATTGCCGGGGTGATCCAGTTAAAGAACATCAGATGGGAGTGTGCGTGGCGAATGTTGATGAGATGCAGCCAGCCAGGCAGCGGTCCCAGGAATCCATACCGGTAGAGAAAACCTGTGAACGCTGCAATCACAAAGCTGAAGAGGGACAGTTTCCAGATAGTGGAAAACTCCGATTTTATAATCCGTGGGATTCCGCTCACTCGTATGGTTATATCAAAATGAAAGTTGTTGCATATTCTTAAAACGGTGCCGCGTTCCCAATGCCACGCCAAATAATATCATGGCCATCACCTGGTGGAGAACTCCCAGCCAGAGGGGAACGTGGTAAATCAGCGTAAATACACCGATTGCGTACTGCAACAGAACCGTTCCAAAAAGAGCCAGTATCCATTTTTTCTCTTCTTTAGTAGTGTTGAGCCAAAAGGTGCGTCCCCACATAGCAATGACCATTACACCCAGCACGGTGCCCAACAGACGGTGCGTCCACTGAACTGTGGTCATGTTCTGGAAAAAGTTCAGAATGGCAGGCTCCACCAGAAACATCTCAGGAGGAATCCAGAACTGGTACATTTTCGGAAAAGAGTTATAGATATGCCCTGCATGAAGCCCCGCTGTGAAAGCTCCCCAAACTACCTGCAGCAAAAGAATCGCGAGAAATAGGTTGAGCCAGGTTTTGAGCTCCTTACCGCCGTCCGACATCTTATGTTTTCTGCCGCTTAAATCAAGGGCAAACCAGATGCAGCAGCCAAAAATGATGAACGCCAGCAGCAGATGGGCTGCCAGCCGGTAGTGGCTCACCTCGGGAACATCAATCAGGCCGCTTTGAACCATAAACCATCCCATAAGCCCCTGTCCCAGCCCAAGGGTCAGCAGCAGTACGGAGCGAAGAAGCTGTTCCCGGTTAAACTTCCGGCGTACCAGGAACCATGCAAACGGAACCAGAAACACGAGACCCAGCAGCCTGCCCAGCATTCGGTGGAGGTATTCCCAGAAAAAGATAAACTGGAACTCAGCCAGGCTCATGCCGCTGTTTTTTTCTTTGTACTCCGGGAACTGCTTGTACTGGTTAAATGCATCTCCCCACTGGGCCTCTGAAATTGGCGGAATTGACCCCATAATCGGTTTCCAGTCAGTCATCGACAGTCCGGAGCCTGTTAACCTCGTGATACCGCCTATAATTACGATCAAAAGAACAAGTATGGCGCCGCTCAGGTACCAGGTCCGGATGTGTTTTTTGTCTTTTTCTGTCATTTGGGATAGTTGATGATATTTTCAGGTTTATGAGCCAAAAAGTCTAAGGCTGTCCAAAAAGGGCGTGCAAGATGGACATTAATCGTCAAATCCGTCATGCCGGACTCCAATCCAGCATCTCCTGCCTTAATTTAGGAGAGTAGATTCCGCATCGAGTGCGGGATGACGCCCTTTTACCCAGCCTCAGGCATCATGCGTTCAGCATGATGTTTGAGGGGTGTGTTTGGTAAAGGTAATGACCATTGATGCAAATCAAAACCAGATCAAAGTCCCGTAACACCCCTCAGATCAACCCGGGAACACCCGGCTTGATCAGCTCCCCTTAAAAAAGGCTGTGAGAAATTAAAGACTAAAGTTCCGGCCAACTTAACTTTTCTAAGGCTATAAATTTTTTTCGAAGCTCCCCTCTCTGTCAAGTCCCGCAGGGCGCAGAGCTTGTCCGGCCACCGACGGAAGGGTCGGGGGTGAGTCAGAAAGACTTGCAGTGCTGAATTTAACAGAAACCTTAATTTACTTAGGTGCCATTTCTTTGGAAATCAATTTTCTCACAGCCTCTTGAGGGGAGATTTTTTAAAAATCTTTCTTTTTAAAGACCCGAAGCCCCGTCCAGGCCGGAATTACGAGCCACAGAGAGAGCATACCAAACGAGGCTATTGTACCCAGGGACGTGCCAAAGAATTGATTGAACACGGCGCCGGTGTATCCCATCAGCGCGGAAATATCGAACTCCATGAGAATTAAGATTCTGGCAAGGTCCATCGGGTTGAGCATAGTAACTGCAATAATGCCCGTCTCGAGCGGGTAATCCCCAAATATGAAAATGATTACCATAATGAGCCCGTCGTAAATGACGGCCATGAACAGCCAGATTACGATAGAGAAGCCAAAGCCTTTAATCTTGTCGTCGTAAAACCAAAGACCCATCAAAAAACCGATGCCTACAAATATGAATGTGAGTAAAGATCCAAGCGCAAGTACTAAAAAAAGCTGTGAGGCCGAGCCGTCTGCTAAACCGCCGTGCCAGCCAAGAGGCAGGGCAGAGCCAACAATAAAAGCTACTGTCAGCGGAGCGGAAATACCTGTATAGAGCCCCCAGAAAAGGGTGGAACGGTTAACAGGTTGCGTGAGCAGCAGTTCCAGGTAGTCCCGCGACTGATATATATAGAGAATTCCGTAAATAAGGCTGATGATGGGGATAAGCAGCAGCATGATGTTGCTGACGCTTACCCACACCTCGGTCCCACCGCCGGCAAAACGGAACAGTGTATCCGTGAGAAGAAGAAAGATGAGCCCATAGCCGAGCACCCATTTTGCACGGAGCAGGGTTTGAAATTCGTTTCGCAGAATTTGCCAGTAAACTCTCATCATGGTGCGGGTTCCTCCATCAGTTTGGCAATGGCGCCTTCGAGTCGTTCCTGCCGGTTCACTTTCAGCAGTTCGTCAATTCTGCCGTAGTATTTAATTTCGCCCTCAAGGATAAAGATCACGTGTTCCACAAGCTGTTCAAGCTCGCTCATGATGTGTGATGTTATGAGCATGGTTTTGCCGGCTTCTTTCTCTTTTTGAATGCGGTCTTTGAAGATGAAGCTGGAGCGGGGGTCGAGGCCCGCTGTGGGCTCATCAAAAAAGAGAATGGATGGATTAAACATCATGGCGAGGGTGGCGCCAACCTTTTGTTTGTTACCGCCTGAAAGTACCCGAAGCTGCTTATGGAGCTCAGGCTCAAGGTTAAATTCTTTAATCAAATCCTGCTTATAAACGGGTTCATCACCCCGCAAATCTTCAATAAAATTCAGAAGTTCAGAGACAATCATTTGCTCGGGATAGCGAGCCTGCTGAGGCATATAGCCGATTTGCCGGCGATAATCGTAGTTGCCATTAAGGTGGGTATCATTAATATAAATGTCTCCCGAATCAGATTTTACAAGGCCCAAAATTGTTTTTATGAGCGTGGTTTTTCCTGCTCCGTTTGGCCCTACAACGCCGGTTGCCTGACCGGCAGGAATGGTAAGATCCATTCCATTGAGTACCTGATGGGGTCCGAAAGCCTTTTTTAAATTATTTATGCGAATCATTGAATAGGCTCCATTGCTGGTTTTTGGTCAACAAGATTTTTTGGTGTGAGTACAGGGAATACGCGCTCGGCGGTGTCGAGCAGGCCCGCCATCATACTTCTCAGCATAATGAGAGAGAGGGGATGACGCTCTGCAAAAAGTGAGAAAAGACGCACCGGCCTGTGCTCCACATCTCCCACTCCATCGCGGTCGAGGTCATACCCTTCATACTGGCTCCAGTAGTTGCCTTCGTAGTGGTTGGGGTTCGACCGGCTGTTGGTTGACACTTCAAAAACGTTGCCGATAAAATTATTTCTTTCGATGCGGTTATCCAGCCCGTTGGCCATCATACGAATGGCGGTGCCATTGTTGTAAAATTCGTTGCGCTCAATTTCTACACGGTTCGATGCTTCACTGTAAATGCCTACGGAGTTCGTCTCGAACCGGTTAAACTGAACCACGCTGTCGTTAATCTCTTTGAGAAGCAACCCGTAGCGGTTGGCACCCCAGTTTTGAACAAAGAGGTTGTGGCGCATAATTACGTTTTTGGTGTACATCACAGCCACGCCCGAAATATTGTCGCGGAACTCGTTACCGATGTAGGTGCAGTTATCCGAATACATAAAGTGCAGGCCGTAGCGGATGTTGCTGTATACGTTGTTGCCGGTAATCATACTGCCCTCAACAAACTCGAGGTAGATGCCGTCGCGATGGCCGGTTATTTCGTTCTGGTGAACTTCTACATCTTTGCTGTACCATATATGAACGCCGTTACCTGATGTGGTTTGGCGTTCGGCATTCGAAATAATCCGATTATTAGAAACTTCAACTTTTTCACTTTTTGCCACAAAAATTCCGAAAAAATTGTTGGTAAGCGTCAGGTTTTCGATGAGGATATTCCTGCTGTCTTCTACAAGAATGGCCGCATAATCATCCATAAAACCAAAGCCCGAGTCTTTAATTTCAAAATTTTGCAGAGTGATGTTTTCTCCCATCACAATGAGGCCATATCCCTCTCCTCCGATGTCGAGCACGGCGCTGTTTTGTCCGTCGATGGTTACTGATTTTTCAATCAGCAGATCATTAACGGAGTAGGTTCGGGGTTCAAGGAGAATAGTTGATCCGGAGTCGGCTTCCTGAATGATTCTTGCAAGTTCCGATAAGCCGGCACTTTCAGTTTCAGAAGACGAATGTTGAGCGACAGCCATCAGGGGTAAAAAAAGAAGAAACATTGCAGACAACAGGGAATTAAGATGACGTCTCCGAAAGTGTTGCAAAAAAAGGGGTTTTATCATCGTTTTACGTTCCATTGATCCACCACAAAATTGATGGTCTCATTCCAGTTCATTTTTTCCGCATCTGCGATTTCTGATGGAATGGTTTCCTGCCCGGGCAGAGCAAACAGCGACAGGCCCATGGGACTCGGTACACCTTCTGCGTGATAAATATCGGCATTATCCAGCAGGAGCCACTGCCCCCTCTGAGTGTAATCTGCTGCATAGAGCTTTGCATTTTCGGCAATATCCGGTGTTTGATATGCGTATGCCGCCATACACTCAATACTGTCGAAGGGATATGATTTTCCCTTATCCGAAACGAGCTGAGAGACAAACTGCTGATCAGAAATAACCATTTTGCAGTAAGCGCATTCGTCCATATTCAGATTTACCTTCTTCGGCTCTTGATTAATACAGGCGCTCAGTATCAATAAGAATAGTGTTGAGAAGACAAGGCTTTTTTTCATGATATCTCTCTAAATAGATTTTATTTATGATGATGGCTTGCTTGACCAGAATGCGTACGACGCAAGGCCCATACTAACCAGTGAAATATAAAATCCGACCCCGGGCCAGGACGAAGCCGTAATATTAAGCAGCTGTTTTGTGCCAATCAGTGGTGGCTGATAGGTCATGCCGGGCACTACAATGGCAGCATCTTCACTCAGATTATGGCCGTAGTCGTAGCTCCAGAGGTAGAAATCAACCAGGCCGGCGATAGCAAAAAGAACAAACAGGATGATCCAAATGAGAAGAGCAACTCTGTTTCCCCAAATAGCGATTCCGAGGCCCGATACAATCAGAAAAATGAAGATCCACGGCATAATTTTGAGCTCCGGGATGGAATCGGGATTAATTTCTTGCATTCCGATGTAGTGGTTCAGACCATTGATGTTCTGAAGATCATTCTTTTTTTGCCCTTCGATTTTATTGATTGAGATTTCCATTCCAATGCCTTCGGGGTACTGCGGTGCGTCCATGTCGATCGTCCAGATGGGAACGGTGAATACCAGCCCCAGCAGCAGCGATGCGATGGCCATCATTATTTTTTCTTTTGTTTTCATAAAACCCTCTCGTTAGGTGAAATTTTTGGAAAAGAGAAAAGGGCCGGTCAAAACCCTTTTCACAAAAAATTATTCTATTAGCTTTCTGTACCGGTTCCGAACGAAATTTCCACGTCAGAGTCTTCAGGCGATACTCTTACGTATCCCTGCATCTCCTGGTGGAGTGCCGAGCAGAAGTCGGTGCAGTAGAATGGGAAAACGCCAACTTTTTTTGGATACCATACCAGCGTTCTGGTTTCGCCCGGCATCACAAGAAGTTCGGCTGTTTGTGCTCCCATTACGGCAAATCCGTGAGGTACGTCCCAATCCTGCTCAACGTTCGTGAGGTGGAAATAAACGGTATCACCAACTTTTACGCCTTCAATATTATCGGGAGTAAAGTGGCTTCGGATGGATGTCATGTACACATGCACGTCGTTTCCATCCCTCTCAACGCGAGCTTCGGCTTCAGTTTTGGTTGCATCGGGGTGGTTGTTATCCTCGAGTGCATAGAACTTGAGTTGATTCTCTACAATAAGATCAGCTCTGATTCCCTGTGCGTAATGAGGCTCCCCGTCGGTTGGGAAATCGAGCAGCAGCTCCATTTTGTCTCCGGAAATGTCTATCAGCTGTGCTGAGTGAAACAGTTCGGGTCCCGTGGGCAGATAACGGTCTTTAGTAATTTTGTTAAGTGCGACCAAATACTTGCCGTCAGGGTTGCGGGTGTCTCCACCGGGAATCATAAGGTGGCCGGGTGAGTAGTAGGTATCAATCCGGTCTACAACTTCAAACGTTTCGAGGCTCCATTTTACAATCTCTGAGGAGATAAAGGCCGTTGTATACGCATAGCCGTTACCGTCAAATTCTGTGTGAAGCGTACCGATACCAGCATTTTCAACTTCTGCCTGTACAATAGATTCGTAGTTCAGTACGGGAATTCCGTCTATTTCACCCTCGTAATCTTCATTTTCGATAGCCTGCTGGATTTTCTCGAATGAGTGAACAGGAAGTACGGATGAAAGTTTACCACCGGCTACAATAT
>Ga0306912_1000143_pt1 | contig 42302 bp, 29 predicted proteins | sample AntRauFillE10628_FD_190443 | JGI IMG/M metagenome (GOLD analysis project Ga0306912, IMG submission 190443) | Saline lake microbial communities from Rauer Islands, Antarctica - Metagenome Filla E10 #628 (v2) (version 2) | ecosystem: Environmental > Aquatic > Non-marine Saline and Alkaline >...
AGTCAGACGGTGCTGACTTGTGTTTGTGGACTCGACAGGACTTGTCCTGACGGTCACCAAGCTAGTTTGTTTCCTTTCAGTCACAAACTAGCAGGTGCCGCGGGACACGCCTCACTTGTTCGCAGGCTCACAGCGCTCCGGCGTTCAAGTCCTGCCGTAAGCAAAGCAGTTTGCTTACTTCGAGTCCACTATAAACAAAATCCACCTTACGGTGGATTTGTGTTTGTGGACTCGACAGGACTTGAACCCGCTACCTCCTCAGTGCAAATGAGGCGCTCTACCAGATGAGCTACGAGCCCAAAATATATTGGGCCTATGCGAGTTGCCTCGCAAGTGCGCACTATAATACTGTTGCAGGCCACTGAAGTCAAGGTGTTTAGTACCTGTTTTGCACATGGGCATTTTCAATCAGATGCGCTATCAGGCTGTTGAAATTTAGACCCACGGCGGCAGCGGCTTTAGGGAAGAGTGACTCTGAGGTGAGTCCCGGCAGTGTGTTGATTTCTAAGAAGTACACTTCCCCGTCTTTGACGATAAAGTCACTGCGTGAGTAGTGATCACAGGCAATTATTTTATGTACCAAAGCGGCTGCGTCTGAGAGCTTCGCTTTCTCGTGGTATGAGAATCGTCCCGGGACGATTTCCTGCGTCTTTCCGTTGTATTTATGTTCATTGGAAAACATCGGTTCTCCGCTGGGTGGGATGATTTCAATCACCGGTAACACGTAGATGGGTTGATTGCGGAAATTATTCATCACTCCTACTGTCGCCTCCTTACCACGGATAAATTCTTCTACCAGCACCTCTGGATACGTCGCAAGCAAGTCAGTCAGCGCCTCTTTGAGCAAGGCTTCGTTGGGGATGTGTCTGGCCCCGAGTGAGGAGCCATTGCATAATGGTTTTACAAACAACTCCTTCCCGACTTCTTTGAAAATATGGGGGATTTCTTCATCGAGTCCTTCGAGCTCGTGTCGTTGCACTCGGCGATGTCTGGGCATTTTTACGCCGTGTGGCCGTAGAGTGTTTTTGGTCAGTTCTTTATTGAAGGCAATGGCGGAGGCTAAGGCGCGACTGCCGGTAAAGGGAATACCTTTGCGTTGTAGAATGCGCTGCACTTGTCCGTCTTCTCCGTACGAGCCATGTAGGGCCACAAAAACCACATCGACCGCTTCCAGCGCCTGGTCTGGGGTCTTTACAAAGCCTTCTTCAAGCCACTCACCTTTTTTTGTGATGACAATATCCTTGTGTGGTTGGTCGGAGTCGCGGAGCGCTTTGAGTACCGCGTTGCCCGACAACATCGAAACCCCGTATTCTTCACTGGGCCCACCACGCAATACTGCTACTCGTTTCATAGCGCTAGTATATCATTTCTTTTCTAGGGAGTTTTCCCCGAGGTGAACTATATCCACCTACGAGCGGAGCTTTTTGCTGCGTTTATCGCGGTGATACGCAATAGCAAAGCGGTGGGACTCGGCGTTGGCTAAGAGAATAGAGTGTTTGTGTACATCAAGCAGTTTCTTCTGGCCGATGATGCGAATCGGCTTATGCCGTTCGTCTTTGACTACTCCGACCACTGGGATAAGCATCGCGTGTTGGCGCAAAATGAGCTCTGCAGCGTTTTTCTGGGCCGTACTGCCGTCTACTACAATGAGCTGCGGCAGCGGCCATTCTGGGTGCGAAAGACGACGGGAAAGCATCTGCTTCAGTGCGGCGGTATCGTTGGCACTCTCGATATCTTTGATTTTGAATTTCCGGTACTCATTCTTAGCTGGCTCTCCACTTTCAATCACGGTCATTACTCCGACCATGTCCAAGCCTTGGAGGTGTGCGATGTCGTACGCTTCGATACGCACACGTTTTTCATCTCGATACACCCGTGAATCATCTTTCATCAGGGCGATGTCTTGGATGTGATTGAGCGCGAATATCCGCTTTTTGATGGCGTTGGCTTCTTCAAATCGCTCGTGCTTCGCTTCTTCCATCATCTCTTTTTCCAGTTCAGCAATCACCTGACCCTTCTTCCCTTCAAAGAATAATCGTATATGGCGAATGGTTTTGTTGTATTCCTTGGGAGAGGTGGATTCGGGATACAGTCCAATTTGTCGATTAAAATCGATTTTTCCTTTGGCGATCTTGGTCTTTTCTGCTCCGATGGGTGTTTTGGTATCGTAAAAACGAAAGAGCTTGCGGACAATTTTGAGCGCTTCTTTAAATAGACTGCCACTGGGAAATGGGCCAAAGTGATACTTAATTTCTTTCTCACTAAACTTCTCGGTGAGATCTTTTCCCCGCACCACCAGCACTCGGGGCAGAGCTTCATTGGTAATGACCAGATGGTTGTAGCTTTTGTCGTCCTTGCTGCGGGTGTTGTATACCGGCTTGTGCGTACGGATGAGATTGGTTTCCAAGATGAGTGCTTCGAGCACACTGTCGGTTTCTGTCCACTCGATATTCTTGGCTTCGGCGACCATTTTGGCGATGATTTGTGACCGCTTCTCTACAATATCCGAGCTGAAGTAGCTGCGTACTCGATTGCGTAGCGACGTGGCTTTGCCGATGTAGTGTATTTCTTTTTTGGTACCCAAAAAGAAATACACCCCTGGTGCATCAGGAAGCTTCTTCTTGAGTAAGTGCGCCTTTTCCATGCTATGTACTATAGCAAAAGAATAAAAAATCACCTCCTTTGGGAGGTGATTTTCGTAGATTAGAGAATTTTTTTCAGATACCGTCCCGTGTGTGACTTGGGGTTATCAGCCACATTTTCGGGTGTGCCCTTGGCGACAATGTTCCCGCCGCCAGCGCCGCCCTCGGGGCCAATGTCTATCACGTAGTCCGCACTCTTGACTAAGTCCAGGTTGTGCTCAATCACCATCACGGTATTGCCGTTGTTTACCAGCTTCTGCAAAATCTCAATTAGCATTTTTACGTCCTCGTAGTGTAGTCCAATGGTTGGCTCATCAAGCAGATAGATGGTTTTTTGGGTGTGTGGTCGGTAGAGCTCAGAAGCGATTTTCACTCGTTGAGCTTCTCCTCCGGAGAGCGTGGTCGCGCTCTGACCGATTTTTAAATAGCCCAGTCCTACGTCTTTGAGTGAACGTAGTCGTTCCTCGATGGCGGGTACTGATTTATAGAATTCATGCGCATCTTCGACAGTCATGTGAAGTACTTCGTAAATATTCTTTCCTTTGTAGTACACCTCGAGCGTCTCCTTCGTAAAGCGCTTCCCGTCACACACATCACAGGTGACGTAGACCGTAGGCAAAAAGTGCATCTCCACCGCGATGACTCCGTTTCCTTGGCAGGTCTCACAGCGTCCTCCCTTTACATTGAAACTAAAGCGACCGGGCTTCCAGCCGCGTGCTCTGGCTTCCCCACTGGCGGCAAAGAGGTCGCGGATATGGGTAAATGCTCCCGTGTAGGTGGCGGGGTTACTGCGTGGAGTACGACCAATTGGTGACTGATCAATCAAGACTGAACGTCCAAGGTACTCAGTACCAGTAATGGATGAGCAGTTATACGTTTTGGCAGTGCGGTGTCGCTTGTCGAGCCGGGCTTTGAGATTACGGTCAAGAATTTCATACATAAATGTAGACTTTCCAGAACCAGAGACGCCGGTCACACAGATGAGTTTCCCGAGTGGGATATCCACGTTCATATTTTTGATATTGAAGGCCTTGCCACCTTTGATTTGTATCTTCCCTTTTTCGGCAGTGCGGCGCTCGGGGATAGCAATCTTGGTGTCGCCACGGAGGTAATCCAAAGTGACTGAACCTGAAGTGTTGGTTTTTTCACTCAGGAGTTTTTCCATGTAGTCTGAGACAATCACTTCTCCGCCGTGCACACCGGCTCCTGGCCCGATATCAATCAAATAATCAGCGGCGTAGATAGTATCTTCGTCGTGTTCTACGACAATGATGGTATTACCTAGGTCTCGCAGGTCTTGCAGCGTCTTAATCAATTTGTCGTTGTCGCGCTGGTGCAATCCAATAGTTGGCTCATCCAGCACGTACAGAGCACCGACCAGACCAGAGCCGAGCTGCGAAGCGAGACGAATACGCTGCGCTTCTCCACCAGAGAGAGTGTTGGCACGTCTATCTAAAGTCAGATATTCGATTCCGACATCATTCATAAACTGCAATCGCTCTATTACTTCACGCAAAGCAGGCCAGGCAATCTCTTGCTGCTGTTTGGTGAGCTTAAGACTTTCCACGAACTTGGTCGCCTCAGATACGGTCAGGGCAGTAAAACCAACGATATTCATTCCCAAGTCCTTTTTACCATCTCCTCCGAGATACACACGCAGCGCTTCTGGCCGCAAGCGTGCTCCCTGACACACTGGACATTCGTCACTTTGGAATATCCCGACCACTCCCAGACCATTACACTCTGGACAAGCACCATACGGTGAGTTGAAAGAAAAGAGTCGTGGTTCTACTTCTGGAAATGAAGAACCGTCCACTGGGCAGATAAATCGAGCAGAGAGTGTCCGCTCGCTCCCATCTGGACTTTCTACTTTCACCAATCCACCTGACTCTTGCAGCGCCAGCTCCACCGCTTCAGACAAACGTTCACGAGAACCTTTTGAGTCATCAGTGAATTCACTGACGTAAATCTCATCTACCAATACATCGATGTCGTGTCGCTTGGTTTTGGTCAATTCAATCTTGTCTCGAAGTTGTTTGATTTGGCCATCAATTTTGACCGTTTCGTACCCTTTGCCGAGTAAGTCGTAGAGCATTTGGTAGTACTCACCTTTACGACCCACCACCAGTGGCGAAAAGATGCTGACGCGTCCCTTTGACACTTCAATACCCATCACTTGCTCTGATTCTTTTTTGGTAGCAGTTTTTACTTCTCTATCCTCAATAGATTTCAGTACAATTCCCAAGATTTCGTCTTGGGATAATTTCTGAATCGGTACGTCGACATCAATACAGTATGGTTGCCCGATACGTGCGTAGACAATCCGTAAGTAATCGTAGATTTCGGTAATCGTCGCGACGGTGGAGCGAGGATTGCGGGAGGCTGACTTTTGATCAATAGAAATCGCTGGTGAGAGGCCAGAAATTTCATCGATATCTGGCTTTTGCATTTTATTCAAAAACTGACGCGCGTAAGGCGACAAAGATTCTACATAGCGGCGCTGCCCTTCAGCGAAAATTGTATCAAACGCTAATGAGGACTTCCCCGAGCCAGAAGGGCCAGTGATCGCAATCATTTTGCCTCGTGGCATCTCAACGTCGATATTCTTGAGGTTGTGGGTACGAGCTCCACGCACGATGATTTTATCAGCGTGAGCTCCTCCGGTGGCTTGCCATTGAACTTTCGATTCTTTTTTAGGTTTTGACATAACATGATGCCTCCGCATGTGGGCGAAGGTGTGTGAGTGGTTATTATACGTGTTTCTATACAGGATTCAAATTATTCTGGAAACGTAATCACTACGTGTGTCCCCACCCCCTTGATTGACTCCACCCCGATATCTCCCCCGAGTAGTCCTACAAACTGTTGGGTAATCCACATTCCCAGACCACTACCAAGGATGGTCGATTTATCAACCTCACCCACTCGTGTAAACGGTGCAAAGAGTTTTTTCTGGTCTTCAGCGCTAATACCGGTACCAGTGTCTTTCACACGAATAATCACCTGACCACCGCTCTTTTTGCATTCGAGTTCAATCTCACCAGACTCAGTATATTTAATAGAATTACTCAAAATATTTGTCACCACCTGAATCAGCCGAGCACTGTCAGTATTGAGAATAATCGGCTGGCTTGCGGGTGTATAGACGAGCTTCAGGTCTTTTTCACTGGCACTTATCTGTAAATCTTCAGTGACTTTCTTCAGCACTTTGCGCACATCAGTTGGCTCTTTTGTAAATTCCAAATTACCAGACTGCAGTCGAGCCACTTCTAAGAAGTCATTGACGAGTACCACCAGCCGCTCAGCTGAGACGCGGATGTTGTTGGCAAAACGTTTATTCTCAGCTTCGAGCGTGTCTGATTCTTCTAAGAAGCTCGCATAGCCTTTGATAGCTGTCAGTGGGGTGCGGAATTCGTGAGCAATCACATTTGAAAACATATCCCTGTCTTCCATTTGTTTTGCTAGTCTCTGGTGGCGTTTTTCCCAGAGAACTTGCCGGTTGAGCCAATACGCCAGCCCAATTAGAAAGATAAAAATTGCAGTTAAGCCTAGGTAGGACTGCTGTTGACGAGCCAGCATGACTGAGTCGATCATCTGAAAGGTGTGTTCGGAGAAAATGACGTACGAACCGTTCTTATTTTCTATGCTACTAAACACCTGCCAAGTACGTAGGTCATTGATGGTCGTTGGGTAAATAAGTGCACTACCAGCGCTAGAGAGTGGTAAGTTCTGAAACAATGCATCAGAGACCACATTCGTCCCCACCTCTTCCGGACTGAATGAGTGAGTAATCACTGTGCCTGTAGGGCTCGGTTCCACAATTCGTATTTTTGTGATATCAGCATTCTCTTCCATGTACTGGGCAATGAGTTTTGTCAGCACTACTTGATTAGCGTCCACTTCCTTCATGACCACCCGCAATGAATCATGAAGCATGCTCACCCGCTGCTTTTGCGAACTATCGATATTACTGTAGGCTGTACTGAAGAAACTTTGAGTAATCCAGACGAACAGTAGCGGAAACACAAAGAGCAAAACCCCCACCAACAGTAGCTTGGAGTTCATTCGCATGACCTCAAAGCCCGTCTCAAGAGTTGTGAGAATACGTGAAATCATGCGGTAATTTTTGCAGAAGATGTATTAGAAACACTCTCATTTGAAAGGCGATCAGTGATCAAAATATCTTCTTCATATTTAGTACGTAGTGAGATACCGAGCATCAAAAGAATCAGTCCGAAAGCCAATACACCTACTCCAATCACCGTATTGTATGAGTTAGCTGAGACTGACTGCACGACTGAATCAGTGCCAATCTGGTCACTTCCAGCAGCATCCACCGGTGTAAATGCCTGCGCTTCTTTTATAAATGAAAACGGATTACTTTGAGCCACGATTGATCCAGTGTTGTCGGTCAACGCCACGAATACATCGTGCGTACCATCTTCTAGCTCTTTGTCTAAAGTATATACAAATGAACCATCTGCATCTGTCTTTATAGTTACAATCGTTGGGGTACTGAAGATATACAGTGTTACAAACGAGTTCGGTAGACCTTTTCCGCGAATTTGTGCTCGAACCATTTTGTCGCTTGTGTTGTCAATCGCATTCAAGGACGGAATCACTTCCTTCACCTCCAACACACTCGACTGGACGAGTCCAATTGACTCTTTTGGTGACTCATACACGACAACTGCTTGAGCAGTCGAATCCAGCGGATCAAATCCTCTCACAATCTCAATCCCATCAACGAATCCGTCTCCGTCAGTGTCTGGGTTATTCGGATCTGTACCATACAGGTTTATCTCGTCAAAGTCTGGGATGCCGTCGTCATCACTATCAAAAGCAGACTGACCGGCGCTCTTTTCAGTCCGGATTTGTTCAAACGTATCAATCCGATTTTGTAAATCTTCGATTTTTTCTGAAAGCGTACGTATCACATCATCTGAAATACCGGCTAGCTCAGTATCTACTAAGGCGTCATTTGCTAACTCAGTGCCTTTCTGGGTCAGAGCTTCCTTCGCTGCTCTTTGTAGGATTTCATCACCCGACTGTCGAGCTGATGCATAGTTTTGCAACAATTGCGTAATCGCCTCAGCATCTTCTGACAGCAGTCTATCACTCGCATCTTGTATATCAGTTTGTAAATCATCGTCTGTTGTCCGTTCTGTCAATGGTATTGGTGCGAACTCTCGCAACGTATCTTGATTCTTTTGTTGCTCTGCCGCTGAGTCGAAATCCTCTCCACTTACATCAGAAGTGCCGTCTGTTGACGATTGATTCACTAGAACTGGGGTTCGTGCAGCGGTGACATTATTCACCTTCAGTAGCACTGAAGGTGTTGTGCGCTTCCTTTGATTGGGATTGATCGCAGTCGCATAGACTTCGTACGTTCCATTCGGTAAAAATGCTTCGGTGTTTAGGACAAACACTGTTTTTCCAGATCGCTGTACTGCCCGAGTCAGAAAGCGAGAATTAAGAGAAGTGACCGGCCGGGCGTATAGCTCGAGCTCGTGCAAGTCGGTTGCCTCAAATGGAATAGTTACTATGCCAGAAACTGTCGATTCTGTAGTCAGTAAAAAGAACGGTTGCAGCTTGGGCTCCTCAGTCTTGACTACCTCTTTAATAGGCTCAATGGTGTCATCGAGTACTGGCTCTTTGATACTCTCTACTGTTTCGTCTGATTCTGACATCGTCTCTTTGACAGTTTTTTCAACCACCACCTCATCTTCTTTTATTACTGGCTTGACAGTATTTACTACGGGATTCAGTATGTCTGTACTATCATCGGTCTGAGCAGTAGTGGAGTCCGCACCAGACTCACTACTGGTTGCTGTTGCATTAGCTTCTTCCAGGTCTATCTCAGATTCTGAGGAATCTACTGCATCTGTATTAGTACTATCAGGTGATGTATCGTAATTCGTTGTACCATCAGTCTGGTCAGTAGACGTCGTGTGCTGATTTTCATCCGTGAGGGTATCTTCATGAGTTCCCGTTGTCGTATCTTGCACAAGCTGGCTTTCAAATTGGGCAACACTTTCAGTCACCAAAGCCCCGACACCTCCAGGCTCATTGTTGAGTTTTCGGTACTTAATATATAAATTGTAGTGCCCTGCAGGGATATGTTCAGGAGAAAGGAGAAACTGATACTTGCCACCCTCTAATTTTTCTGGACTGCTCTCGTAGAGTATGTCTTGAGTATCATATTGTATTAAGTAGTATTTTATAGATTCCGGAGATACATTGGTGATAGTAAACAACACCCTGGTTGGTTCACTCAGGACATCAGTCAAACTTGTATACACATCTAACTGCGAAATAATTGGGTCAGTTACCGCCGAGGTAATCTGTGCATTATTATTCACGGCTGGAGAAAGCGCAAACACACTTACACTAGAAAGGGTTGCGCCCAACAGCAAAAAGCAGAAGCCACTAATGATAGCTATTCTGCCAATTGATTTTTGCCAATACAGACTCAACTCACTACGAAACATCTCTGCCTTTTCAATCGAGCGTAGTGGAACATTGCTAGGCACAGTAACAGTTTTATGTGTCTCCTTCTCCGTACTCTTTGACGACTGTCTCTTGGCGTGAGGTTTTTTTGCTCGTTTTGGGTTCTGTAATCTTTCCGTAGCGATTGTGCTGGCTTTTTTGGCTACTGACTTTCTAGGAGCCTTCGCTTTGGAAACTTTTTTCACTACATTTCTTGTTTGAGCGCTCTGTGGTTTTTTTTGCACACGCTTAGCTGGTGGTTTTTTTACCTCAGTTTTCGAAGTAGGAGTCTTTTTTGGGGTAGGTTTTTTAGCTGCAGGCATACCTAATTATATAGTACTCGGACGTTTTCAATTCTTTGTTTCAACAGTTATTTTACGTACATTTCAATTTTTGCCACCAATTCGGACAAATCTGTCATTGCTTTGACGTAGAATCCGTCAGCGCCGAGCTCTTCTGCACGCTTGCGATCATTGATACCGTCACGATTAGAAAAAATAATCACCGGTACATGCTTTGTCAATTCGCTACTCTTGAGCTCCTCAAGCACTTCCAAACCTTCTTTTCCCGGGAGCATCAGGTCAAGCACGACCGCCACAGGCTTAAACTCTAACACCTCAGTCACCACATTCTCGCCATTTCCATTGACCTTGAAGTCAAATTCAGCTTTTTGAAATCGAATTGACAGCAGATTGCGCAACAGTGCATCGTCTTCAATTACATACACCTTAATTCCACTGGTTTTGACGGGCACTTCATCTGGAGTGAGATCCATCACAGACTCACCAGAGTAATCAAGTCCCTGTCCAAAAATGGTTTTCATTTTTTGAATAATTGATTCAATACTTTCGTCCTCTGTTATATAATCAGCTGCACCTAAAGCCAACACATCTTGTATTTCTCGATCGACATCCTTTATCAATGCGAACACTGGCAGAACACTGCGCATATCAGAAATATGCAAACTATTGAATACGTTGAGACAGGTGCTTTCCTCATGAAGATGGTTGAGTATGACCAAATCAATGCTCTTTTCCATCACGGCCTCAGAGGTCACCTCCTCGCACTCCATATGTACAATCGATACACCATGAGCCACTAAAGATTCTTCCAGGGCATGAATTTGGGAGTTTTCATGACCGACTACCAACACTGTTTTGCTTGATAATACTGACATACTGTAATAGTAGCACTGACGTTTGCATAAATGTGTCCTAACTCACACTATTTGCGTTTACTCTTTTTGGTGTCACTCTCCTGAAAATAAAGAATTTCGTCTCGTAAGATGGCAGCGGTTTCGAAGTCGAGCGCTGAAACTGCTTCTTCCATTTGTCGTTTTTTGTCTTTCAGTACTTTTTTCGGGTTCTTTTTGTACAATTCCATATCTACCTGGAGAAGTGTCTCCACTGTTTCGTCGTGGTCTGTCCGCATTTGATCAGCGATAGACTTAATTTCTTTCGCAATCGTCTGCGGCGTGATGCCGTGTTTAGTATTATAAGCAATTTGTTTATCTCGACGTCTCTGCGTCTCACCAATAGCGTAGATAAGGGCATCAGTCATTTCGTCTGCATACAGAACCACTCGCCCGTTTACATTTCGAGCGGCTCGACCAATTGTTTGAATGAGAGCCGTTTCGCTGCGGAGAAAACCAGCTTTGTCGGCATCAAGAATTGCTACCAATTCTACCTCGGGTAAATCCAGACCTTCTCGCAATAAGTTCACACCCACCAAGCAGTCGAATTTCCCCCGACGGAAATCAGTCAAGATTTCAATTCGTTCCATCGTATCAACATCACTGTGGATATACTTCGTATTAATCTTTTTTTCATCCAAAAACTCGGCTAAGTCTTCCGCCATACGCTTGGTCAGAGTAGTTACAAGCACTCTGGCTCCTCCCTTGATAATACGTTCGGCTTCGGCTATAAAATCCTTAACCTGTCCAGGGTACTCCTTGGTTTCATTAATGGGTCGGACATCAATTTCGGGGTCAACCAAACCAGTTGGGCGAATAATTTGTTCGACCATGGGAATTCCTGAATCTTTTGCTTTGGCCATCTCGTACTTACCAGGTGTAGCGGTGGTGTAGATTCGCTGACCGAGTCGCTGATCAATTTCGTCATATTTCAAGGGTCGGTTGTCTACTGCACTAGGTAACCGAAATCCGTGTTCAACCAACGTATCTTTTCGTGATCGGTCACCAGCATACATTCCGTTGAGCTGCGGAATCGTAACGTGCGACTCGTCAATAATAGTCAAAAAATCTGGTGAGCCGTCTTTTTTGTGCGGAAAGTACGACAACAATGTGTACGGAGCGGCTCCCGGCGCTCGTCTATCAAAGTGACGCGAGTAATTTTCAATTCCGTTGCAGTACCCTACTTCGCGAATCATCGCTAAGTCATGTTCTGTACGTCGTTTAATACGCTCAGTCTCGAGGAGTTTTCCCTCTTTTTTAAATTTCTTCAGTTGCTCCTCTAGCTCAAGCTTGATGTCTTGGTACGCCACTTTTCGCTCGTCTTCAGGAGTCACAAAGTGTTTGGCCGGAAATAAGAAAAACACATCAGGCTCTTCTAGAATCGCTCGGGTAACTGGGTCAATTTTGGTGATGGTAGTGATTTTGTCACCAGTAAATCCAAGGCGGAAAATCACCCGTTCGTTGGTCGGCATCACCTCGATTGTATTCCCTACCGCTCGAAACTGAGCTGGATTGAGGTCCGCATTGGTCCGTTCAAAGTACATATCAACTAGTGTCCGCAACATGGCCATGCGAGTGGTCTCAAACCCTTTCTCAATCTTTAAGTGCTTCTTGAGATATTGCTCTGGAGAACCCAAACCATAAATACAAGATACCGAAGCGACGATAATCACGTCATCGCGAGTCAATAGTGCTTGGGTAGATGCATGTCGAAGTCGGTCAATTTCTTCGTTAATTTGCGATTCCTTTTCGATATACGTATCTGAAGTCGGCATGTATGCCTCCGGTTGATAGTAGTCATAGTAGGACACGAAATAATGTACCGCGTTGTTCGGGAAGAAGTCTCGGTATTCTTGGGCGAGCTGTGCCGCCAACGTCTTGTTGTGGGCTATGACCAGGGTCGGCTTTTGGATTTGTTGAATCACGTTGGCACCGGTAAATGTTTTTCCGGAGCCAGTCACACCCATCAGCGTCTGGTGTGTCTCACCATTCTTAATCCCCTGCACCAGCTTTTCAATCGCTTGCGGTTGGTCACCGGCAGGAGTTTTTTCTGTTGATATTTCAAACTTCACGTGTACCACTATACCTTTTTCCAGACAAATGAAAAAGCCAACAGATATTCTGTTGGCTTTAATTGGTATCGTCAATGTGTAGACGATTCCTTTGCTCGGCAATCGCCATACTCAACTCGGCGGTTGGCAGGTTGAATCGCTTCGCTAACGGCAAAAAGTACTGCTCGGTTTCCCAGAGTTTCCAACGCTTCTTCACTGGAGCACCCCAAAGTGTGAGCATATTGTGCAGTCTGTCTGCATCGCACTTTAAGAATACGCAGTCTCGTCCATAGGCTTCCACTCGACTAATTATCGCGTGACTATAGGCCACGGAATTTTTAGACCTTCCCTTCAGCGGTGGTTTGGTCACACCAAACACGAGACGACTGACTTCAGGTGTTTGTTGCTTCGTGATGAGCTGTCGACTCACTACACCTGGAAAATCTTCCAAGGAGTCATGGGACAATGCAGCTGCAATCATCTCGGCATCAAGCACAAGCCAATATTCCAGCAACAATACAGCTACGGGGACCAGGTGGCCATCCATATAGGAACCACCACTGAGCCTCGTTATATTTGCAAACAGTTCTGCATTCCAATGATAGGCATTAGTAATGAGCTTTCGGTCCGCGGCACTACTTCTGAATCGTACTTTGACCAGGTTGAGAAATTGATCTTTATGCGAAACTTTTTTAATGAGCAATCTGAGCTCCTCCGGCGTGGCAGGAGGTTGAGTAGATGTGTACATAGTCACTCTCCTAAATACCGGTGCAGATCTACACTTAAAATGCCATATATGGAGCATATGTCAATGAGCTGCTCGTAGCTTATTCTAACAGGATACTTTCTCGCAGTCGTTTGGTGAAATTCACAATAAAATAGAGATTATGGAGTGACGCGAGGTGCGGTCCAAGCATTTCTCGGGAGCGAAATAAGTGCGACAGATAGGCTTTGGTGTAGTTTTGGCACACGTAGCAGTCACATGATTCGTCTGGCTTGGAAAAATCTCGTTGATATTTTGCGTTTAGGAGATTGATTCTCTTGTGTCCATCGTTGGTTCGCTCGTAAATAGTTCCGGTACGCGCAATCCGGGTCGGAGCCACGCAATCAAAAGTGTCACAGCCTAGAGAGACTCCCTCTACAATATCTTCTGGCTCGCCAATTCCTAGTAAGTGGCGTGGCTTATCTTCAGGGAGAATTTCGTTTACGGTACGCAATGCCTCTCCAAGGTCAGCCTTGGAAAAACTCCCACCAATACCAAACCCGTCAAAGTCCATGTTGCTCAGAGCTGTGGCACTTTCTGCGCGCAGATCTAGGTGACGACCCCCTTGTACGACACCGTAGAGACCTTGACTTTTCAGAGCGGAGAAGTTTTGCTTGTGGGCCATGATTGACCGCTTCGCCCAGCGGTGTGTGCGCTCCATGGCTTCTCGCTGGTACTCCTTATCAGCGGTCGGACTGGTGCACTCATCGAACGCCACGATAATATCTGCTCCAATATTGTGCTGAATATCGATTGAACGTTCAGCCGTAAAACGATGCATCGAACCATCAATATGAGAGGTGAAAGTTACTCCTTCTTCATCAATCACGCACAACTTGCCGTGTTTTGAAGCAAATTCTTGACTGTATACATTCAGACCATTCTTTTCTGCCTCTTTTTCTGCTTCTTTTGCATTGGCAGCAAACTTTGTCACCCCCTTCCCAAACGCAGCGCCTAAAGAAAACACTTGGAAGCCCCCGCTATCAGTCATGGTTGGCATGTCCCAATTGGCAAACTTGTGCAATCCACCCGCTTCTTTTACCACATCATCGCCTGGCTGGAGAAACAGATGATAGGTATTTGCCAGAGCTACTTGATTACCTACGTAGTCACGCATATCTTCGGGCTTCAGGCTCTTGACGGTACCTTTGGTTCCCACTACTACATAGGCAGGAGTTTCAATATCACCATGGGGTGTATGAATAACACCAGCCCGGCCAAGAGTGCCGGACTGGTGCTTCAAAATGTCAAATGTGACTGGTTTTTTCATTACTGTATTTCCAGTAGTTCAATTGAGAACACTAGAGTGGCGTTGCCGGGAATTGGTCCGATACCGGCTTCTCCATAGGCTTTTTCAGGAGGAATCACGAGTACTCGTTCACCACCAACTTTCATACCAATTACTCCTTCTTCCCATCCTTGAATCACTCGACCGGCTCCAACTGTGAACTCAAATGGTTCACCACGCTTTTTAGACGCATCGAATTCTTGTCCATTTTGCAGTTTCCCAACGTAATGCACGGAGACAACATCCCCTTCTTTCACCTCTTCCCCATTTCCAATTTTGATATCATCAATAACCATACGCTTAATATTACCTTTATTATCAGCTGCTTCTACATATGCATTGGCCCGCATTTGATTTGCGTTTTCCCCTTGCGGGACGACAACAATACTATCCGCTACACTCGCTACTTGAGCTGTTTGTGCCTGTTCACCCACCTGACCAAAAAAGTCACTGGCTTGGATGAGATATAGCCCTAAAGCCATACTTAGGATACACGCTGCTCCTCCAAATATCTCAAATTTATTAAACATATATACATTTTATGTGCTTATCATAGCGACTTTTGATGAAGATGCAACCTGTGCACCGAAGAATATTTGACCACTTTCGATAAATGCACGTAATGCGGGGTCAGATTTTTCTGCCAGTGTTCGCAAAAACTGAGAGTGAGGCTGTGCATCCATAAAATGTGGCTGTGACATAGTTCCTTCACTCGTCACTGGCAACAATGAGATAGCTGACTGACCGCCAGTGAACGTCAAGTGTAATAATAGCCCTTTTTGTGTCTCTGGAGTGTGGTATTGATCAAAAATGTAGTTGCCCAGCGAGTAAAATACTGGTACTGAATCTATCAACTCAATATCTTGCACCACATGTGGATGGTGACCAATAATCACATCAGCTCCCGCGTCGACAAAGCGTTCAGCGGCCTCGCGTTGTCGTGAATTATGTACTGGTGCGTATTCTGTCCCCCAATGTACGTAGACCATTTGAAAATCGCTACGAGCTGTCGCATAGCGAAATACTGCTTGCAGTCCAGAATATGTTGGGAGTTGCTCGAGAGTATGCGCGGCAATTACTGCCACTACTGTGTCGTGTACTTGTATAAACTCAACTGCGTCAATATCTAGTTGTTTCGGGTGCCCAAAAGCGGTTAGCTGGCTCTCGCTAAGCACTGTTTTCGTATTTATATACCCAGGTTGGGAAAAATCAAAAGTATGGTTATTTGCGAGAGAAAAATGCGTAAACCCAGCCAAAGCCAGCTGTGGAATATACTGTGGTGATACAGAAAAACGAACATGTTCTACCGGTGTGGGCACATGCTGTGCAGGAATACTAGATTCAAAATTACCTACTACAGCTGGTCGCTGGGACAAAGCGCTGAAATTAATCCCTCTGTATGGATACTCTGCACCATTAATGCTCATTAAATACTCAATATTTCTAGCCAACAGTACATCACCGAGAAAAAGCAGACCGTCATACGGCTGTTCTGTTTTTACGTAGGATACCAATAAAGGTGTCGATCTTGATGTCTGCATCTCCTCAGCCGCTGCTTGTAGAGCAAGTACGCCATGAGAATAAGCGGAAACCGAGAAGTGTGGACTGGTGTGAATGAGCTGAAGAATCAGCACGCAGAACAGAGCATAAGGGACGAGACGAGTTGGTTGCATTTTAAAACAACTCTGAACCTGGGTAAAAAATTCCAATCTTATAGATGTACATATAAAATGCCAGTCCTAACATTGCCACTACTATGGATAAAAAGGTGATGATAAGATTTTGAAACCCAGACAGCCTTCGGTTGTCTTCATTTTCGTCTGTCGTCACACGACCACTGACCTGGACATCTATCCCTAACAGTCGAGAGATTTCATTGGGACGCAACCCTGCGTTCGTACGGAATACCTTATGCAATCCATCAACATGCGTCTCATTGGTTTTGGTATTCTGCCGGAGCACCATAATAGCAGTATCAACTTCATCTTGAGTGTATCGAGCACTTAACAAAACCGAACGTATCTGTTCGTCTGGAGCAGTTGAGTTTACACCGTTAAGTTTCAGTAGAGACTCGATTTGGTTACGCTTCATCATAGTCAGGAATATCTTTTACACTACTCTCATTTACAATATACTGATTATACAGCTCAAGCAGCACTAAAAACAGTGTTACCACCACCGGGCCAATCACAAACCCGACTGGTCCAAAGAGAGATAGGCCGCCCAATACTGCAATCAAAATAATAAATGGATGCATATTATTTCCACGACCCATTAAGTACGGTCCGATTAAATTATCAATAAATCCAACTATTAGTACAGACCAGATGGCTAAACCAATCCCGTTCACTGTATCTCCAGTGATAAATAAATACAGTATTGCTGGAGCAGTTACGATAGTAGTACCTACTCCAGGCATCAACGCGCCAACCGACGCAATAGAACCAAATAATATTGCGCGTTCAATACCAAAAAACGTAAACCCAATTGCTACCAGAGAGCCCTGAATAACAGCAACGAGCACTGTCCCGGTAGCTACCGAACGAATGGCATTTCCTAACCTGCGAAATATCACTCGATCTTCATCATCTGGCAGTGGACTAGCTTTTATGACCAACTCCAAGAGTTCTTTTCCATCTCTGAAAAAGTAGAACGAGCCTATTAGTGCAATAAAGAAGGCGAAGACTGTCGAGACAGTACCAGCAAAAATTGCTCCTAGATTGCCCGTAAACCACTCAGCACTGAGCTGGATTTGACGAGTCAGATCTACCTCAAACCCGGGAATATACTGCTGAATAGTAGCTTCTAATTGCTCTATATTGGACTGAATACTCAACCCACCGGAATCAAGTTCCTGGTAGAAGCTGACCACCTCTCGTACAACCAGTGAAGATATCAACACGAGCGGAATCACCACCACCACCAGCACCACCATCGTACTAATAAACGCCGCTAGCGTGCGGTTTTGGTATGGCATCTTCTTAATAATTCGTTTATGCAATGGGTAACAGATAGTCACAATGATGGCTGCCAGGGCCAGGGCACTCACAAATGGAGCCATAATTAACCAAACCATATAACCAGCTAAGACCAATAAGCCAAAGAAAAATACATACTCCACTACTCTGCTTAATTTCATATCTCTAGTATACAGTATTTATGAAAATAGAAAAAAACTTCCGGTGTTTTCTGGGAGTTTTACTACCGATCAGTAGCAGCTTCATCAATTATCGATTGAGTTTGTGTTTCCATTTCTTCATACGTCATCTCTCCACGCTTATGAAACACCACATTTCCTTTTGTGTCATAAAAGAGGGTTTCTGGCATAGCGTAACCGTTGATGGACTTATAAAACTTATCACCCGGGTCAAGCACTAATTGCAATCCATTGACAGCATCAATACTGGCGAGAAAGGCAGTCGCAGTAGATTTTGGCTCCGCTCTATTCACAGCTAACACTTTCATATCCTCGGTCGCAAACGCCTCGCCGAGCTGTGCCAGCTTCACGAGCTGTGTACCACATGTAGGACACCAACTCGCCCACGAGTGCACAACGAGCACCTTCCCTAGATGTTCATCTATGGCGACTGGGTTTCCTGCAATGTCAGTGTAGGCAGACTCCCCTTGTTCAGTACGCAAAGCCGTTCCTGCTTCACTGGTATTCAGCGCCGACTGACTCCCGAGCTTGGTGACATAATATGCATATGCACCCATCACGAGAATAATTCCCATAATAACTGCTAAGGTGATTTTGCTAGAACGTTCCATTCTACTATCTTCTCACACTTTCTCTGCTGATTGCTTCTCTTTCCACGCAACTGACGGACAAACTTCACACCACACTCCCGTCCGTTTAATTTATTGTTTCAGCCACATCCGAACCGACGTAAATAGTAATAGGAAACTCTGTTCCAGAAGCTTCATTGAATGATGACAAGAGTGTTTCACCAATAAAATTACTCAATTCCAGAGCTTGCTCAGAATACTCTGGAGCGAACACAATCACCGTACGACGTTCATTTGCTCCAAATTCGTTACTCAACTCAGCTACAGAAAATCCGTTCACCTCTAAATCATACCGGAGTCTCGCAGCCAATCCATTCACGTTACTTCGATTTACGATACGGATAGCTGGAAAATCTTTTTGGACTGCTGAAGTTTGCACATCAATATCCTCAAGTAATTCATTGTACTTAATTTGCTCTGAGTTGAGTTCAACGTTGCTACCCAGACCCTCAATAGTCACCTCGTACGCCCGCTCATCTGTCACGGCCGAGAGGATAAACCAAGCAACTAGAGCCAAGAACACAATAATCGACACGAGTGCAATAAAGAACAATTTGTATTGCACAACATAGTGCCAGAGCATTTTTGCCCGGCCAGATAAGTTGGCCGTCTCGCTAAACCGATTGCGCAAATCTAAAATACCCGCTCCGATCGGTGCCACCATTGAAATTCTCCTAGTAGCCTGTTGTTTTGGCTTTTTCAGAGTTTGTAGCTCAGGTGAAACCCCTGCCATCAGAAGCATTTTTCGTACATAGAGCTTAAGCAACCACGTAAACAGCCAAATAAACGTCACCAAGGTGAGCAATATAGCTAATAGAGCCCGCCAGGGAATCACCCAAAAACGAGTCTCGCTGGAAGTGAACTGTTTTTCCGTTTCTCCGTAGGCAAGCGTAGCGACTGCTGTGTACCGGCCAATGTCTGCCAACGACCAGTCCCCTGACCAAGTAAATACATATTTGCGAATACTTTCTGGTAACACATTTCCAAACAAAGAGCGTTTATTCACTGGGACAATTCCCCGTTCTTGGCCCCACATATTTAAAATTTTGATTTCTCCTTGAGGTTGGACATGGACATTCCCTTTGTTCTCAAATCGGAGATTGAACTTTACTTCAGGAGATTCATATACAGATGATTCAGTAGTAAACTCACGAATATTACCACTTTCAACAATGTCACCCGCTACCCGCAAAAACACCAAAGAAGAAACCACTTGAGTGGTAGCGACTTTGGTTGCATTACTATTATCTGAATTAGATTTTGTTCCAATTAATATCGCAGCAAAATGCCCTCCGGGCGGAGCATCAGCCGGTACGGTTACGGAGAATGGAATCTGCACAGTCTGTTCTGCTGGTATGGTGTATGTTGAATCAGTTGTGGTAATCCACTCAGCAAATGTTTGACCATTTGACTCGTCAGTAAAGACCGGAATGAATTCACCCTGCCCACCCTCACCTTCAGGTGCAAAATTTACAATATCCGCAGACACAACTAATTCATACGGATTCGTATTAATAATCTTTAAGTTGCTTGACCATTGCTGTCCTGGACTCGCTGACATTTCAAACAGGGTCGGAGAAATACTGAGGCTCAAAGCATCTTGTGCATGCGCACCCATTGGAAAAAGCACCCAAATGAACGCTAGAGTATAAAATACGTTATGAAGAATTTTTCTTGAGGTCAATATCATGATCTTTTGGTTGCGGGTCATGTCCATCTTTGACATACATAACCACCTCGTCACCATCCTCCTGCATATGCTGAGCTGATAGAGCTCTGCGCAAAAGCAGTGTTATGAGTAATGATACTACAGTTATAGCCAGAACGACCATAAACACGATACTCCACGGCATCATGTAGAAGTATGTCGTGTCGTGCAGTGAGGCGCTCTGGTTCTCTCCGTATGATAAAGACACATTCGCTTTATACCGTCCTAAGGTGCTAGACAGCGGCACGTCTGCTGCAATTACTGATTTCTCTCCAGGCTGCACAACTTGTGATGACTCGACAGGAACATTTCCCACCTCCACTCCGCGCGAGTTGTAAAAAATAATTTCACCGGAGGGTGTTGATGGCAAATCCCCCATATTTTCAATTTCAATGGATACTTGTTTACTCTCTTGGGTGGTGACGAATCTATCAATTAAAAATCGACTGATACGCATACTGTCTTGCCGCTGATCATCAATCTCAATTTTTACAATCACCCCATTTGCCTCACCAGCCATTGCGATCGACTCGGCCACATGTCGCTTCGAGGCTTCCACTAATCCCAAAAACAGATGGTATACTCCTGGCTCGGCGTACGGGTGAACATTAATGGTCAAGGGAACTTCCAGAGACTCTCCCGGCATAACCTCTAGGCGACCACGACTAATTTCAATCCAGCTCGTGACTGTATTGGTTCGGTCAGTCATGACCGGCGAAACAAATTCTTTGATTTCACCACCTGCATCAAGACTTATTTCATTTACTGTGGCGTACAAAACGGCTTTACGCGTCGGGTAGTTATTCTGTAAGGTAATAGTCTGTGCTTTTGACTCTCGGGGATTCATTTCCACGTCTATCAAAAATGGCCGCACATCTACTCCAGCTGCAACAGCCATACCAGCTGGCAACAACAGTTGCCCGAGAAGAATAAACGCCAGAAGTATTAATCTTGGGGTATGCATAATTCTCGATATTGTACCATTTAAAAGACAGGGACTGCTAAATAGGTAATGTCAGTCACATAATCTCCGGCAGGCTGCTGTTCGGTCACTTGGATTCGGTACACCATATCTATAGAGCCGGGTTTAGGTAACGAATTAAACATGATTTCTACCGGTACGGTTGAGAGGCCTGCGTATGTATCATTCGCTCCGAAGCGAGTTGACCCACCAGATAGGACTGCATCCGTGGTGTGATACCCAACACATCCAGTCACTAAAGCGGAACAGGCAGATACCCAACTATCAGGAGTAAGATTACTGGCTGGAATGGAATCAATGGTCACCCCATAGCTATTGGTTAATTCTTGAGAGGCATACTGAAGCACCTTGTATCCTTCGGTCGCGTTGGTTTCAATTGATATTCTCTGCGCGGCAACAAAATCTGTATTAAATGGTATCGAACCAAAATTGACGTCGGTGGCAGTTGTGGTTGCATCGGTCACTACTCCAGCAGTCGTAGTTCCGGCCGGCAGTCCTGCTACAGAAAATGTAAGTGAGGAAGCGCCTGACAAGACAGATGGATATCCTTCACCATCACCCGTCTCGACTGGTGCACCAGTGAGTAAATTGATGAGTCTGAAATAATACACAGCATTCACCCGAGCATTCACTTGCTTGAGAGTAAATGAATATTCAAGTGCGCGACCTGCACCATGCAAATGTCCGGTGGAATACAGCGGTGACTCATTATGCGTTCCACAGCCATTTCCGGTTCCACCAGAGCAGCCTTCATTATCTGACAGTAATGTTGTGGTGATCAATTCATTGTCTTCCCCTCCACCATCAAAGAAACACCACATGGATGTCTCCAGACAAGAAGAAGTGGCGACGACATCAACAGGATTTGCAAAGCTACTATCATCAGAAAATTGCAGCTTGAATTTTGTATCCGGTCCGGCGACATTCGACAACTCATCAACAGTCAAACGGACAGCTACGGTATCACCAATTTCAATATTAGCCGGAGTTGTGTTCTCTGCTGCCAGCGGAGAGGTAGGGGTTTCGTTTAGTGGATCATTATACCAACGCCAGTTTTTCGTAACGGGCCGGAAGCCTGCTGTTCGTATCTGCGGATAATTGAAGTACCCCTCTAAAACAGAACCATCATCTCTGACCATTCGAAAACAGTAGGTGCTATTAGGATTTGCTCCGTTTTGCTGTATATACCAGTCGTACTCCATGTCTTCACTATCAATCACAGAATACGGGTTTGAGTCTACTGGGTTTTCGTGCGCCAATCTACCGGCCACGTCAGAAACAGATATCAACAAATCACCCGGTATCGGTGGGTCAGAAGACAAAACAGTACCGTCTGTTGTTCCGGTTGCCGCATACCCACGCCACGCTGAAGAACTAGCTGTGTCACCTAAATCAGCCCAACTAGAAACAGCTGTACAGGTGGTCACTCGTTCCGCAAATTGTAGTTTAAATTTCTGAAAGTTGGCCGGTAAATTTGCATTAGACGCTCGAATGGTTGTCCGTAATCGAATAAACGTATCCACTCCCAGCGGTTCATCATTTTCAGTTATAGATGTATTTTCACCCAAATCTGTTGCTCCGACAGGCCACGGATCACTCGGAGTCAACGCATTATTGTCTGCATAAAACCGGTAGTAATTTTGTCGCAGTGCCAAGTCAGCGACTGGCCACTCCACTATTTCCGTTCGGTATGTCATCGTCGAACCAGTATCACTGCGCCAAATTTGATAGGAAGAAGTTGAGGTGATACGGGCTCCAGCAATGGCTCGAGGGTGTTCAAAGTCAGCTCCAGCAGCGCTGGTATTCATGAATATAGAAGCATTATTTTCCAGCTCCAGAGGAGACAGAATAGACACTGAGAGTGACAGCGGCTCTGCTCCGTTGGCAGTCGTACCATTGGTTCGCTGTACATTCATAGCTCCAGTACCGGTTTGAGTATTCTCTACCACCCAAGCAACCCCGGTCTGATCAGCAGCAGTTGCCCCGGCATTAAGCCGAAATGAAACGGCTCCGATACTTGACAGCCACACTGTCTGCCCTAGATCTGCTACGTTCACATACGCGCTCATTTGTTTTTGGCTGTGTACAAATGTTTTATTCAATGAATTGACAGCGGTGATAGGTTCAGTTTCTGCTGTACCAGCACTTGTATAGTCATGTTCTACTCGCTGGACTGACCAGTTTTCTCCTACGTACTCAACTACGGCATAACTCACATCAACTGCCGACCCTCCGGTTGATCCTCGAGTAATCACCGGAGACCCACTGCCGCTGTCCCACTGCGTCGTCACTTGTGCACCGTAATAGTTTCGGGAGGTGTTGTGACTCTTCACTCCAGTGACATACACCACTACATCCGCATCATCACCCACCGCGACAGATGTACCAGTTGCAGCTAGCTCACTATCTGACAAAGAGACTGTACCGACGTCACGAACCACCATCTGATTATCAGTTCCGGGTTGCCCGATAAATTCAACAATCTCCCAGTCGACAGCCGTATCGTCTGCTGTACCAGCTCTGGAAAATGAAATATCAGTAAAGATATTAGCCGGATTACTTACGAAGGCGGTCACATCATCGGCGTTCTGCCGCCCACCAGTTGTAGTGTTTCCTGCTCCCATATATTGACTGTTGGTAATACGTACAAATGCCGTATTGGCCGAAGAAGGAGCCGTGTAATCAAATCCAGCTGTAATGGTCGTGGTTGTGCCAGAAATCACTGCTCTCCCTCGCTGCACTTTGTAATCAGCTTTCGCGCTGGTACGTATTTCTGCATACGACAAATATTCAGACAAGTCAGACGAGTCATCTGACAACCGGAAACAATATGTAGTATTAAATGCGGTATTTGCAGTCGATTGAATACTGTATTCCAATTCAATAAACTCGTCATTTTGTAGTGTCGTACTGGCGCTGATATCATCCGTGTCTCTCACTGCTGCATTAGGTGTGAGGAAGCTCGAATTTTCGTCTGACGTACCACCGAGAGCAAGACTAATATTAGTAGTGTTTTCCCCATGAGTGAGGAACGTAGAGTCGTACATGTCCCAGTCATCACTTCCATCGTCTACAGCGGTCCAAGCGCTCACTGCTCCGCAAGTGGTAATTTTTGGTGCAAACTCTAACTGGAATCGAGCATCCAGGCTGGTCGTTGCTCCTTCGTTTGACACTTGCAGTCGCAAGCGAATTGGGGTCGACTGTAAAAAATTATTCAATGTGGTGTCTTCGCTACCACCAGTCGCTGAGGCTGCTCCGGACTCAGAGCCGTCGTCATTTCTCCACTGGTAATGAGTCTGTGTCAAAAAACCACCTTGTAGTGTAGTGGAACCTGATATTGTTTGTGGAGTACCTGGACCAACTGACGCACCGCTCGCACTCACGTCAGACGCTGGAGCAGATATTTCAAAAGTAACCGTATCGAAAGTGCGCGCGTCTTGTGTGATATCAACCACCACGTACACACACATGGAACTCGTATTAGAAATATTCACGCTACCGGAAAATGTCGAACTCCCGTTGGCGGCTGAAAACCCATCAGTATCAGTCGAACCGTATTGCGACTCAACGCCACTATACGTTTCACTGCTACAATCATACGGTGCTGACGTATCCAAATCATAAAACAGCTTCACATTAGAAAGACCTGAGGCTGCATCAACATCACCTGTTGCACTCACGGTAATACTATCGAGTGTTTGCAACCCAGCGCTGGACTCAATCAGAAATGCACCTCCTAAATACTGATTCGTGGCGGGAATATCCGCCTCAGCCACATGAGCACCCAATGCAGTCACACTCACATCCGCGGCGATAGTCACCTGTGGATACACTGAATACTCACTCATCTGAGTACCATTGTCGGTCATCCGAAAACAGTATGTCTCTCCTTCCAGTGCAGTACTTGACGCCACAACTGAAAACTCCATTTCAATAAATTCTGATGTCTGCAATGTAACTTCCCCCAGTGTAGAGTTCGTATCTTTCAAGCCACCATTTGGTGTTAAAAATGTGGTGTTTTCATCACTCACGCCACCAGTTGTAGTAGAGATGTTTGTGGTATCTGCTCCATCGGTAATGTTGGCCGAAGGCGACATATCCCACGCATCGGCTGACTGATCCACCGGTGTCCAAGTCACGGTATCTTCACAAGTTGGAGCGGCCAACCCATACTCCAACTGAAACGTAGCCGCGGTTGAAGTCGACCCTTCATTTGATACTTGCATACGCAGTCGTCGGGTATTTGCACTGCTTAACTCAGCAATGGCTGTGTCTTGATTTCCACCAGTTGCGGAAGTTGCGCCCGACTCAGAGCCGTCGTCATTTCTCCAGTGGTAATGGGTTTGCGTTAAAGCGGGACTTACAATATTAGTATTGCCTGTCAACGATACGGCAGTAGCTGGGTACACCGTACCTCCGGAGACGGTTACATCAGTTTCCGGATTACTGACCTCAATATCAATATTTGTTCCATCGACAGCCGAGCTGGTGATGTCCAAAACGGTGTATACGCACATCGTTTGGGTTGAATCGATAGCCACGATTGAACCGGCAAAAGATGACTCACCGTTGGCTCCAGAAAAGCCGTTCGTGTCAGTTGCGCCAAACTGCGCCTCTCCCCCAGTATATGATTCGCTCTCGCAATTATACGGTGCTGTCGTATCTAGGTCATAATACAAACGCACATTCGCCAACCCATTTTGTGCGTCTATTGTACCAACTTCATTCAATACAAACCCAGATACCGTTCGGGAGGTGAGACTTGATAACACAAAAGCACCTCCAACGTACACGTCGGCTGAGTCTGTCAATGCTTCGGTGCGTTGGGTGCCAAGTGCCGACAAAATTGTGTCTGGCCCAATATCGACCACAGTCTCTCCGAAACGGTCCGATCCTGATGATTCAAACCAGGTCGCATAGAGTCGCTCTGGGTCATATAAGTTGAGCGACACACCGTACATATCCCCCTGGATATCATTTAACGGACCCTCTTGCACTCCCCACGATGTCATATTATCGGTTGAGCGCTTCCAAAATATATCGCCAGTGCTTTGATCACCAAAGGTGCTTGTTAGTCCGTATACCACATATGCGTCAGCAGTATTCTCGTCAATACCAATCCCGACACTACTTAACGAGCCAGTGGTGTTGGTCACCACATCTCCTCCAGCTGACCACGCACCAGAACTGTATACAGCGGTGCGGATATCATCATTGGCCACCGCATCACCTATGTCAGCAACATAGGCAAGGAAAATATTGCCAGTGGTTTTTTCTACCGCTGCACTCATTGATACGTCATAGGTAGTACTCTCTGGTGCGTTTGCATCTACAGTTGTCCACCCTGACCACGATGTTCCGTTCCAGACAGCTGACCGGATATCATCACCGGAAGTATCACGATTGATCGCTAAAATATTTCCGCCCGCTAGCGGCAGCAGGAGATTATGGTCATTACGAGTATCAAACGGACTACTCCCCACTTCAGTCCAGTTTGTTGTGACCCCACAAGTTCCAGCACAAGATACCGCATAGGAATCTGAAACATCATTTGCGGCCAGATAGATTTTACCGTCTGTAGCTTTTGTAATCGTGTGAGAGTTGATACTGTCTGAGAACGTAGGAACCTGCCCAGAATTCGCCGTTGCGTTTACCGGCGAGCTCCCTAAGAGCAACGTGTCACTTGCAGTATCTAATCTGTTATAAAACAAATCGTCATCACTGTTGTCCATTGTCGCGATATGGATATTGGTTCCCGTAATATCTCCTGGAGTCCATTGGTCGTACCACACAACGATTTTTAGACAATCTGTCTGACTATCAACAGTCACGGCAGTTCCCCACGTGGCACCCGCATCAGTAGTCTTGCTGTAGACACACTGACTGTTACTGTCTTTGTAAAACGTATAGCCTATAGAGTCGCTCACAAAAACTGTCTGCGTTCCCGCAAAGTTATTTGCGTTAGTTGCGGTACTCACCGCACTATCAATAGTAACTACCGCAGCTTGGGTCGTATTTGGCCACCACAAAATTGCCTGAAACAAGGAAACTCCAATCGCTTGTACCAGGACTGTTGTCAGCACTCCAGCTGAAATTAGTTTGTGAACACGTTTTAAAAGCCGCAGATGATACATAACTCCGTAGCCCTATAATACCCTATTTTTCTACTTATTCTTGAGTGTTCTGTGTACTGGTTGCTTCCTGGGTTGTGCTTGAAGCGACGGGGATAATTAAGTCTGGAATCTCCGCTTGGGCTTCATTTTGCGTAGTAGTTGCAGCTGATTCATTCTCCACATGCATGTCGGGAGCTGAAGCGGTTGCAGCGTCTGTTTTTGTTAGATGCTCAATGAGTTCTGGAGTAGATAATGAACGTAAATCAAGTGTTTCTGGACTGGAAGTTGCATTCGGCACTGCTGCTGTAGTGGAAGTGCCTGTGCTCGTTCCGGTAGAATTCTGCACATTTGAAACAGGAGTCCCTTTTGGCTCGGGTTTGCTTTGAATAAGCGCCCGAACTTCTTCTGTCGGCTCTGAATTTGGCAATTCATCTGGTAACTGCTTCGGAAGTGCCTGCAATGGCACTACTTTTCCTGAAACTAAATCAAATCCCTTAGTGACAATGTCTCCATTCTCATACATCGCTTCATACATCACCACCATTCTTGGGTTAGACACAGAAACCCCTTCACTATCAGCAATCGTAGTCTGTGTCCTACTCTGAATATCAAAAGTTCTGAGTTCTTGTGAACCATCGTTTGACTGACTATTCCAGATTACTAATGGACCACGGATATGCGGGGCAATATCATGCCGAGCTGATTGAGTAATCTGCACTTTCTCCGCACCATCATATAAAATCACTTCCCAGTTATTTTCCACCCAACGTTGCCACACAGTGTACTCACCGTGTCTCGCTGGTTCCATATTGTTGACAGATGTTTGGGTGAGTTGCTGCTCCTCACCTGACTCGATATCGTACGAAATGATTTGGTATCTATCATTGAGGAGTCTGTGCCAAACGATTGTATTAGATAGTTCGTCAAAATACGGCGAAGCATCATCTACTTCATTGTGTGTAATTTGATACCGCTCGCCCTCTCTAACTAAGAAAATCTCCAAATCACCCTCACTATCTGGAGCAGCTATCAGCGAATCCTCCAATACATCTGACGTATCTTGCTCTTGGCAATAGAAGGTACCATCTTCGATGCGAGTACATTCATTTTTATCAAATGAAAAATGTGTGTCGCTTTCCATGGTAAACACTAAGTTTTCGTTGGAAGTTGTTGGAGCCTCTTTGACATAGTCGTCATCTTCACTTTCATCTTCACTTTCAGACTGACCATCACCGCTTGAATCCTCTGAGTCAGGTGACGAATTATTTTCAATTTCATCTTCATTAGAGGTGCCTGAAGCATCACTGTCTGTTGCGCTTTGGTTCGTTGTAGAACCAGTACTTGACGACACTTCTGTAGCTGTTGTTGTTGCAGCGTCATATGCATCATTAGTCGGTGTACTAGAACCTGTATCAATAGTCGTTGTAGCTGTTGAAGGCACACTTGTCTGGGTAGTCGACGCAGTGACAGAGTCCGTTTCTGACGTACTGGTGACCGACTCGGTCTCAGTCTCTACATGTTCTTCAGCTTGAGCTGTCGTTGTGGCGTCTGGCACAACATCATCACCAACGAGTGATTCTGACTCAGCGTTCGATTGCGATTCAGGAGTCTCAGTTGTTTGTTCTGAATTATCATCAGACTCGTTATCTAGCATTACCACATCTGACTCTTCAGGAACATCCGGCTCGTCTATACTCTTAACCGACACTTCTTCCACCACCACCTCTTCAGCAGCAACCTCTTCTGAAGCAGCCCCGTCAGTATCTTCGTTGGCTTCAGCAAACTTTACTGACTGAGTCGTAAAACACAGACACAGCAAAATTGCCGTCATTGCCGCTTTTTTGCTTTTAAACACGAGTCGATACAACAACACTGAATCAGCAGCTGATACTGTTGTGGCACTGTCAAATACCCTAGTTACACGCTTTGTTACAAAGCGCCCAGAACTAGTCTTTAAGTTGTTGTATTTTCCTATTTTTTTACTACTACGTGACATTATTTAGCACAGCTCACACTGTGATTCGCCATAAAATTTACCCATCACACACTAATAATACCAGTGTTGTCCAGTTTTTATCACCAGGTTTATCAACAGACGCTCGGTATTTTCGTATTATTTGAAGAAATAATCAGCCAAAATGATTGAGAAGTCGCGAAAAGACATTTTCCCGTCTGAGTTGAAATCATAAGTTGTAGATTTTGAGCTCCAAGCACTCATAAATGCGCTAATATCAGCCAAGGTGACTTTTCCATCACCATTGATGTCAGTCACAATTTTTACTTTCACATTTACTGCAATTGCCTCCGGATCTGTATTTTCGTCATATACATAAAAACTCACACTCGAATCGAGTGATTCACTGACTGGTACGGGGGTGCCTGAACCGTCTCCGGCCAACAGTACGACATCTTTCGCTTCAAATGTACCCAGTCCTGTATTTAAGGCTACCAGGTCAATAGAGGCTATTTCGTGCTCCCCCACAAACCCTTTTCGATATGTTCCTCCTCGTAAAATTACTTTGTTTGCAGTCACAACTGGATCTTCAGTCCAAATAGTCAATACGGACTGCCCTCTGTCGACCTGTACCACTTCCACAGAATCAGCATCAAACCCCAAGGTGATATCAACGGCATTAACTGGCACATGAGCTCTTGCATATACATGCAAAGTGAACCTGTCACCAGCCTCAATAGAAGTTTCTGATGATTCTAGGCGAATATACGAAGACTGTGTTGACACCACACTTGCAACACTAAAAAGAGCTGCGAAAGTGAGCATAGCTGGAAACATATACCGAACTGTCGCACTTCTGCGTTTTTTATGAAAAATCGACTGTATGAAAACTAAAAGTTTCTTCATATGCCTTCATTAGAATGAAGTTAACTCTGCTCTGACTTTCGCGACTTGCTTATTAGTAACAACCAAAGTGCCTTGAATTTCATTTACTTCTCTCAAAATTTGCTCAATCTCTTCTGAACTGGCTGATTTACCATCGAGTAGTGTGCTGATTATCTGATCTTGTTTGATCACCAGCTGTGAAAATAATTCACTTTGCTTTTGCTCCTCTTCAGCCAGCTTGTTCCATAACGAAATTTGGAATTCATTCGCTACATCTGCATCGAGTAGTGTTTCAAGGTGCTCCACGTACGTTTCGTATACCTCAATCTCGCGAGCCAAACGTGACACCATAACTGATTTTCTCTCAGAGTAAAAACCTCCACACCGACCAAACAAACGCTCGAGCTCAACTAACTCAGTCTGTGTCAGTCCATTATCGAGACTGCCCAAGAGTGTGTCAAACGTTGAACGTTCAGACAGAGAACAATCTTTAATTATTTGCTCAGTGATCGAATCAGCTCCGTTGCGAGCAGTGGTTTCAGCGATTGTTGCGAGCACGGCTTGCTGTTCAGATATAAGCAATCTGGTTTGAGACTCGAGGTCTTGAAAGCGGTTTTCTGCAAAGTTATGTACCAGAAAATAGACCAGTCCAACTGCCAAGACAAAGCTAGCGATAAGTTTCAGATTGCTTTTAGAGGTTGTTTGCGTAGTCATAGGTAATATATTATTTTTCAGTTAATTCAGTAATGTCCTCGATTTCCTTTTCTACTCTCGACTGCGAAGCGAGTAGTGCTGCTGCAAACGTTTCAATCATATGTGTCTCTGCCTGGGTCAGTTTTTTCGTTTTCCGTGAACTTTGCAACGCCTGCTCTTCGGTCTTCACCATTTTTTGCAAGTCGTAAAACTCCGTATGAAGAATTTCCAATGCTTCTACAGACTCAACTCCTACTCGCTGCTTGAATCTTCTGACATAGGCAAAGAGGTATATTGTACCCACGATAAGCAAACCAATTAAGATAACGGCCGGCACAATCACTGACAGCACACTGACTATGAGTGAGCCTACACGCAGGAACCCAGGCTGTTGTACGGCGATTCTGATCACGTCTGATACAGCGCTTTGTGCTCCATATTCGTCTGTTGCCTGAGCGGAGAGTTCATAGACTCCGTTTGAAAAGGTACCCTCTGGTATGAAAGTAAACACTCCATCTTCATCGCTCTGCAGTGAGTACTGACTTGGTTCACCTCCAACCCTACGCACAAAGACATCCACAGCTGAATTCGGGCGGGTCAGACCTTTAATCACCGGAATGACCTCTTCATTCATCTCCGATGGATAATCAGTAAAAAGTGGCTTGTCGAACGAAAGTATCGTCAAAGAATATGAAGCGATCACACTATTACCCGCTTCATCGAATGCCTCAACAATAACGCTATGATAGCCCGGTTCAAGTGCAGGCAGTGTGAGTGTGCCGCTGGCATTTTCACGAGTAATTTCGACTGGTTCCTGGTTGTCAATTTTTACTAAAAATCTATTGACGGCTGATGTTTCGTCTTCAGCCACTACTGTCAGCTCTTGTACAGGATTGGCAAGATTAGCATCTTCTGGTTGCGATATTTCTACACTGGTTGGTTTTTGCGAATCCACTGCCAGTCGGTAGTGAGTAACCCGTCCCCAACCGCCGGCATTTTGAAACTGAATATGGAAATACGACACCCCTTCATCAAGATCGTTGAGTGTAATGGTACGAATCGGAGTTTCGTACACTTTGGTTGGCACACTGGTTGGATTGGCTGTTAGCCCAGTTCGCACAGCCGTTACCTCTGTCGGCACATTCCAGGAAAGTGAGGCAGTGGCGTCACTATGCCAAGCTGCAGAATCACTATGTGAATCAGATGTGACTACTGGTGCTCCTGGAGTATTGGCCGGGGCCACATATTCTGTAATCACCTCTGGTGCTGGCGAGACTGATTGTGCTTGTATCGTGAACGACCCACCGTTCATTGCGGTCAGAACATTTGTTCCCCGGCCGTCATTTGCCAAGACTGAGCCGTTGGTAAAAGAAACCCGGGGGGAACCAGCGCCAGCTGCTCGAAACGTCACAGACATTACTGTGCCACCTGACCCCGTATACCCAGCTGGTGAACCACCACTAAAAGAAATCGTTCCAGCACTATTGGAGAAAGCCGGCTCTGCCACCCAGAGATTAAAAATTGAACTCGCCCGATTCACATTCACTACGGTCAGTTCATTGGGGTTAAATTTCAAAGTCCCTTCGGCGGCATTAATTGGTTTGCCTTGTGTATTCACCCGGACATTTACAGAAAAAGTGGCGCCAGATGTATACACCCCTGTACCTGGAGCCAGACTAAGCGACGCTGCAAAACTGACTTGAACAAGTAGTCCAAATGATGCCGTGGCTACAGCCACAAAAACTGCCCACTTCATCACTCGCACGCTGCTCAATCGCATAAAAGTAGCTGCCATATTATTCCTGATAGTAATTACCGTTTTCATCTTCATCTTCATCTTCATCTTCATCTTCAAAGAGAGTATCTTCTGTTTGGTTTAATGCACGCTTCCTTTTTCGTCGGATGAGTATATATCCTACAAGACTGACAGCTGCAAACAGTACCACTCCCGCTGCTACAAGCACATAAGTCAAGAATTGCTCATCAGAAAGGGTGCGTAGCGACTCATCAGGGATTAAGGTTGCAATGTACTCATTACCAGCCTTATCAATTGCTCTGACTCGAATAATACTGTTTAGCGACTGGTCCTGCAGAGTATACGGACTTTGCACATCCTCCCACGGTGCGTCAGCACGTCCCCATTGGAATGACCCGAATTGAGTAAGGGGTTCCTCCATGATTTGATACACATCAATGCCAGTTTGCTTATCAGAAGTATTGAAAACTACGTAATAATCATTTGAAATATCACGCTGTTCTAACAAGATACTAAATTTCTCCGGTGGAATATTGTCGCTATTTACTTTGTCTCGCCACACATTATTCTGTCCAGAACCACCAGCTGAATTTAAAGTAATACTCGCGCCATACGTAGCGAGATTGGCTTTTGTACCACGACCATCATTCAGATAAGCTGCAGACTCAGGGGCGAACTCGACCTTCGCAACATTAGAATCAGATGCAGACCCACCCACTACAAAACCCGGAGAGCGAAAAATAATCTCCGTCAGAACGTTAGTGAGTCTTGGATCTCCCACAACTCGACCGCAATATCCATTAGGAATACCTCCAGCAAACGTGATGGTACGGGCTTTTTTATTGATAGTTGGACGTTCCACCCACATCGAAAAGATAGATTCTCCAATAGATACATCAACCGGTTCGATGTTCGCCGGGTACGTAATCACTGCATCAACTGCGTTGACGCACTCATTGGTACTTTCTTGCGTATCAAGCCGCACAGCCATGCTAATCGACTCCCCACGCAGCAGTTCGCTCATGGCTGGGTCAATATACAGAGAAGCCGCCGACGTTTCCGACGGCATCATACATAACAGTAGTACTGAAAACACCACACATTGCGCCCATTTCATGAGTTTAGTATATCAAGAATCTGCAGAGAAGGTGGCCTCCTGTGCACAGACCTTGAGTGGGCAGACTATCTATAGACCAAACCAAGTCACCGTATGCAAAATAAGAGAAATGAAACAAACCATTGGATATTTGCAGTGTTTAGACGGTGGTGTATTGAAATTCCTTAGTCTCTATCGTCGGCGGGCTGACCTAGTTTTTAGCGAGAGCTTTGCTCGACCATAAAAACGGAAATGCCCTGGTGGTGAAAGCCGCCGCTAGAGACATGTTTTCGCAATATGCCCTTTGGGCATTTGTTGTGTTCAGACGGTGATTTGTTTACGTTCCTTAGTCTCTATCGTCGGCGGGCTAAAGCCGCCGCTAGAGACATGTTTTCGCAATATGCCCTTTGGGCATTTGCTCAAACAAAAAACCCGTCTCGTGGTGGGAGATAGGGTTTTTTGCCGTTTAACTCCAAGCTTAGAGTCAGTATTCGGCTAGAATACTGGGGTTGCTACATATGTCAATGTAGCGGTGTAGTCTGTCGCTGCTTCTTGCAAGGCAGATGTCTCTACTTTGTAGATCACTTCTGCGTTACCTTCACCAGCATTATTTCCATCAGTTGGACCATCATGTCGAAATACTTCGACTGGGGTGGTTGATGCTGATACGAAATTATCTCCTCCGGAATACAGGTCTGAAAGACCAGCTGTCAAAGTAGTGTCATTGGAAGAAATTCCCCAGTGACCATACTCATTTTCAAATCCGGCAGTTGCTGACGGTGATTCCCACGCAACTGGTGTGCTGTCGAAGTTTCCGTTCCGGAAACCGTCGATATCCGCACCGTTTCCTGCAGTGAGTTGTTGGTCAGTTTGCACTGTTACCACAAACCCGTTTGCTGCGTTAGTATTCACTTCTAGAGTCTGAGCGGCTGTACTTGCTGTATCAGCTTCCAGTACTCCAAAAGGAATCCCAGTTGGTGTTGTATCTCCTCCAGTTGAATCTGCTGTATTTACCAGTGTTGCTGCCGATACGCCTGCTACGGTAAACGTAAACAAGGTATCAACAGACGCACTTACGGTAACTGTGTCGGTAATATAGACACGAGTACTCCCCGTATCATTTCCTGCTACGTCTACATCAATCTTGTATGAGGTAGAGGTAGACGGGTTGGTGATTTGAGTATCTCCAGTAGCTCCAAAAGTGGCATTATTACCAATTTTGATCGTTACTGTTGCACCAGCTCCGATAGTATCGGTGCCAGCTTCGATGTCAATATTTTGACCGGCTGCATTAACCCCCCAGTCAGCTACTGAGGCTGCGGCTGCTAGATCTTCGTCTGAACCGTTGACGGTGAGGTCAAGGTCATTGAAATCTAAACTGCCAATACCGGTAAATTCTGCCGGAAAGGTGATGGTGATAAATTCTCCACCAGCCAGTCCAGTTGGGGTTACAAATTCAATTGTGTGATTAGATAGCGCATCCGGAGCTGAGTCCGAAAGTGTGTCGCTAAATGAGGTGACATTCGCAGCTTCCGCAAAGCGGAGTGACGGTAGACCGAGTGACCAAAGAATGATGGCAAAGCCTACAATCGCTGCAGTAGCTTGGAGTATAGAGAACGTGTGTGACGTTCTGTTCATATACTCTACGTTGTATTAGGTTTACGAATTATGTATCCGTGGTGTGAATACATATACAGACAAAGTCTGCACCAGGCAGTGGTCTCCACTCCGCTACCCAAAGTTGAAGCGTAAACATACACAGAAGGTGACACTCGGCTGAAGTGCTCACGTAACATACGTGCAGTAATGCTAATTGATTACCTCCCTTTCGTGTACATTCTTATTGTACGACGGCGACAGTAGCTAAGTGTTTACTTATACACAAAACGTAACAGAAAAAGAGTGTTGTAATTATAATATTGGTGAATATTTAGAAAACTATGCACCAAAGTACTCTTCTGGGGAAAATTCGGTGACACGCACGGTGACATGTCTACCAAGACTGTGGGTCTATCCAGTCCAATTATGAATGAATAAAGGAACGTAGTGACTATTATGAATTTAGTTCCGAATTCGCCCCTATCCTAGGGCGAACTCCTGGAACAAAGCAATCCAATGCTCATGTAATTCAATCAGTACTACCCTGTCCAATTAAACAACAATATAGAAAAGTCCTCCAAACTCACACTTCCGTTGCCGTTAATGTCAGCCGGTGGATCTGAGTCGCCTCCATTTGTTTGCCACCAGAAAATAAGAATTGAAAAGTCGATCAAGTTGATTGAGCCATCTCGGTTCAAGTCTGAAGGAGTGGTAGCTTGTCCATCCACCCCCACAAACAGCTGTAGCGAGGCACTGAAGCTGCTCTCAGTAGTCAGCGGTGGTGTACCAGTAATCGCCCGTGCACGCACTAAGTGCTCAGCCACTGAGAGCCGACTGGTAGAAAAACTGAGTGACCACAGACCGTCACCATCGGCACTCACAGATTCAACGATTGCTTCATCATCAAAGACGACTTCAACGGTACTGTTTGGCACAGCTTGGCCAGATAGAGTAATCTGCTCTCCCGGATTAATATTCTGATTTCCTACACGGATAGTTGGTGGTAAGACAATTCCGTTCAGATTGGTGATGGCTCCTTGAGTCACATCAAACGTATTATTTAAAGTAATGGAACGGGAGCCTTGATTGTCAGTCGCCCAAATACCAAATGTAGCTGTTCCTGGTGACGCTTCGGTAGAAAATTCAAACTCACCACTACTATTAGAACGCACACTACCGACTGATTCAGTATCCAGTAGAAAGTTAATCGTACGAGACGGGTACGCTCGTCCGACCACACTTATCAGCGTGTCGCCGAGGTCACGGTCACCTCCCCCACCTCCTCCACTGTTTCCACCAGAAGAACCACCTCCTCCAGAACCAGCTGGTTCTATTACACACGACGCTGAGCAGAAGTCACCGTCTTCATTGTTTCCATCGTCGCACTCTTCATCAAAAGCTGTTTGAAGGATACCGTCACCACAATACGGCCCAAACAGACACTGCGGGGTACACTGTCTCCCGGCAATCGTTTCACTGTAGACACCTGTCTCGCCCACCACATCACAATCCTCCCCCTCATCAACCTGCTCATTCCCACAAATACTCAACGTCAGTGTGGTGGAAGCAGTAAAGTTTTGTGCATGAGAAAGTGCTGGCATTGCTAAACATAAGAGCAAACCGCTAATGAGTTTCCGTCCTCTCATAGCTATGTTCTCTTAACTCCTCGCTTACGTCGGGCATGCCAGACGTAAATTCCTGCAATCAATACCGCAAAGAATGGTAGGAGAATAGAAATTTTATGCGGGACAGATAGTCCAGTGAAACCAAATCCTGCTAATTGTAAGGTTCCCGAAGGCAAAATATTCAGACTCAGGTCACCTTCCTGTTTTATTTCATCATCATTATAAATGGCATAGCGAGCAACATAACTTCCGGCCTCCAGTCTCGTAGGAATTTCCGCGGTAATCGTTTCGGTTCCGTAAGGTGGGACAGTTTCAATACTGCCCTTACTTTGTGTTTCTTCCAGCAAGATTTTTCCGGCTCGGTCATAAATTCTGAACTCTACTTTAGAAGGTGCTACCGCAACGTTACCAGTATTCTCTAGCAATACATCAAAGCGAATCTTTCCAGGGAAGTACAGCCAGGCAATTTTTGAACCTTCATTTAGGTCAGGAGCTGATATTTTACGAACTCGAAAGTCCTTGATAATTCTATCAATCACAGACAAGTCAATATCTACCAGAGCACCGAGCGAGATACTGACTGCACCAGGGGCCACGTCGCCGCTATCTGGCAGTGTACGGATTCTGATTGACCCACCGTAGTCCTTAAACTCGGCGTCATCTGGAACCATAATACGAACTGTCATCGGCACCTTCTGTACCCCTCTAGGGAGCTTAATTTCGTCACCCTCAACGATTTCAATCCACTCTTGTATCTCTGGTGCATCAATGGAAATTTCTGCCTTCTGATCAGATACAGCATCGCTTCGTACGAGGAGAATTTGTTGCTCGTAGGTAGAGTTTCTGGTCAGGCTCGTATTGCTCACATACGGAGGAGTAATACCAAAACCAGCAAACGCATTGTCTGCACCCAGGCTAAAGAACAGCACAGGTAGCATTACAAAAAAAGCAAAAATGTTGCGAGAAAAATTACTCATCACAGTCCCTCTATTATCGAAAAAAAAACTCTAAAAAGCAACCGCCACTGTTGGATAACAGTGGCGGTTGCTTTTGGAATCGTTCTATGAACGAGTATTGTCTCAGGCTGCAGATTACTGCCAATCGATTGCCTCCGCAGTTCTAGCGGTAAAGGTGTTGAGTCCGGTGTAACTACCAGCTAGCTCAATCGTACCCGGTACTGCGATTCCCCAATAAGTTGTTCCTTGTTGTGGAGTTGAGGTGGCTGTAGTTTTTAGCACATCAAGCTCAACCTCTTGGTCTGATGATGAAGACATCACAATTGCTGAAGGGTTTGCATACAGAATTGAAGAAGATGCGAATTTCTGTTGATCGGCCGGAATGGTCGAAGTCGCAGACTCTTCACACGGACTTCCGACTGAGAACCCTCCACACATATCTTCCCCTCTTGCTTCTTGGTCAAGGCCAGTGTTACCAATATTTTCTAGGGTTGACGTGGCGGTCAGGTTTCCACTATCACTTCCAGGTTCAATTCCTCCGTACGCAATGTCATTGGATAGAATTTGCAGCGCACTCAAACTGTTGAGTTCTACTGGAGAACTGGTGGTGGACAGTGTACCAGTGGCCGAGTTGTCGTCGATCCCAGAAACAGCAGCTGTCCAGTTTTGAACTTCCAAGGCAGCTGGAGTATTTGGACCGGGGTCAGTCGGGTCAGCTACGAACCACAGTGGGAACGTACAAGAGTAATCAATATTGTCTTGAGTGGGTCCAGAACAAGTAGTAGTGGCCGTACATGAAAGATTCCAGGTTCCAGCTCCTACCCCGCTTGGATAACAGTTATTTGGATCATAGTTGGCTGCCGTCGTGTCACAAGTAGTTGTGCCCACACCAGACCGGAAGACTGATACATTATACCCAGTGATTTCTGCACCAGCTGACACGTTCTCGCAACTGTTTGCGTCACGCAAGGTAAAGTCTAAAGTGAAGCCAGTAGTTTCACCTCCTGGCTCGGAAAGACTAATGTCGGTTCCTCCGTTCAGACTGATGTCACCACTAAGTACTGTTGGTGCTACGTTATTTACGTCAAAGTTTGCTTGAATCGGATTAGCAGCTGCCTCGTGGCCGTGAGTGTCCACGATGTATCCGTACGCTGGATAGGTGTCGTCCTGCACAATCGCAGCTAGCGTGTAGGCAGCGGACGCATCACTGAGCACGTTGGTCAAAGTAGTAGTCGCAATTACATCATTAGCACACGTATTAGTATTTACATCGTAGTCAGAGTTAGAAGAACATACAACCAAGAACAAGTTGTCCTGCTCGTCTACCGAGTCCGGGTCAGATGAAGTTGAAGAGAACGTGAGTAGTCCACCTGGATCCACCGGTCCGTTGTTCGCAAAGGCTGAGAAGACTGGTCGACTGTTTACGTTAAATGGAGATGAGTTAGTTGCTGAAACACCTTGTACTGGAATGGCATTACATCGTGGGTTACTCGGGTCATCGTCACACACCCAAGCGTACCAATCGTTTGACTCTGAAAACGGAGCTGATTCAGTAGTCGTAGTTGATACAGTTGCGTATGAATCGCTTGGTACTGACGCTGACACGCCCCACTGTACACCACCACCACATTCAGGAGCAGCGGTTCCTAAACTACCTGAATCAGCTGCTGCATTAGGCGTTGGGGTTGCATTCGTGTCGCACACAAGCAAAAAGTAGGGCGCGCCGTTGGTGTCGTTTCCAAGCGCTGTCCACTCTATATTGTCGCCAGAGTTCGTTGGAGTTGAAGTTGAAGACTCAGTCACCTCATACGCATTCACGACGAAGGAAGGAGGGGTGTTCAACACGGTCAGCTTTGTAGGGGCAGTTGTGGTTTGTGCTGCCACCTTACTAAACTCTTGGTGACCCACATCAAAAATGAAAGCGACCAGGAACACAAACAGACCCACGAACGCGGTTAAAATGGTGATTTTCCCGGCAGTCTTTACGTAGCTTGGGAACTCTTCGTTGTTGTACGACATAATAAATATAAATAAATAAATAACTAACTTTTATTCAATTGTACCCGGTGCGTGGCAATACTGCTGACAGTTATACACAGACTATACACACCCCAATCGCACGCCTATTCGTAGCGAATAGCATCGAGTGGATTAAGGGTAGAGGCTCGTCGAGCTGGGAAAATACCTGTTAGATACCCCACTCCAGCCGAAAAGAGTGCAATAAATGTCAGAAAGTCTAGTGGAAAAGAGAACAAGGAAACAGACTGACCGCCAAATTGACTCGCGAGGATATTGAGAAATAAATTGATGGACATTCCAAATACCACTCCCATAATAATACCGCTCACCCCACCCAAAAATCCAACTATTACTGATTCGGACACAAAGAGATACTTCACATCATTTGGGGCAGCCCCAATTGTGCGCATAATCCCAATCTCTTTCGTGCGCTCCAAAAGCGTCACCGTCATAGTATTAAACATTCCAATAGCGGACACAATAAGTGCAATCCCGCCAAAAGTGGCGAGTACTGCTTGTACTCCCTGGAAAATCTTTGACGCTTGTTCAACAGTTTTCGACAAAGCCGTGACTCGATACCCTTCTTCGATTAACTCCTCTTCGATAATCGGCAAATTTTCATTCGTGTCTACCCGTACCTGAATCCGCTCGTACTCTTCAATACCCACGTAATTCCGTAGCTCAGGTAGCATCATTAGGGCATTGAGCACTCCCTCCTCTTTGGTGATACCTCGCACGATATATTCCTTATCAATCACAATTTCATTCACATCTTCAGTTCCATCGTCGGCTGGCACAAGTAATCGGAATGACACCCGCTCTCCAATAAACGATTCAACATCCTCATCTGCAATCCCAAAGAGTTTAAGTGTGGCCGGAGACAGCATAATAGAGTCAGTATTATCAGCATCTTCCTCGAGAAATACTTCTCCGGCATTTGCTGTCACACCAGCGTACCGAAGATAGGGAGGCTCAACTCCTTGGACAAACACGTTTCCAGTCAAACCCTTATAGGTGACCAATGCGGGGAATCGAGCGAGTGGTGACGCTTCTACTACAGCATCCTTCGCTTCAAAATCTGCCACTGTTTCTGGAGTGAGTCGTAAGCCTTGCGCTCCAGTAGAGGATACGCCCAATGAAAGGAGGGTCTCCCCGAACACAATCTGCTCGAGAATAATTTGCTGTAGACCAAAACCCAGACCCACTAACACCACTACCGCTCCGGTCCCTACCCCCATACCAAGAATAGTCAACCACGTACGCAGCGGGTTCGTTTTAAACATTCGAGTTGACAGTTGAGCTAAGTCTTGGACACGCATATTATGATTTGTAACTTACATCAATTCCTTGGGCGATCACCTTCTCAAAGTACCGGGTCATATCGTCAGACTCTTTCTCTGATAAGCCCAACCCTCCACTGCGAACACCTTTCATCAGTCGCTCGTTCAAATCATCTTCACCAGTTACTCCAGTCACCCGGTCAGCGATCATTTCGGTCATATTGCTATCCTGCTCTTTTGAAAGCTTGATGCGATATTCACCAGTCAAAAATTCTTTCATTCGTTCGGCTAATTTATGCTGAGAGAAAAATACTCCGTCGTTATTTTTCTTACTTCGATACCTTCGAATATCATCGGCTCTATTCATCATCCGCTCAGCAATGGTAGCCATGCGTCGTGCTTCTTTTTCGTCCACCTCCACCCCGCCACGCTCAAATGGGGCCACGAGACTTTTTACGAAGGCGTCACGGTCAATTTTCCCTTGAATAAACAAGGCAATGGCGTGCTCCATACGTACCAACTGATCAAACGTGTAGTCTTGAGTGAGGTAGTTGACCAAACTTTTCACCCGTAGTGTTTCGACTGAGTCATACGGGTACAAACGAGCCAACTGCTCAAGCTCTGTCACAATAGTCTCACCTTCACGCACTGGTTTGATTTGTTTCCGCTGCGGATTCACCACCTCACGCACCACGTGACCGTCCTTGAGATAATACACCCGGTGTGCGTAGCTCAAGTGTGCCGCATTGTGCGACACCATAATAATCGTGCGTCTATCAAACGTATTAATCTCATCAATCTTATCCATCACTTGCTGGGTGGAGACGGAATCGAGGTTTCCAGTTGGCTCATCCGCCAGTAGAATCTTCGGGTCGTTCACCATTGAGCGAGCTACCGAGACACGTTGCTGCTGCCCTCCAGAAAGCATCGGGGTAATTTTATGCGAAACATGTCCCACTCCAAATCTATCAAGGAGGGATTGGGCGCGACGATTTCGAGTCGCTTTGTCCGCATTACAAAAAATCATTGGCAGAGCCACGTTATCGAGCACTGTTAAAGACGGGATAAGGTTAAATTGCTGAAAGATAATCCCCATTACATAGCGCTGAAAGTACACTCGCTCGGCTGGCGGGTACGAGTACACATCATCACCCTTCACCAACAAAGTCCCCTCTCCTGGTGGGAGTGAGCCTTGAATGGAATACATCAGGGTTGATTTTCCGCAGCCAGATGGGCCGAAGAGAATAATATATTCACCTTCAAAAATGTCGGTATTCACCCCTTGCAGAGCCTTGAATTCATTTGCCTTCCCTTGATTGTAGATAATCGAAAGATCCCGACACACAATGAGTGGTTTTGCCATGATGCTATTATGGCATTCTTCGCCGTCAGTCAGCAGTCACCTATCCCCACGCCGGTAAATGA